>Ga0268299_1001928_pt1 | contig 29280 bp, 20 predicted proteins | sample NOBtaG_FD_193484 | JGI IMG/M metagenome (GOLD analysis project Ga0268299, IMG submission 193484) | Activated sludge microbial communities from bioreactor in Nijmegen, Gelderland, Netherland - NOB reactor | ecosystem: Engineered > Bioreactor > Aerobic > Activated sludge | place: Netherlands...
GGCACGAACAGCCCATTTCCCAAGCTCCCTCCAATGTCTACGTCATCACGGACGAAGACATCCGTCATTCCGGCGCCACCGACATCCCGACGATTCTCCGCCGCGTGCCCGGTTTGGACGTGATGCAGGTCACAGGCGCCGATTTCAATGTCAGCGCACGAGGCGACAACCAGCTATTCGCCAACAAACTCCTCGTGATGGTGGACGGCCGCTCCATCTACATCGACGGCCAGGGTCTGGTGTTCTGGAAATCGCTCCCGGTCACCTTGACGGAAATCAAACGGATCGAAGTGCTCAAAGGGCCGGCTTCCGTCGTGTATGGATTCAATGCCTTTGACGGCGTCATCAATATCATCACCAAGTCGGCGCAAGAGATGAAGGGCACGACGTTGCAGTTCGGCGGCGGGGAACTCGGCACCATCTCCAGTTCCGCCGTCCAGGCTGGATCAGCGGGCAAACTCGACTACCGTCTCTCCTTCGGCCATGACCAGAATCAACAATGGCGCAACCATGACGCTCTCGCCTTCCGGTCGAACAAGTTCAACGTGCAGACGCAGTACAATTTCTCCGGCGACGCCACCTTACGCGTGGCCGGAGGTTTCATCGATACCAATCGCTTCGACGGCCCCGTCTCCAACGTGCAGATTCCGCAATCGCAGTTCAACCAAGGCTATACCGACGTGCAGTACCAGTACCGCAATTTTTCCGTGCGTGGATGGTGGCAGGGCAACGACATTCCCGTCGACTCCGCCGCACATCCGCTCCTCTCCCGATTTGTGCGACAGACCAACGCAACGGGCGGATCCAATCTGTCTTTCTCCACGAATACCTATAACATAGAGGCACAACACAGCCTCGAATTCGGCTCGACCAACCGACTGAGTTATGGCGTCAATTATCGTTACAACACGGTCGACGGCGCAGCCGTCTCCGAATTGGGGCGAGAAGATCGTCTCGGGGTCCATCTCCAGGACGAGTGGAAAATTCGTCCATCTCTCACTCTCGTGGCGGGGGTCCGCTACGATTTGCACACCAGAATCAACGGCACCTGGAGTCCGCGTGTGGCCCTCGTCTACAACCTAACCCCGGAGCATACGTTTCGCATCAGCGGATCCGTCGCCTATCGCCCCCCGACCCTGTTCGAGTCAAATCTCGACCTGCGAATCATGCCGACGACCCCGCCCTTGTTTGCCCCCATTCCACTCTTCGGTTCACAGAAGCTCAATCCGGAACAGATTATTTCTTATGAGGCTGGCTATCAAGGCTGGTGGCTGAAACACCGGCTTCGAACCAGACTCGATGTGTTCTTCAATCACCTCTCCGATTTGATCAATTTTCAAACCGTCGGTACCACCCGAACCCTCATCAACGGAGGAGAAGCCGATATCTACGGAACCGAGGCAGGCTTTGAATTCCTCGCCACCAGATGGCTCAGCGGCTTTGCGAATGCGTCCTACCAAAAGATCGGACAGACCTTCACCGGCGTCTCGCGACGAGGCGGCCCGGACTGGAAAGCGAATGTAGGCCTCCGCGGTGACTGGGACAACGGCCTCAACGGAGAAATCGCAGTCCATTACGTGGCAAGCGCCACCTATCCGCTGATCGAATTATTCACCCAGCTCGCGCCGGCGCTCCCCGCGCCTACGAGTCAAACGGTCGACAGTTATACCCTGCTCAATCTTCGCGGCGGCTATCGGTTCTGGCACGACAAGGCCGAAGTGGCCGTTTCCGTCATGAACGCCCTCAATGACCGCCACAAGGAACACCCCCTTGGCGACATACTTGGTAGTCGGGTCATGGGCTGGGTCACCATCCGATTGTGAGCGGTCAATGAGGCAGACCGTCATGAAACGCCCTTGGCACCTACTCCTCGTCGTGGTCTTGTTGCTCATCCTCAGGAGTATCGCCGCGGCGGAACCAGGCTCAGTACGCTTCGAGGAGTCGCTGTCCTTCCCTGTCAGCAACGACCTGGAACTGCTCAAGGAAGAAGAAACCGTGAGCATCGCCTCGCGTTACGAACAACCCATTTCTCAAGCGCCGTCGAACGTCTACGTGGTCACCGACGAGGATATTCGGCAGTCCGGAGCCACCGACCTTCCAACCGTCCTGCGGCGCATTCCAGGATTGGAGGTGATGCAGATGACCGGCGCCGATTTCAACGTCAGCGCCAGGGGAGGCAACCAACCATTCGCGAACAAAATGCTGGTCATGGTGGACGGACGCTCGATCTACCTCGATGTGCAGGGAAACGTGTTCTGGAAATCCCTCCCGATCACGATTCCCGAGATTAAGCGCATCGAAGTGCTGAAGGGTCCCGCGTCCGCCATGTATGGATTCAATGCCTTCGACGGGGTCATCAACATCATCACCAAGTCACCGGAAGAGATGAAGGGAACGACGCTGCAATTCGGCGGGGGCGAACAAGGAACCGTCAGCAGCGCAGCGGTCCATGCCGGCACCATGGGCAAGTTCGGCTATCGCCTTTCGGTCGGCCGGGATCAGACGCAGCAATGGAGAGAGCGCGACGCCCTTGCGTTTCGTGCCCACAAATTCAATGCACAAACGGACTATGCCCTGTCCTCAACATCGAAGCTGCAAATATCCGGGGGGCTGGTCGAAACGAATCGGTACGACGGCCAAGTCGGGGAAGTGACCAGCAATTCGATTCGTCCTTCCTTCGGCTACGCCAACGCGCTCTACGAACAGGGAGACTTTCTCATTCGCGCGTGGTGGTCTGGATACACAGACCACGCCACCATCAGCCCTCTTCCCCAACTGACCGACTTCCTCAGCGTGACGGACCGCAATGGCGTATCGACGAATCCCTTTTCCGGTAATACGTACAATGTCGACATGCAGCACGGGGTCAATCTCGGCGCAAAGAATCGACTGCTGTATGGTGCAAACTATCGGCACAACTCACTGTCCAGTCCCGCCATCGATCAATTCAGCCGAGAAAACCGGTTGGGTCTGTTTCTACAAGATGAATGGCGGGCCACACCGACCCTGACGATCGTGGCAGGTCTGCGCTATGATCTTCACACCCAAATCAACGGCACCTGGAGCCCACGGGTAGCCATTTTGTATCAACCGGTGGAGGGACACACCTTTCATCTTTCAGGCTCCGCAGCCTATCGGCCGCCGACTCTCTTTGAATCGCATCAGGACCAGCGAGTCACAACGCCGAACCAGGCCCCCCCACCCACCTTCATCACTCTTCCGGTGACGGGCTCGACGAGACTTGCGCCTGAACAGATCTCCTCCTATGAGGCCGGGTATCAAGGCTGGTATTGGAAACATCGCCTCCGCGTACGGGCGGATCTCTTTTTCAACCATATCTCCGATCTCATCGGCAGTCGCATCACGAACACCGGGGCCTCGGCATTCGTCAACGACCCCGGCTCTGCCGATATCTACGGAGGCGAGGCGGGCATGGAGTTTCTGGCGAGTCGTTGGCTGTCCGGCTTCGCCAACTACGCGTATGAGGAAATCGGTCAGTCGTTTAGTGGGACGGTCAGACGGGGCGCGCCCCGCTCGAAAGTCAGCGCCGGGCTCAGAACGGAATGGGAAAACGGTCTGACCGGAGAAATCAGCTACTACCATGTCGGAGCGGCCGCCTACCCTCTCGCACAAAGCTTCACCAATTTGGGGACGAGTCCCGCCACCGGAATTATCGTCCCGAACGAGCGCGTCGGCAGTTACAACCTGCTCAATCTCCGCGCCGGCTACCGGTTCTGGCAGGAGAAGGCGGCGGCAGGCTACCTGCGCGACGCCGAAGTGGCGGTCTCCGTGTTTAATGCACTCAATGCTGAGCACAAAGAACACCCGCTGGGGGACTTCATCGCCCGGCGGGTCATGGGATGGTTGACACTTCGATTTTGAAGGATGGCCCCGGGACCACTCGGGAGGATGCGATGGCACCAGCACCAGTCACTCATTCCATCCTCGTCGTGGATGACGATCCCGACATTGCCCTCGGATTGCAGGACTTACTCGACCACGACGGATATCGGGTGAACGTGGCCATGACCTGCGCAGAGGCCCTCGCACTAGCCAGCGCGCACCACTACAACGCCGTCCTGCTCGATCTGGGGTTGCCGGACGGAGACGGCACGTCCGTTCTGCTCACGTTACAGCAGCAACAACCGCAACTTCCCGTGATCATTCTCACCGCCTATACCGGCACCGACCGCACAGTGGGCGCGTTGACCCAAGGAGCATTTGCCTACCTCACCAAGCCTTACAACCGTGAGGAACTGCGCGCGGTCCTGCAACGGGCAGTCGGAGTCCAAGCCCTGGCTGCCAAAGCCGAACATGCTGAACATGCCTTGCACGAGAGCGAGGCGCGATTCCGGTCTCTCGTCGAGGCCGCCACCGACTCCATCGTGCTGGCCGACGACCAGGGTCGGATCATCTCCTGGAATCCCGCCGCTTCCCGGCTCTTCGGGTACACGGATGATGAAGTGCGCGGGAAATCGCTCAGTCTGTTGATGCCGCCCCGATACCGCGCCGCCCATGAACGCGGCCTCGCCCGTGTCGGGGAGACGGGCCAATCCCGCCTTATCGGGCGCCTCGTCGAACTGGAAGGACTGCGGAAGGACGGCACCGAGTTTCCGCTCGAACTCTCGCTGGCCATGTGGAAAACGGACGACGCCATCTTGTACAGCGGCATCATCCGCGACATCACCCAGCGTCGCCTGGCCGAGGATATTCTGGACCGCCTCCGTCATCTGCACGAAGTCATCCTCACCCAGGCCGGCGAAGGCATCTACGGTCTGGATCAGGAGGGCCGAACCACGTTCATCAACCCGACGGCTGCGCAATTGCTCGGCTACGAACCCGCCGAGCTGATCGAGCGGCCGATGCATGCGGCGCTGCATCACTCGCGGACGGACGGCAGCCGCTATCCGCTCGGCGACTGTCCCATCTACGCAGCACTTCGTGACGGCCTGGTACACCGGGTCTCGACCGATGTGTTTTGGCGCAAAGACGGGAGCCACATCCCGGTCGAGTATGTCAGTACCCCGATCATCGAGAAGGGGTGCATTGCCGGCGCGGTGGTGGTGTTCCGCGATATTTCCGAGCGGAAGGAGGCCGAACGCGCCGTCGAGGAAAGCCAGGAGCGATTCCGGCAATTGGCCGAACACATTCGGGAAGTCTTCTGGATCACCAACCCCGAAAAGACGCGCGTGCTCTACATCAGTCCCGGCTATGAAGAGATCTGGGGACGTACCTGTGACAGTCTCTACGCCCATCCGGCGTCCTGGCTCGATGCGATTCATCCTGAGGATCGCTCACGGGTCCAGGACGCTGCCATGAACCGGCAAATCCTGGAGGTCTACGATGAGGAATATCGGATCCTCCGCCCGGATGGTTCTCTGCGATGGATCTGGGATCGGGCCTATCCCATCAGGGACGCCTCCGGAAGGGTCTACCGCATCGTGGGATTCGCGGAGGATATCACCGAGTCCAAGCGCGTCGAGAGAAATTTGATCGAAAGTGAGCGGCGGTATCGTGCGCTCTTCGACGATAACCCATCCATGTATTTCATGGTGGATGCCGACGGCCTCGTCCTGTCCGTAAATCGGTTCGGCGCGGAACGGCTCGGGTACGAGCAGCAGGAGTTGCTCGACACCTCCGTCGTAGCCGTCTTCCATCCGGCCGATCAGGACGCCGCACGGCTGAATCTCGCATCCTGCCTTTCAGACATGGGACAGCCAAAAAGCTGGGAACTGCGCAAGGTCCGCAAAGACGGGAGCGTGATCTGGGTACGGGAGACCGCCCACGCCGTACACAACGATCAGCAGGTCCCGGTGGTGCTGATCGTCTGTGAAGACATCAGCGCTATGAAAGAGGCCGAGATCGCCCTTCATGACAGCGAAGAAATGAAAAATCAAATCCTGCGCAGTAGTGCCGATTGTATCAAGGTTCTGGATCTCGACGGGCGGTTACAATACATGAACGATGCGGGACAACGACTGCTGCACATCACAGACCTTGTCGCCTACACCGGCAAGACCTGGGCGGAGTTTTGGGAGGGGGAGGACCGCGACGCCGCCATGGCGGCCCTCGAGGCCGCCAGATCCGGCGATGTCGGGAAATTCGTCGGCTTCTGCCCCACCACCAGCGGACAACCCAAATGGTGGGACGTACAGGTCACACCCATGCTGGACACACAAGGATTTTCTCGACGCCTCCTGGCCATCTCCCGGGACATCACGGCCTACAAGCAGGTCCAGGAATCTCTCCGCGCCAGTGAGGAGCGACTGGAACACGTGATTCGTGGCTCTCACGACGGATTCTGGGATGGCCATGTCCTCCCAGGTCATCCCTGGTATTCGCCGAACACCCCCGTCTGGTGGTCCCCCCGTGTCCGGGAGATGCTGGGATACAACGAGCAGGAGTTTCCCGATATCCTCGACAGCTGGGCGTCCCGATTGCATCCGGACGATCGCAAGGGTGTCTTCCAGCGATTACAGGCCTGCATGGAGCAAGGCGTATCCCAGTACGATGTCGAATATCGGCTTCTGAACAAACAACAGGAATATCAGTGGTTCCACGCGCGCGCCGAGGTGGTTCAACGGGATGTACAAGGCCGCGCAGTCCGCATGGCCGGTGCCTTGCAAGACATCACCGACCGCAAACGGGCCGAGGCCAGCCTCGTCCTCAGCGAAGAGCGCTTGCGCATGGCGCTGGCCGCATCAGAACTCGGCATCTGGGATTGGGATGTGCGGTCGAACCGGCTCTACTGGTCCGACGGCGTCGAGGCGTTGTTCGGGCTGCCGCCCGGCTCGTTCCCCGGTACCTATCCCGCGTATATCGACCTGATTTATCCGCTCGATCGCGGCTCGACCCTGACCCACATCGAACTCAGCCTGCGCGACCACACCTCCATCACCATCCGGCATCGCGTGGTCTGGCTCGACGGCACGATGCATTGGCTGGCATGGATGGGACGTATCTACAGAGGAACCGACGGGGTGGCCGCGCGCGTGCTCGGCATCATTCGCGACACGAAGGGGCACAGCGGCGAATAGACGGGGGGCGTTCGGCTACCTGACGTGTCGCCGGCTGATTCGATGAGGGCGCAGACTGTGACGTTCGTATACCTACAGGTGAGAGCGACACCTCTCCCCCCCAGGGGTCGCCGTCTGCTGTTTCGTCACATCATAACCGCCCTCCTGTGGTTGCTGCTGGGCATGCCGGTCGCCTCGGCAACGGACATCATCATCCTCAAATCGTCGGATATCGCGGCCTATAATCAGGCCATCACCGGATTCAAAGCCGCTCTGCCCAACGGAATTATCCTCTCCGAATACGATCTGCAGGGAGACTTGGAGAAGGGACGGAAACTCGCGCGAAAGATCCGCGCCTCTGATCCGGCCCTGGTCTTTGCCGTAGGCCTGAAAGCGGCCAAGGCCGCTCAGCTGGAGATCGTCGACATTCCGGTGGTCTATGCCATGGTATTGGATCCATCCAAGTACGGACTGACGACCCCGAATATGACCGGTATTCTCCTGGAGGTTCCACTCGAGCGCCAGCTGTCCATGATTCGAGCCCTGCTGCCCAACCTCAAACATATCGGCACACTGTACGACCCGGCCAAAACCACGGCGCTTGTCGACGAAGCCAGACGCCTCATGAAACCCAACGGGACGGAACTGATCCCGCTTCAGATCAACAGTGAGCGGGATGTTCCCGGGGGCCTTCGAACCCTACTCCCCTCCGTCGATGCCCTCTGGCTCATCCCTGATTCCACGGTTCTGAACGATGAGTCCCTTCGTTTTATTCTGAATACGGCGTTGGAGGAGCGGGTCCCGGTGGTCGGATTTTCGAGGGAATTTGCGCGAAGCGGAGCCCTCTTGTGCCTCTCCGTCAACTACAGCGACATCGGGCGTCAGGCCGGACAGCTGAGCCGCAAACTCCTCGACGGCCAACTGTCGCTCCCGGTCAAGCCGTGGCACCCCGAACGCATCGAAACCAGCTTGAATCTGAAGACGGCCAAATTCCTCGGCATCGAGATTCCTCGAGGTCTTGAGCAACAGGCCGACGAGCTGTATTGATGAAAGGACCAGCCGTGAACCATCACGCGTCTCTCCCCACCGCACCTCCGTTCCTCAGGAGCGGACCTGGACGCTTTATCAGCCTCCGGACCAAGTTCGTGCTGTTCTTCAGTCTGATCCTCGTCGTCACCTGCGCCGGCATGAGCTGGTATTTCATTCACAGCAAACGCGTCGCCATGACGGAACAGGTGCGGGACCTCGGGGTCATCCTGTCTAAAAACCTCGTGCACAATGTCCGCTACGGCATCATCATCGAGGAACGAGCCATGCTCGAGCAATTCATGACCGGAGTTCTCGGCGTCGAAGAGGTGGTGTATGTACGGATCACCGGTGCCGACGGCCACGTGCTCGCAGAAAAAAGCAAAGGCACGTTGACGAGCCCGCTAGGGACCCGGCGTTCATCCGATCGCCCGTTCTACCCCAGCCTCGACATTGCAACCTCACTCATTCGGGCGCCCGGTTCCGAGCCGACCATCACACATCTGCGGCTCACCGCCTCCGGGCCCCTTCCTGTTCGAGAAGGCGGCTCCGCGCTGTTCCTGTCGAGCTCCGGACTTCAGGAGGAGACGTTTTATGATTTTGCCCTCCCGGTTGTAAGACGATCCGAACCACGCCTCGAAGCGTTGGCCCTCCAGGAAGAGGAAACGCACAGCCCGCGTGTCGCCCAATCGACGCCGCAGGCGTTGGGAGTGGTCCAAGTCGGACTCACGGAAGTGCCGATGCAACGGGAACTTGCCCGCTCCTTGCGCACGTTTCTCCTGCTCACACTCGGCATCATGGCAACCGGCATACTGTGCACCAATTTACTCGCCCGCCGTATTATCACCCCGCTGTACAATCTTGCCGCCGGGGCGCGCAAAGTCAGCGAAGGAGACCTCTCCACCTTCGTGGTGCCGACCACGCAGGATGAAGTCGGGCAACTGACGGCACTCTTCAATCTCATGACGAGGTCCCTCCAGGAACGGGACCAGGCGATTTCGACGAACCTGGCAACCATTCGGCGACATGTCACGCAGTTGACCACCTTAAATCAGTCCAGCGCCGCGATCACCTCCACATTAGACCTTGACCGCCTACTGTCCACCGTCCTGCAGTTGCTCAGCGCGAACCTGGGATTCGCCCGGATGGTACTGTTTTTGTGGGATAGCGAGCGAGGCGTCGCCACCGTAGGACAAATGCTGGGCATGCCCCCGGAAGCGGAGGAGGTTGCTCGACAACTGGAGATTCCCGTACGAGAGGACGCAGGCTTTGCCGCCGAACTCCTAATCCGGGGCAAACCCCTGTTCGTTCCGGATATCGAGCCCGTCGCCGATCGCATCTCTCCCGCTGTTCTCCCTTGGCTTCGTCAGGTGGGAATCTCCTCCTTCGTCGCCGCGCCACTGCGCAGCCAGCAACGGATCTTGGGATACCTGGGAGCAGACCGAGGAACCATCCCCTGCACCGAAGAGGACCTGGAGCTCTTGATGACGATCGCGAGCCATGTGGCGGTGGCGGTAGACAATGCGCGAGCCTATACCGAACTGGCCACACTCACGGAACACCTCGAACGACGCGTCCAGGAGCGCACCCACGAGCTGCAGACTGTGAATGAACGTCTGCAGGATCACGATCAACGGCGATCGAAATTTGTGTCGGTCGCTTCGCATGAATTGCGTACCCCCATGACCTCGATCAAAGGTTTCATCGAGAACATGCTCGACGGGCTGACCGGGCAGCTTTCCGAACGGCAGACCCACTACCTGCAACGCGTCAAACATAACGTGGATCGATTGACCAGGATCATCAATCAACTCCTGGATTGGTCCCGGCTGGATGTCGGACGCGTCGACATCAAGCCCGAATCCCTGCAGGTGCACGAGTTCGTTCGGGATGTGGTGGAGAGCATTCAAACACTGGCCGCGGAGAAATCCATCGTGCTCGACGTACTGCCTTGCGACCAGGCCATCACGGTGCGTGCCGACCGTGACAAGTTGGAGCAGATCATTTTCAACCTGGTCGGCAATGCCATTAAGTTCACTCCTCCTTCAGGGCACGTCACGGTCGGCTGCAGCATCTGCGACGCAACCTACGCGCAAGTGACGGTGACGGACACCGGGTGTGGAATTGCCCCGGATCAATTGCCGCATGTCTTTACCGAGTTCTCCAAGGTCGAGTCAGCCATGCCGACATCGCAAGGCGCGCAGCTTGGGCTGTTCATCACGAGAAGTCTGGTGACCTTACATGGCGGACAGATGTGTGTGGACAGCGAACTCGGTGTGGGAACGAGATTTTACTTCACGCTGCCGCTTGCCCATCCGCCACCATCGAAACCGTAAGCGCTTTCTTACACCGGCCATCGTCCTGCGCATCCCCGTTCTGTATCCGATTCGATAATAGCCGCATTGTTTTGAGCAGATGTCTCCGGCCTGTTGCCGGCGGTGAACGGGCGTGACTCATGCCGCCCCTTGAGAATCAACAGGTTCACCCTGCGTATTGTGCCCTTCGAGCGTCACCCCACGGCACAGGGATTGCGGGTGTTGAAGATGGCGATATTTTTTTCACCGGCCAGCGCGGCCACACCGTGGACACCGCCATTCTCATTATCGACGACGATCCGGACATCCGTGAATCTCTGGGGGACCTGCTGCTTCACGAAGGCTACCTCGTTGAGAGCGTTGGGTGCGGAGAAGACGCGCTACTGCGGGCTCAACAGATGCGGTTTGACGCCGCGATTCTTGATATCCAATTGCCCGATCTCCACGGACTCTCCGTCCTGAAAATTCTCACCGAGTGGGATGCGTCACTCCCTGTCATCATCCTGACCGGCAATGCGACAGCGGACAATACCATCGGCTCTCTCGCCAAAGGTGCATTTGCCTATCTGACCAAACCGTACAGCTCCCTGGAACTCAAAGCCGTCCTTCGACGCGCCCTCTCGGTCAAAGGCCTCGCCGTGCGAGCGGCCCATGTCGAACAGGCACTCCATGCCAGCGAAGAACGATTTCGTGCGTTAGTTGAATCGGCGACCGATGCCATCGTGCTGGCCGACCATGAGGGCCGGATCATGTGGTGGAACGGCGCGGCGGAACGCATGTTCGGATACAGCAAACCGGAGGCGCTTGGAGCTCCGCTCACGCTGATGATGCCGGAGCGATTTCGCGCCGGCCACCAGAGCGGTATCGCCAGGCTCACACAAGGAGCGTCATCCACTCTCATCGGCAAGACCATTGAATTAGTGGGACTCACCAAAGCGGGAGAAGAGTTCCCGATCGAGTTGTCCCTGGCATCATGGCGCACACACGAGGGCGTGTTTTTCAGCGGCATCATTCGTAACATTCACAGGCGCAAACAGGCTGAAGAAGCCATCGTGCGCCTCAGCCACCAGAATGCGCTGATTTTGGACAGCGCCGGGGAAGGCATCTTCGGTGTGGATCTGGATGGACGCGCGACCTTCGTGAATGCCACCGCTGCACGGATACTGGGGTGGAACGCGGCCGAGCTCATCGGAAAGGCCTTGGCCCCGGTGGTCTCTACCAACGCCGACAAGGCCTGCACAGGCCCTCCGGATCATTTTCTCCTCCAAGCCGCCATCCGCGACGGCGCCGTACACCGCATGGAGAACGACAACTTCAGGAGAAAAGACGGCTCGGGGTTCCCGGTTCAATACGTCACCAGCCCCATCCGTGAACAGGGTCACCCGGTCGGTGCCGTGGTCGTCTTTCAGGACATCACGACACGGAAGCAACTGGAGAATCTGCAGCAGGCACAACTGTCCATCAGCCACATTCTGGCGGCAGTCGGGACTCTCGAAGAAGCGATCCCGCAGTTGCTTCGCGTGACGGGCGAGATGGGGCCCTGGGACTTGACGATCTTCTGGAAGCGGGACGCGTCCGGCGATAGACTCACCTGTCACGGAACCTGGCAACGCCCCTCCACTCGATGGGACGATTTCATCAGCCTTTGCCGAAACAGTGCCTTCCCTCCGGGGATGGACTTTCCCGGCCTCGCCTGGAGCGCGAAACTTCCGATCTGGATTCCCGATGTCCTGAGCAACGCCCGCTTCACCAGGACTCCGACCGCCTCCCGACTTGGCGTCCGCGGCGCGTGCATCATTCCTATTCGAACCGGCACGAATATCCACGGGGTCCTGGAACTATTCAGCGGCATCCCTCGTGCGTCCGATCACCAGCTCATCCAGATCCTCGCCGATACGGGGATGAAGATCGGACAATTCATCGATCGCGCCCAGGCCGGATCGGCCCTCAGAGCCGCCCACCAAATGACCCAGAATTTATTGGCCGGCCTGCCCGGTGCCATATTCCTGTGCGGACGAGATTTGCACATTCAGTATGCCAATAGCTTGGCGCATCGATATTTTTCCCGAAACGGGGAATCCCTGGTCGGCCGTACCCTTGCCGAGTGCCTGGCTTGGACGAATACTGCCACGCAGCATCTGGTTCAGGAATGGGCCACGCTGTCAACGGAATCGCTGCGCGACGCTCCCGAGCGTGAATGTGAAGTCGCCCAACGGCTCTATCGATACCGATTCTTCCCGGTCGCACCTTCGGGGTCCGCGCCCTACCAGCTCGGCATGGTGTTGTGGGATATCACCGATGACAAGCATCTGCAGGATCAGCTGATTCAATCGGAGAAGCTGACGAGTCTGGGGACCATGGTCTCCGGCATGGCTCATGAAATTAACAACCCGGCGCAGGCGATTCTCAGCATGGCCGAGTTGATCCAGGAGGAACAGGACCCGAGAGCGATCAAGGAGTTTGCGGCCGACATCGTCGGCTACGCCCGCCATGTGTCCCACGTCGTGCGGGATTTTGCCGGATACGCTCGTTCAACCGGCACGGAGTGCGCGACCGAAGTCGACGTGGCGGAGCGTCTGCTGGAAGCGGTCAAGATGGCTCGACGAGGGCCCCATTTCGGCTACGTCGACATCGTCACGCAATTCGATGCCCCCGTATTCCTGCGCGCGCACAAAGGGGAGATCGATCAGGTGTTCATCAACCTGATCAACAATGCCGTTCAAGCCATGAACGGCACAGGCCGCCTGACGTTAGCCACGGCGCAGGACGGCACCTGGATCCACGTGACCATCGCCGACACCGGTCCGGGAATTCCCGCCGCCGTGCGGCCGAAGATTTTTGATCCGTTCTTTACGACCAATCCGCCTGGGAAAGGAACAGGGCTCGGCCTCAGCATCGTCCACAAGATCGTGACCCGGCATGCGGGAACTATTGTGGTCGACAGCCTTGAGGGCCAGGGGACGACCTTCCGATTGCGATTCCCGGCGCTGTCCGTATAAGGGCGTTCCGCGCGACCCCGTTAGGCCGGTGGACGCGAAGCGGAGGAATAGGCTCGCTTGAATACCGAACGCAGACCGAAGTAGGCGAAGGAATCTTTCAGATTGGAATAGAGTCGCTTCAACGGCCCCATATCGGGATTCGTGACATATTCCATGGTCAACACGATCCGCTCCTCCTGTTCGCCAAGCGGCGTGACGGCATGCCAGAGTTTGTCACCGTTGAAAATCACCAGGTCGCCGGGAGCCGTGGCCAATTCCATATGCACCGGCTGCTTACCCGGTACGTCCTTGAACAGGTCACAGACGAGGCGACAATGCTTGGAGTGATCGAGTAATCCCATCAGAATGGTGTAGCGCGCGCCTTTGTAGTAGGACGTGTCGTAGTGATACCCGATATGATCGCCGGCTTCCGTGTAGTAATAGAGCGCGCAAGAATGGGGATCGTTGTCCGGACAGAGCAGCAGATTGACCTTGGTCAACCGGTTCAGCATCGCGCGGAAGGCCTCTGAGCGATAGAGCTCAATGAATTGCGGGGCCCGCTCCATCACCGCGTAGTAACTTACGCTGCCCCCCTTCTTATGCCCGGGAATGTAATTCCGGTTCAGCCCGGACTTGAGCCTGGTCGCCTGGGGAGCCAGCGCAGCCTCGACGAACTCGCGCGGCAGAAACTGCGGGATGTACAGAAACTCGTTCTGGCTCCAATAGTCCCGCTCCAATCGATCGAGATCCAATACCGCGATCGCCCGCTCCACCGCTTCGGTCACGTCACTCACGCAAGCTTGGGTCATACACTCCTCGCCAAATCCGGATTCACGATTTCCCGGTCATCATTGTGTCGTGTTTGCTGCTTGGGCTACCGAAGAACCGTTCGTTCACAGGAGACCTTTTTGACCATCCTGCTGGTCCGGATTATTCATGAATGCCGTCGCGAGGCATTCGAGGCTGAAGCCCGCCGGGGTTTCTCGCACGTGAGGCCGACGCTGGCGTACGGGCAGTCCGTCGAGGAGGCCGAACGAGAAAAACCCTGCCGGGCGAGAGAATCGGATGACGGAGCAGGCATTCATGAATAGCCCGGACTAAGGGCGGCTGAGCACCGGCGCCCGTACGATTTCTACATCGGCGGGGGCCTTGAAATCAAATAGCTCGTCTTTCAGACCGCTGTTCGGCTTCAATTCGGAAAACTCAAACGTCGCGACATTGCCGCTGACCTCGTGGAGCGCGATGGTCTTGAGAAAGTAGGTTTTCGGCTGGACCTCGATCACGATTTTCTGGATGGCCCGCTCTGGCTCGGCGCGGCCTTGCTTCGGCGTCAGCGACACCAGCGGAATGCCTCCGGCCCCCCGCTCCTTGGTCGCCAACGGCTCGATATCAAACTCCTCATCCAGCTTGGCCACTCCTTGCAATAACTGCAGCGGGGCTTGGGAAGCCGCCATATAGGTCAGCTTACCGACCAACACCTGCTTATGCTCAGGCACATACATTTTGACGTCGTCTTTATTGACGTAGATTTCTTCCGTGGCCGGTTCGATATAGTCCCATCGCAGCCGACCGGGCTTCTTGATGTAGAAGTGGCCGGTCGAGATCACGGGGGTGGCAAACCCCTCGATGCGGGTCTTCTGTGTGAACGAGGCTTGGAGATCCTTGGTTTTTTCGTACCGCGCCTGAATCTTCTTCACCACCTCCTGCACTTCCTGCAACGCCTGGAGATCGACCGCCGGCTCATCCGGCTTTACCGGTTGCGCAAGCGCCGACATTCCGGTCACAAGCATCCACATCAAGACGAACCAGATACGCATCATGCCTCATCTCCACCAACTGGGCCGCGACGTCCCAACACTTCACGGCGGCCGTCACGACCGGCCGCGCCGACCACGCCGTCCGCCTCCATCTGCTCGATCATGCGTGCCGCTCGCGGATATCCGACGCGCAGGCGACGCTGAATCAAGGAAGCGGAGGCCTGGCCCGTCGACAGCACCAGATCTTTTGCCTGTTCGTATACCTCGTCCTTGGCCTGTTCCTCTTCCGCCTCCTCCACCTTAAGGGACTGCAGCTCCCGGCAATAGGAGGGCAAGGCCTGTTTCTTGACAAATTCCACCACGCGGCGCACGTCGTCGTCCGACACAAAAGACCCGTGGATACGCATCAACTTCCCGGTCCCCGAAGCGAGGTACAGCATGTCGCCGCGGCCGAGCAGCGCCTCCGCGCCGTTGGCATCGAGAATCGTCCTCGAGTCCGTTTTGGAGGAGACTTGAAACGCGATCCTGGCAGGAAAATTGGCCTTGATGAGGCCGGTCAAGACATCGACCGACGGCCGCTGCGTCGCCAGCACCAGATGGATGCCCGAAGCGCGGGCCATCTGAGCAAGACGGGCGATTTTATCCTCCACGTCTTTGGGGGCCACCATCATCAGATCGGCCAACTCGTCGATCATCACCATGATATAGGGCAACGGCTCCGGCGGAGTCGCCTTGATCGAATCTCTCGGCCCATTGTCGCCGGCCGGTTCCGCATCTTCCCCCTTCGACAGGCGTTCTTCCTCGGACAGAAAGGTCAATTCGACCTGTTCGGGTTTGCCGGATTGCCAGACATCCGACACGGCGCCCTGCACCTCGGAAATGCGACGATTGTACGCGTCGATACTCCGTACCCCGGCCTCGGCCAACAGCTTGTACCGCCGTTCCATTTCCTGCACGACCCATCCCAACCCTCGCGCCGCAGACTTGGGATCGGTAATCACGGGGCGAAGCAGGTGTGGAATTCCATCGTAACTCTGGAATTCCAACATTTTGGGATCGATGAGGAGCAATTTTACTTCGTCCGGCCGCGCGCTGAACAGAATGCTGAGCAACATGGTATTGAGGCCCACACTCTTGCCGGCCCCGGTCGCGCCGGCCACCAGCAGATGCGGCATGGTTTTCAGATCGGCACAGACCGCACCGCCGAAAATGTCCTTCCCGAGCGCCAGACTCAGTTTCGAGCGCGAGCGTGAAAAGGCGTCGCTGGTGACGACCTCTTTCATGGACACCATTTCGCGATGCGGATTCGGCACCTCAATGCCCACAACGGATTTTCCCGGCAAGGGCGCCACGATGCGCAGGCTGATGGCTTTGAGCGCGAGCGCCAAATCATCGGCCAAGTTTACGATACGCGCGACCTTCGTACCGGGTGCCGGCTCGAATTCATACATGGTGACGACCGGCCCTGGGCGCACCTCCGTGACACGTCCATCGATCGCAAAACTTTTCAGGGCCTTGGTCAGAATTTCAGACTGTAATTTCAGTTCGTCGTCGCTGAGACGGGCGATGGGCCCGGAGGGGTCGCTGAGCAATTCCTGCGGATCGGGCAACACGTAGCCATCGGATACGGATGGGCTTGTCGCCACGGCCGGGGCGGACTCATCTGAGGCCGTCGCACGCTTTTCCACCTTCATCGGCGGCTGAATCTTCGGCGGAATCACCGGAGCCGCAAGTTGCTCCACGGCCTCCGCCACCACCTGCACCTCGCGGTCCAGTTCCGGCTCCCCCATCTCGCGTGCGGGACGCGCGACCTTGATACGAGCCCGTTTCGGTGGAGCCGTCGGCTCTGCCTGCTTCGCCGGCCACTCCGGGATCAGCCCGACCATTCGTTCGCGAATCGCCGTCCACCAGTCCGGGAGTCGCTGCAGCAGGAGAGTCAACGACAGGGGCACCGTAAACAACAAGGCCACCATCAGGCCGGTCAAAATCACAATGTGCGCGCCGGTGGTCGCAAAATAGCCGCGGATGCCGTCGGCCAGCACCTGACCGACGATCCCGCCGGCCAGGCCGCGATGGACCCATCCGCTTGAAATCGTCGGAACGGCCGTGACTTCCAAATGCAGCAGCCCGCTCAGGAACACCATGGCGACCAAGCCGCTTCCGGCATGTCTGAGTCGCATGGTGAGCGGAATCGGCGTGAAACAGCGGGCACCGAGCAAGCCGAGGAGAATGGGAAAGAGATAGGCGGCACCGCCGACCAAAAAGAAACAGGCCGCCGCCGACAGCGCACCGACCGACCCGATCATGTTTTTGGGCTGAGTACCGGCTGTTCCGGATGCTGCCATCGACTTGGCGTCGCCGGGAACAAACGACACCAGACTGAGCAGGATCAAGAGACCGGCGGCGATCAGGAGAACCCCGATCACTTCACGCTTCACATGAGAGGGACGGGAAGGGGCTGAGCGGGCGTCACCGCGCTTTGCCGTGGTGGATACACCCATGCGGCGGATCGTAGCACAGGGAAAATACCTTTTCAAACAAACGGGCAATGTTGCGTAGACCGATCAGATGCTGCCCAGCCCTAGGCACCATCTCGATCACGCCGACTCGTCGTCGTCGAACGTGGAAGCGAGGGCGCGATACTGATCGAGCGTCAGCGTCTCCGCGCGAGCCTGCAGCGGGACACCGATCACCTGCAACGCCCGGGAAATCCGAGAGGACGGATAGCCCTCGTCTCGTAATGAATTCACCAACGTCTTCCGGCGGTGGGCAAAGGCCGCCCGTACCACACGCCGGAATCGCTCATAACGGACCGGATCGACGTCACCCCGTGCCTTGATGGTGAGATGCACCACTGCGGAGCCGACGGTCGGCCGAGGGCGGAAGCAATTCGGCGACACACGGAAGGCCAGTTCGACCTCCGCCGCCTCTTGCGCGAGGACCGAGAGCACACCATAGTCTTCACCATTCGGTTTGGCAGCCAATCGCAAGGCCACCTCGGTCTGCAGCATGAGCACCAGACGATCGAGGCGGGCACGGGCATCGAGCAACGCAAAGAGAATCGGGGTCGAGACATAATAGGGAAGATTCGCCACCACCACCGTACGCGGCGGCAAGGTCTCGAAGGGAAACGCGAGGGCGTCCCCGATCCGAAGGTCCAGGTTGGGACAGTGGCCGAGCGTCTCCTGCAAATGCGACTGCAGCTGCGGATCGATCTCCACGGCGATGACGCGTCCCGCTCGGGCGCACAGGTCCGCGGTCAATGCGCCGCGCCCAGGCCCGATCTCCAGCACGGTGTCCTCCGTGTGGAGTGCCGCCAGGGACACGATCTTGCGGACAATGTTCGGATCGATGAGGAAGTTCTGACCGAGCCGTTTCAAGGCTGGGGGAAGTGAGGGAGCCATAACCTCGCGCCGTCTGCTAGCCGGCGGCCGGAGGGGCCGCGGCCCGAATGCGTGTGGCGAGTGCCACGAGGTAGGAGCGATAACTGTCCACCTCGTCGGTAAACTCTTCGATCAAATCGTTGGTGAAGGACATGCCGGGAGTTTTTCGCGCCAGTTCATCGGCCGCGGGCTGTCCGGCATGTTGCCGAAGCAGCGCGACGGTCCGAATCTTCCACTGCCCCACCCGTTCGGTGCCCAAGGTGGTGTTGAAGTCCTGGATTGTCCGCTTCGCGATCGCATCCAATTCCTTCACCTGCTGATCGATCATGGTCGCGACGGAAATCCCTGTCTCTGCCATAATCGCGTACTCCTCTTCCCTATCGGGAGCTATTGGTCACCGGAGACCAGGATTGAGCCAAGCGGGCGGCGACCTTCACGGCTTCCAGCAGACTGCCATGCTCGGCCACTCCTGTGCCGGCAATATCGTAGGCCGTGCCATGATCCACCGAGGTGCGGATGATCGGCAGGCCTACCGTCAAATTCACGCAGGTGCCGAACGCGACGAGTTTCAGAGGGATCAAGCCCTGATCATGATACATCGCCACCACGCCATCGTAGTCGCCGCGCGCCGCTTTCCCAAATAGCGTGTCGGCGGGCAGGGGATCGCTGGCCTTGATCCCGGCGGCCCTCGCCAGTGTGACGGCCGGCGCGATGCTGGTCGATTCTTCGTGGCCGAACAGCCCATGTTCGCCGGCATGGGGATTCAAGGCGGCCACGCCGATTCTCGGGCGTGCGATCCCGAAGTACTTCGTCAATCCGAGATGCGCGAGACGGATAGCCTTGCTGATCCGTTCCGTCGTCAACAGCGGGGAGAGCGCGTTGATCGCCACATGAGTGGTCGTGAACATGATTTTCAACGGACCACCGACGATCATCATCCCGAACTCTGTGGTGCGGGTCAGATCGGCCAACAATTCCGTATGGCCGGGATACTGATACCCGGCCATGTTCATGGCTTCCTTGTTGATGGGTGCCGTGACGATCCCGCCGATGCTCCCCGCTTGCGCTAATTCGACGGCTTTCTTGATGCATGCGATAGACGCCGCGCCGGTCACCGCCGCCGCCACGCCCATTCGGAACTTCGGCAGCGGTGTCTCCAATGGATCGGCCACGGCCACCTGACCAGGCTTGAGCCTGGCCTTGCCGGTTGGATCAAATGTCACGAGCTGCACAGGAAGGTCCAACCACTTGATCGTCCGCTCCATCACCGGGCGTGACCCGATCACGACTGGGCGGCAGAGCCTGGCCAACGCTTTGTCGGCCAACGCCTTGGCGATGACTTCCGGACCGATCCCGGCCGGATCACCCATCGTGAGGCCCAACACCGGGCGCGAAAATTCTGTCGTGACTTTACGAGCCATGGGCATACAGAAACAGGGTATAGCCAAGGTACAGCAGCGCGCTGCCGCTCAGCAACCAGGGGCGCCAATGTCCGGACCAGACGACCTGCAGCAAGCTCAAGCCCATAGCGACGACCGCAAGCACCATCGTTGCCAGCGCCGTGGGTCCCAAGGCCCAGGCCGTCCCGAACAATCCGACAGACACCGGAATGGTGCCTTGAAACACCATCGCGCCGGTCACATTGCCGACTGCCAGCCGATCCTTCTTCCGGTAGAGCCACAGAAAACTATTGGACATCTCGGGCAACTCCGTGGCCAGTGGGGCGATCAACAGGGCGAGGATCAGCGGCGACACCTGCATCTCAGCGGAAATCGAATTCGCCGCGGTAACGAACAGATGCGCGCCGCCGACCAATCCGAGCAGGCCGACAATGCCTTGCGCCCCGATCAGCACATAGGAGGGCTTGGGCGACCGACGCGCGAACAGCAAAGGTTCAAGCTCTCCGCCCCCCTCTTCCGACTCCTCGTCTTCCTCTGAGAATTTCAGTTTCATGTAATAGACGTACATGCCCAGCAGCAAGAGGGCGACCGCCGCATGCAACAGTCGTGAGGGAATCACGGCGCAGGTCAACGCCAACACGTAACTGACCAGGAAGAAGGTGATGTCGACGCGGACCTCGCGATAATTGAGTTTAAACGTCGCCGTCCGCTTCCCTACCTTCGCATAGAGGAGCAACAACACCGCCAGGATGGGCAGCACCAAGGTGCTCAACATGAACGGCGCCCCGAGAATCGCGCCGAGGCCGACTTCCATCTGCTCGCGGCCGGACCCGAAAAAAATGGCGATGATCGGAATCGAGGTCTCAGGGAGCGTGGTCCCCACCGCCGCAAAGACACTGCCGACCGCGCCTTCGGAAATGTTCAGCCGCTTGCCGAGCCATTCGATACCGTTCGTGAACAGATGGCACCCGGCCAGGGTAATGACGACCGAAGCCACAAACATGCCCACATAAAACAGAATCGTCACCGGCGCCCTCGCGGGGAGCCCGTCTGCGGGTAGGACTGATTGGGGCGGCTGCAGTGTCTCATGGACGTCTCGCTGTCCGCTGCTTTCGGCCCTGCGTGCGCCGGAACGCCACCATGGCCTCTTCCAGAATGTCCTTCACCGGATTCCCACTCTGCTCGGCAATCCGTTTGCAGTCTTCATACTCGGGAGCCGCCTTGCTCCGTCCCGGCTGATGATCTGCCACTTTGATCCGCACCTCACGTCCCCGAACCTTCACCGACGCGAAACGGCGCGGCAACACCCGCCGTTGCACGTCATGCGTCCGAACACCGAGTGCCGTGGTATCGGAGAACAACACCGCCAACACCGCCTCGACTCGCTCGCGCGGCGCGAGGACGGACAGGACATTTCCCGGCCGCCCTTTCTTCATCGTCACCGGCGCCAACGTCGCATCGACGGCTCCGGCGGAAAACAGCCGCTCGAACACCGTTTCATACACTTGCGGATTGAGGTCGTCGAGATTGGTCTGAAGTTCCACGATCGTTTCCAGCGCCGCGCTCGATGCCGGTTCATCGCCGATGAAGATCCGCAGCACGTTGGCCCATTGCGCCGGATCGGCGGTTCCCGCTCCGTAGCCCACGCGCCGAACCTGCATGGAGGGAAGATACCCGAACTCGGTCGCGAGTGTTCGTACCAGCGCCACTCCCGTCGGCGTCGCCAATTCGCGTTCCGGGCCCTTCGCATATATCGGAAGTCCCACCGCAAGCGCCGCCACGGCGGGGCCGGGCACCGGCAACGCGCCATGGGCCGACATCAACGTCCCGGATCCCACGTTGATGGCCGATGCCGTGATACGCTGCACGTTCAGGAGATGCAGTCCCAGCACTCCACCGACGACATCGACGAACGAATCGATCACGCCCACTTCGTGAAAATGCACATGCCCGGGCTCGACACCGTGCGCGTTCCCTTCAGCATCGGCCAGCGCATCGAATACCGCCTGACTGCGTTCTTTAACGACAGGCGGCAGGCCGCTCCGCCGGAGAATCCTGGCGATCTGGACCAGCGTCAACGGAGCCTGAAATCCCTTTTCGATGCGCACATCGATCTTGGTCGCCGTGATCGCCCCGCGCTCCACACGCTTACGCGAGAGCCGATACCCCTCGATGCGCAAGGAGGCCAACCCGCGCACGAGATCGGTGAAGGATAATCCCGCATCGACCAGCGCGCCTAACGTCATATCGCCGCTGATGCCGGAGAAACAGTCGAAATGAAGATGTGTTGCCACCGAACTCCTGCGATTCCTGATGCCGCGTAAACGAGCGGCATCTTACCGGACCCACACCCAGACAGCAATCATTCCGCTCGTTCATTGACAGCCCACCGATGCTGTGTTATCCCCAATCAAGAGAGACGCTCTGCCGACCATCGCCTGCGACACCGAGGCCCATGTCCGACCCAAGACCAGCTCACCCCTCCATCGCCCGACGTGTGTCGCATGTCGTCATGGTCGCCCTCTTGCTGTTCATCGGCACTGTCGTCCTGCCGGATGCCCGGCCCGTCGACGCGCTGGCCAAGACCAAAGGCAAGAGCGCTGTGCCACGCCCAGAGCCGGATCTCAAAATTCTGTCACTGAACACAGCTCCGATCCCCTACAAACCGCAGGAAGGCGCCTTCCATTTCGTGGCAACGGTGCAGTTGCCGAAAGAAGTCGACGAACAACTCATGTTGGAGGTGTCCGCACTCGTCACGTCGTCCTCCATGACTTCGTTGCGGTTCCTCTCCATCCGGCAGCCGGTCAACGAGCACGCGCAAACGATTCCCAGCGCCAACGGAGAGACGCCGCAACGACACGTGCAAGTCGATCTCACCTGGGACGGCCTGGATCACAACAAGCAGCAAGTGCCGGTCGGATCCTATGAGTATGAAGTGCGGGTCAAGCTGCTAAGTAACGGAGAGAAGGGTCAGCGCACCCAAATGCTCTCATGGCCAAAACGCGGTAAGATTCAGGTGAAGAACTAGCCCGCATTGGTTCGGCAGTCACCCGCAGGATGCGCAAAAACGCTGTCCTCATCGTTCGTGAAACGTCGTTCGTCTCTTCTGTCAGCAAGGATACGGCTCCTGACGAGATACGCTTCACGATTCACGCTTCACGGAGGTCGAGCACGCCACCGGCAGACCGTTTCCGCATCCTGCTAAGGTTGATCACCATCCGTCTCCCCCACCATGTTGATGCGGTGAGCCAGACACCCCGCGCCAAAGCCATTGTCGATATTCATCACCCCGACTCCGGCCGCGCAAGAATTCAACATCGTCAACAACGCCGCCAAGCCGCCGAAATGTGCGCCATATCCACGGCTTGTGGGCACCGCAATCACCGGCTGCCGGACTAATCCGCCGACCACGCTCGGCAACACCCCGTCCATTCCGGCCACCACGACCACCACCCGCGCCTCATGCAACCGGTCTTGTTGGCCGAGCAACCGATGCAATCCGGCCACTCCCACATCGTACAAGGTATCGGTGGTGCTCCCCATGATGTCGGCCGTCACTCGCGCCTCTTCAGCGACGGGAATATCGGCCGTCCCTGCAGTGACGATCAGCACGGAACCCCGACGCAACAGCTTGGGCGGGGGAATCGCCACGACTCGTGCCTCTTCGTGATAGGTGGCCCGCTTGCTGAGTCGTACGAGCGCCCTCGCGACAGGCGGCTCGACCCGCGTTGCGAGCAAGGCATTGTTCTTCCGCAGCAGGGTCTTGGCAATGGCGACGACCTGCGCCACCGTCTTCCCTTCACAAAAAATGACCTCCGGAAATCCCTGTCGAAGGGTCCGATGATGGTCCAGCGACGCAAACCCCAGGTTTTCGTACGGCAGCGTGCGTAACTGTTTGAGCGCCTCCGGCACGGCGAGGGTGCCTTGCTGCACGTTCATGAGCAGCGCTCGCAATTGGTCTCGATTCATAACGGTGCCTTCTCCCCCTTGGCTTCGCGCTCCATCAGATCCCCGACCGCCTGGCGACAGGCCTTGTCGGCGAAAAGCACGGCGTTGACCTCCTGCACAATCGGCATATCCACCCCGCAGCGCTGCGCCAGACCCAAGGCGGCCTTGGCGGTACGCACGCCTTCGGCAACCGCCTGCATACTCGCAAGTATCTCGTCCAACCGCTCCCCCTTTCCCAACCGTACCCCCACCGAGTGGTTGCGGCTCAACGGCCCAGTACAGGTCAGGACGAGATCACCGACGCCGGAGAGCCCGTAAAATGTCCGTGGGTCGGCCCCCATGGCTACCCCAAGCCGGATCATTTCGGCGAGTCCGCGGGTAATCAAAGCGGCGCGGGCGTTGTGCCCCAGCTCAAGCCCATCCACGACACCGGCGGCCAAGGCCATGACGTTTTTCAACGCCCCACCCAGCTGAACGCCGATCACATCATCATCGGCATAAATACGAAAACTCGGTGTCATGAACAGTGTTTGTATTGATCTCACCAAGTCGCCGTCCTGCCCGGCCAAACAGAGCGCGGTCGGTTTTCCCTGGCTGACTTCGCTGGCGAAACTCGGGCCAGACAAGACCATCAGCGAACGTCGCATCTGCTCCGGCAGCGTGTCCTGCATCACCTGCGTCATCAGGTCGAGCGTGGTCTCCTCAATACCCTTGGTGGCGCTGACGAAGGGAACGGCCTCAGTCAACAACGGTCCGACCCGGGCCAGGACGGGTCGGGCCACATGCGAGGGCACGGCAAAGAGCACACAGTCGATGCCGGTCAGCGCCTCGGATAAGACGTTGGTTGCAGTCAGGGTCGCAGGAAGCCGCACGCCGGGGAGATAGAGTGCATTTTCGCGCCGCTGTTCAACGCTCTGCACCACCTCCGGCTCATGGGCCCAGAGACTCACGGCAATCTGTTTTTCGGCCAGATGCCGGGCCAATGCGGTCCCCCATGCCCCGGCGCCGACCACCGCCACTCGCTGAAAGACTGATCGTGTCATGGAGGCGGATTATAGGAAGGGGTCCGGAAGGGTGTCAACGAACGGGCCGCACAGCTTCATTCAGTTTGGCCGCACACGCACGTCCCTATTGGAATTCCACCGCACACAAGGTAGGCTGCACGGGCCACGGGGAACCATCGTCATGAAAGCTTGCCCGGCCTGCGGACGCGCCCTGCCCGAAATCAATCTCTACTGCACGCACTGCGGAGCAGGCGTGTCGGCCGAGACGGAGCGCACGGCGACACCGCCGACGTCCAGGCCTCTCGCAAAGGAGCAGCTCAACCTCAACATCCTGTATGGCATGGTCACGGTCCTGATCGTCTCCGTCGTCATACCGCCCTGGGAAACACCGCCCTCGCAGCCGGCCGCGTTCCTCGGCTTTCACTTTCTTCTCTCTCCGCCCCAACCGGATGCCATCGTGAGCCGGATGCTGCTCACGATCGAGCTCACCACGACGGCCATCGCAGGCTTGTACCTCTCGTTTCTGTTTCGCACGAAGCTCTGAGAGGCCGATTCAGTCGAGCGCGAGGGTCAGGCACTTGGCGGCTCCACCCGACTTCATGAATTCATCCAACTCCACGGCATGCGTGCGATAGCCCCGATCGTGAAGACTCTGCATCGTACGGGGGCACCCGGCGGGAATGACCACCTGCTTACCGACACACACGGCATTGCACGCGAATCGAATCGCGTCCTCCTCGGGCACGGCAATGCGGCGTTCCGCGGGAATTCGCTCCGAGATCGCCGCGAGGCCATAGGAATCGAAGGCGCCCGGGAAATAGAGCAACTCCCCGCCGCTGAGCGGACAGAAACAGGTATCGAGGTGATAGAAGCGACCGTCGATGAGTTCCAGCGGGATGATTTCACGCTGAAAGAGTTCGCTCAAAGCGGGAAACGATCGGATGTCTGTTCGCTGGCGATACCCGCCGAACCAGGTATCAGGAAACCCTAACAGGTCGCCCGCTCCTTCGAAGTAGTGGGTTTTCTCCAAGGTCAGAACTTCGTAGCCCTGCCCACGAAACCATCGTTCATAGTACACTTCCTCGCGCTGCCGCTCCGGATAACGGAACCGGCTCACCAGGGCACGACGGCCGACCACCACTCCGGCATTCGCCGTAAACACCAAGTCCGGAAGACCTTCCACCGGGGGCATACGTTCGATCCCTGCACCGACGTCCCGTTCGAGGACCGTCATCAACGCCTGCCATTGACTGGCGGCGCGCGAGGGAACCACGGCGTTCGTCCGCCGCATCCAGGGATTGATCTCGTAGTCGATCTGAAAATATTCGGGAGGGCACACCAGAAGCCGGCTCATGGACGCCACCCTAGGGTGCGAGCCAGCTCTTTCAAGAAAGACGCGGCATCCATCACGAGGCCGACGGCCTGGAAACTCCCCCGGTCGGCCAATTTCGTCGGGACGGACGGATTCACATCGACACAGACAGTCGGCACCGTGGCCGGCAACAGATTGCCGGTCGCGATGGCATGGAGCGTGGAGGCCACCAGGAGGGCGAGCCCGACCCCCTGAACTTCCTCCCGCATCGTCTGCTGGGCCTGCATGGAATCCGTCATCACGCCGGGCAGCGGCCCGTCATCGCGAATCGTTCCGGCCAACACCATGTTCACCTTGCGCCGCACACAGGCGGCCATGATGCCCTCCGTCACCAGGCCGGACTGCACCGCCTGCTCGATACTGCCGATGGCACGAATCCGATTGATCGTTCGAAGGTGATGCTCGTGTCCATGTGGAACCGACCGACCCGCCGTCAGCCCATACCCCAGCGAGGTTCCGTAGAGCGCGGCTTCCATATCGTGCGCGGCCAGCGCATTCCCGCAGAACAAGACGTGAATATATCCAGCCTCAATCAACCAGGTCAGCGCGTCACGCCCGCCGGCATGGACGATGGCCGGCCCTCCGGCACAGAGCACCTTCGCGGCCGGCTGCCCCTGCCGGTATCGTTCGCGCAGCATCTGCATGCGTTGGGCGATGTCGGCAATGACGGGCTGGTGCGGACGTTCCGACGACACCACGGACTCCATGAATCCGAATACATCGCGCTCGGCCGGACGGGCCAACGGAGTAACCCTGATCCCCTCCCTGCCGGTGACGATCAAATCGCCGGCCTTCACGGCCCCCATCGGGATGGTCCTGGCCTGCGCCATGGCCGGATCGATACAAATCGCCAGGTCCATTTCTACGCCCTCAACGTCCACCCACTCGCCATCCAGACGGATCTGAGTCGGCAGGTGGGTCGTGGCATAAAACTCTTCCGGCAGAATCCCCGCGGCAGGTGCGGACTCGAACCGGCAATCGGCTTCACGCTCCAGCGCGGCGCCGTGTGGTTGTATGGTCCGAAGAATGTCCGTAAGAAGACGGTTGGAGCCGGCGCGGATCACGATCCTGGCCTGCGACGGCGCCTCTCTGGTCGCGCCGATCTTCACGTCCTGGAGATCGAACGTCCCACCCATCATCACGATCGTATCCAGGACCTTGGCCAAAATCAGGGAGTCGATGATGTGCCCCTGCAGGAGCACGGTTTCTTGAGCTGGGGTCATGGACGACCTCTCTGAATCGTAGCGGCTCCGGAGACCTGCCTGCGGGAGTCAGGTGCCTACACTGTAGATTCTACCATCTGCAGGAAGGAATGAGCGGGTTAGCCTTCTTGCTTGACCACCTCCCGCAGGACGCTGGTGGCGTAGGACCCGGGGGGCAGCCAGAAGGAAAGGTGGAGCAGGGAGCCCTCCAAGGACCAGAGCAGATCGTTGAGCCGCACGCGCAGGGCGCGCCGCTCGCCGCGAAATCCGCACTCGGCCCCGGCTTTCGACAGCAACTCAGGCGTGCTTCCCAGATCTGCAATCACGGCCCGTTCGATCTCCCCCGGTACTCCGGTTGCCCACGGGGCGCGAGACCCGAAAAGAGGTCCCGTGGGGCTGATCTCGAAGCGGTCGGCGCGCGGCTGCTCGACATCCGGCTCTTCCACCGGAAAGCAGGCGCCATTGTCGGTTTTCATGGCCCAATCCCCCAGCCACACCCGATCGATACTCTCGATCCGCTTGGCGACAATCTGATTAAACACATACGACTGATAACTGTTCATGAACCAGATCCGCTTGGATCGCGGCATCTTGTTGCGGCGCGCCGGATCCTGCAGCAACTCGGCACCCAGCTGAAAGTTCGTGCCCGAACGCCCTTGCCGTTGAGGACCGAAATAGTTGGGCACCCCGCGCCGAAGCAGCTCATCGAAAAGATGCTGCAACCGATCCTCACTACCTTCTCGCATATCCCGCACCACCAGCCGGAACTGATTGCCGGCATGATGCCCCTTGCGTAACCGGTTGCGATGCCGCCCCAAGACCTCCAGGGTGAGCAGGCGCTCATCGGTCGGTAACGCCGCCACGGTCTCGGCCGCGACCCCTTGCAGCGAGAGCATCTGCGTCGTCACGGCCTGCGCATCTTTCAATCCGGCGACACCGATGGATTGGCTCTTGACGTGAAGTTGTGAGGAGAGTCGCGTCAAGAGGTCGGGGGTCGAGAGGCCTCGTTTCTTGATCCGGATATAGAGGTGCTCCCCTTGGCCGCAGGGGAGATACAGCGGCCGTTCCTCTACGCAAAAATCCTCCGGCGCGCTGCGAATGCGGCCACCTAAGGGGGGAACCGACGCGGTGAGATAGGGCAATCTCTGATCGAGCCATGAAGAGGTCGGCATGGAGCTCCTTATCAATTCAGGCGGCACACAATTGCTGTCATTTGAGTGGGAGAGAGGGCCACCCGTGTTATACTCATGGCATGTTGTCCTCGGCACCGACGATTTGCACTGCCGTCACAGCCCAAGGAAGCACGTTTTTCCGACGATGCGTCGCCGCCTCGCTCCTTTGCTGCACGATCGCATCCCCCCTGGTCCCGTCGACCGTGGCAGCAACCAGGATGAACGGCACCGACGTCTTCGCCCAATTGACACAGCACATCAAACGCCAGGCTGATAACGACAAACAGGCGTTTGCCGTGGCCAGCCAATGTATGACGTGGTTTTATCACCAGCAGCGTCGAAAACCAGCCCCGCCAGCCGTCCAACACATCGTATGGAACGAACATGTACCCTATGGCACCGCTGAATCTTCAGGGGATGATGCCGCTGAGTGCCGCACGAAATATCCCGGCGGCATCGATGCCGTCCGCGCCGATTTCCAACGAACCCAAGCCTTTCTCTCACTCAGCTTGACGTTTTATGAATTCGCCTTGGTCGGCGACGGCGACGACAATTCACTCTATAGCGCCGGGGAGTTGCACGACATCCTCGTCGCACTGAATCTGGCCGCCGAACCAGCGCTGGGAACGGATGTCCATCTGCGTTCACTCACCGCACAATTCGATTCACTGCACGAGACCCGTGGGATGGAAGCCCTCATGACCGGT
>Ga0268299_1001929_pt1 | contig 29280 bp, 20 predicted proteins | sample NOBtaG_FD_193484 | JGI IMG/M metagenome (GOLD analysis project Ga0268299, IMG submission 193484) | Activated sludge microbial communities from bioreactor in Nijmegen, Gelderland, Netherland - NOB reactor | ecosystem: Engineered > Bioreactor > Aerobic > Activated sludge | place: Netherlands...
GAGGTCGCGCGGATAAAATGGCGCATCGTTAATTTTGGGGCCGCAAATCAGAACGCCAATCAAGGCATCCTCAACGACAATCGGCGCGTAGGCGCTCATTTGCAGATTGCGGAAAAATTCGCGCTCGCCTTCTGCCAATGTTTTGTAACGCGGGTCAAATTCAATGTCAAACTGCGACAGCGGCGCGCGTTCTGCCGCCAGCCGTTGGTAGATCGCGCCGGATTTTGACATGAAGCCTTTTGAGTCGTTAATGTCTGGAAAATTGACGCCTTTCATCACGCGCAGTTCGACGCGGGTGTTATCGCTGCTGGTATCCGTGACCAGAAGCATCCCCGAACGGCGCACACCCATCACATTATTCAGCGTTTCTGAGGACACTTCGATCAGATTATCCAGCTCGACGGCTTTAGAAACCTGCTGGCTGTATTTGCGCGCGGCGGCTGTTGGGTTATCAGTGGCGTGCAGAAACATTCGGTTTATGATTTTGATGAACTGACGACCCAGTGCATAAATGATTGCCGCAGCCAGAGCCAAAAAGATCATGACGAGCAGGTTGTCGTCCCGACTGCCTGCGGGGATGGCGTCAAAAATATAGAGCACCACCCCGATCAGGGCGGCGGTCAGCGCGATGACGATGAGGGAACGGAGTGTTGACGTAATGCTGCTGCGAATGTCGAATACGCGGTAGGATACCTGCGCATAAGTCGCTCCGATCATACTGATGAGCAAGGTCAGGCTGCCTGCCAACAGCCAAAGCTGTGTTCCGCTCAGCGTGAGCAAGAGGCTGAGAACGACGGTGGCGGTGTTCAAGACCCAGAATAGAGCGCGATTGGCGACTTCTGGCAGGCGGGCGATGTAGAAACCATAAAAAGTGACGCCCAGCAAAAAAAATGTGGTCACTGCAAGACCGCTCAAAGTGACGACGCTCAGAGCATCCGGCGCGCGGAAAGCGTTTATTAACCACTCAGGCTGACCGATGACGGCATTGTCGCCTAATAAACTGGCGATCACCATGCCGATTAACCACAAACCGGACAGGCCAATCCACACGCGCATTTCTCGACTGAGCACGTCGCGGATCACGAGCATCCCATAAGTCGCAATCATGGCGATCAGCAGCAGGACACGTACCAGACCCTTACCAAATTGGGCAGCAAACATCTCGTCGGGCAAAAAATAGACCGCCGTTGACAGCAAAGAAAACAGCACTGTGAGCGAGAGCCACGCGCTGCTGCCCTGCATCTGATTTTTGCGTATCTGGATGTAAACCAGCAAAGCCAGATGAACGACGATGTTGACGAGAATAATTGCGCTGATTACAGAGTTCATCCCGTTTATTGTCCTGTTGAAACGGTGATTGTTCTATCCGAAACAGCCGTTGTTTGGTTAAAAACAGCGATTGTTCTATTTAAGGATATAATAGGTTCCCTTTTTTGACCCTACTTTAAGCAAAATTCCTTGCTCTACCATATCAGCCAGGTCAAGGCGGAGTGTTTCGGCGGATACACCCTGGCAGAGTGTGCGATATTCTCGGTTGGTGATCGAGCCATGATCGCGGATATATTGCAGCGCACGTGCCTGCCGGTGGTTGGTATTGCGCGACCACGCCGGAGCTGACTGTTTTTCGCGGGCATTGTAGAGCGTCACGGCAAAGCTGTAGGGGCGGGCGTCAAATGACGGTGGCTTGTGTCCTGCCTGCTGCATGACCTCCATCATCCGGTCAATACCCAGTCCCAGCTCTTCGATATAGCCCCATTGGAATAGACCATTGACAAGGCGTGGATTGCGGCTGAAATGCTCATCGACAATATTTTCGACGGTGATGAAGCCAGGAAGTCCGCCGGGGGATATGACTTCGAGGCGGTCAGAATACATGCGAATCTCGATACGGCGTCCTTTAAGGCGGTAGTCGCGGTGGCAAACGGCGTTCACAATCGCTTCGCGGACGGCAAACTGCGGATATTCGTAAGTTTCCTCGCGCTCAAGCCCCTTGACGACGGCGCTGACAGCCATCTCGCTCCAGATCAGATTCCAGGCCGATTCGATCAGCCGGGGGAGGGGTCCCGTCAATTCTTCGCGGCGGGAATATCCGGCAAGTCCATTTTCGCCGCGTGGCGTTTTGCCGACAAATTTGGCAAAAACGACGCCGCTTTGGGGCAGCCAGTGCTGGGGATATTCGCTGAATAGCAGAATGCCTGTAACCGTTGGCTTGCCATCGGCATTGACCGCGCCGATTTCGCGAAAGAGATCATCGACTTTTCCGTTATAAGGGCGTTTGGTGCGCTCAGCCCGTTTCGCCAGATATTCGTCGATCATCTTACGACTGAAATCATCCTTGCTAACGCCAGGAACGGCCTCCGATTCAAAATCGCCTGTGCTTTTGGCGCTGGCGAGCTTCAGAATCTCCTGTCCCCCAAGAGGTCGATTTTTTGAGCCGCTGCGAATCAACACGCGACCATCCGTCAAGGCGTGCAGCTCGATGCTGCGAGGTACGCGCAGGGTGTAGACTGTGCTGCCACTTTCGACCTCCACCGATTCCCAGGTGCCGACGACAACGGTTGGGTTGCACAGCGCGTCTGCTTCCCGCAGGACTTTTTCGAGCGCCTCGGTGTCAATTTTCAGGTCGGCGGCCTCGCCATCTTCTTTAACGCCCATGACGATTGTTCCGCCTTCTGTGTTGGCAAAGGCGACCATTGTTTCAGCCATTGATTTCGCGTCCACCTTCTCTAAAAAGGCGGTGCGTGGGCCAGGCCCGGAATTAATGAGTTCTGTATTGTTCATGCGGCTTTTCTTGAAAAATGAAACTGAAACCGACACGTTCGTCCATACCATCTCGCGAACCTATCGGTTAGGATGCTATTTTAGCATAGATTGGGGATGTGTCAGAGTCCGGTCACTTTTGCGCTGGTAACTCGTTCAAAACCAGCCAGTATAAGCCGAGCTGTTGGATCGCCAGGATGAACTGATTGAAATCTACGGGTTTGCGGATGTAACTGTTGGCACCCAGTGTGTAGCTGGACATCAGGTCTTCCTGTTCTTTGGAAGATGTCAGAATAACCACTGGAAGGGTGCGTGTATGTGGATTGGAGCGGATGCGTTCGAGAACGTCCAGCCCATCCAGCTTTGGAAGTTTCAAGTCCAAAAGGACAAGATTGGGGACATCGCTGGGGTCACGTCCTGCATAAGCACCCGTTCCGAACAGATAATCCAGAGCTTCTACGCCGTCCCGCGCCACCACAACCTCATTGCGGAGGTTGCTCTTTTTGAACGCGCGCAAGGTCAAGGCCTCGTCGTCGGGGTTATCTTCAACCAATAAAATAATCTGTGGTTTCATGATGATCTTAAACCCTCTGTCTCTTAAAGCGAAAAATAAAACGTGGCACCCTGTCCCACTGCACTCTCTGCCCAGACCTGTCCGCCATGGCGATTCATAATGCGCTGAACAGTCGCCAGCCCAATGCCGTTTCCAGGGAACTCGCTGGCTGTATGCAAACGTTGAAAAACGCCAAAAAGTTTATCCACATAGTTCATGTCAAACCCTGCGCCGTTGTCACGAACAAAGTATACACAATGTCCGTCCTGACTTTGAGAGCCAAATTCAATCTGGGGTTGGGGTTGTTTGCTCGTATATTTCCACGCATTGCCAATCAAATTATTCAGCGCAATCCCTAGCTGCCTGGGATCACCCATCACATACATGCCTTCTTCAACCTTAAAATCGACATCTTGTCCGGGGTATTGATCGCGCAGTTCATCTCCGATTCGTCTGGCTAACGCGCTCAGATCGACCCGTTCCCGCCGGAGTTCAGTGCGTGTCAGGCGCGATAGCTCGATCAGATCATCAATAAGCTGTCCCATCCGTTGGCTGCCAGACCGGATGCGGGCCAGATAATTGCGTCCATCGGCGTCAAGCTGAGAGCCATAATCTTCCTCCAGGGCTTGGCTGAAGCCATCCAGCGCACGCAGCGGGGCGCGGAGATCATGAGAAACGGAATAACTAAAGGCCTCTAACTCCTTATTGATGGCTGTCAATTGCGTCGTCCGTTCGATAACACGCTGTTCCAATTCTTCGTTCAGTTTTTGTGCTTCTTGATAAAGTTTTGCGTTATCGATCAGCAGCCCTGCCCGACGTGCCAAATCCTCAGCCAGCGCCAGGTCGTTCGCTCCATAATGACGGCCTGACTCTGCCATGACGAATGAAATAATGCCCAGTGGGCGTTCATGTGCAAGAAGCGGAACGGTCATCGTCGATTTTAATCCGAGTTCCCGTACTATATCGAGTATTTCTTTATCTTTTATGATTGCATTCAGCATCTCATCGCTTATCTCAGGGTAAAACTCGGATTTGCCTGTTCGCAAGACATGATATGCGCCGGTTGGTGCGTTACGGTCTGGTGGAAATCGCTTCTGCAATGCGTAAGCATACTCAACTCTTTCAGGGTCTGTATGTACAACCGCTAACCGCTTGAGGTCGCCGTCATCGTCCAATATATCAATGCTGCACCAATCTGCAATCTGAGGTACGGCTAACCGCGCCAATAGTGTGAGCCTGCTGGTATAGTCCAGTGATTCGGATAACACCTGGCTGGCCTCAGCCAAAAAAGCCAATTGTGCAGTGCGCTCGGCAACCCGCAGTTCCAACTCCTTAGCATGATTTTGTAGGAGTGCTTCTTTTTCGGCAATCGAATTTGCCATTGTGTTAAATTCATGGGCGAGCGATCCGATTTCATCGCTGCTCATCGCAGGAAACCGAATATCCAGATCACCCTGTCCAAAACGTGCAACACGATCTTTTAGCGCCAGGATAGGGCGGGTGATCGTTCGCGCCAATCCGATAGCGATAATCGATGCCGCCAGCAGCGCGACAATGGAGGTCAGCAGCAGCGTGCGACCAAATGTCTGAACTGACTCGAATGCCTCAGCCTGGTCAACCTGAACCACCAGGCAAAGTTGATAATCCGTCATCCAGCGATAGGCAGCGACGGTAGGTACACCCCGATAGTCATTGGTCAATGTGGAGCCGCTGTTCCCTGCCAAACATTCCTTAACAGCCCCCGTGCGTATCCCCCGCTGCAAAATAGCAAAATCGGAGATAAAACGGGGCTGGGTGACAAATAGATTGGTATTGTTAACCAGATAGGCATCGGCGCTTTCCCGAAGCCCCGTCGCACGAGTGATAATCGTGCTCATTTCTTCAAGATTCAGCCAGCCCGCCAGGACGGCTATGACATCGCCATGATCGTCTTTTACGGGCGTGGAAATGGTGATGGCGGGTCGCTGAAGCTCGATAGAAAAATGGACGTTCTGAACATAGGGGCCGTTCAGCCCATTGATAAAGTAAGGTCGGTTCTCCTTAAATTTTCGCTCCTGGATAGGGTCGGTAGAGGCGATCACTTTTCCAGAACCCGCCTCCATAATCATCAGGTCTGAGAAAACCAGACTTCTCTGGGTAATAGGCACTAATTCGCCAATCACCTGTTCGTGCGCCGCCTCCACCGCTTCAGAATCCGACGCGCCCAACAGCGCTGCTACCGCAGACCGCAAAAAAGGCGATTCAGATAAGCTGATGATACGGCTTTCACCCTGAGCGACCCATGTTTCGAAGCCTGCTTCTTTTTCAAGCGCTGCCGAAAACAGATCGGCGAAAGTTGCCTCCTCAAGGTTTGTGCGACCACTGGTATAGGCCAATAAACCGATGCTGGTCAACAGCAAAACCGCGAAAATCAAAAAAGCAAGAGTGACTTTAGGTGTGAGGTGAAGTGATCGCATCACTGCTGCGTTCCCTTATAAATTTGCTCAATATATTGCAGTGTAAAAACATCGTCGCTGTTTACCGACACGCTTAGTTCACCTTGATTGTTCATCGAAACCACCATGTCTTGCCACACCTTTGGCTGCATCCAGCCGATGAAATCCTCTCCTGTGTCGATGTAGGGTAGAGCGGCAATCATACTCGCGGTTTCAAATTCGCTGTTTGCGTTAGTGTTGTACTGCGTGACCATCTCCCCAGTTGTCTGAGGATTTTCAATCGCGTAAGCCCATCCGTCCATCGAAGCTCGCATAAAACGCGCCGTCAGATCGGGATCAGCAAGAATAAATTCATCCAGAGCGGAGATTGTACTGGAATAAAAATGAACGCCGTAGTCATCCGGGTAGATGATATTGACTGCATAACCGTCGCGCTGTGCGGAAAGGACGCTGCTGGTGATAAGCCCGCTTGCTACATCAATTTCACCCGTGTATAACGCCGTAAAACTGCCTGTATCTACTTCGATAATCTGGCTTGGTCGAATTCCGACACGTGCCAGCATGGCATGAAGGCGCGGACGTAAACGCTGGCTCACCAGAACTTTTTTGCCGATGAAATCCTCAAGATGGGTAATGCCGGATTCTGCCAGACTGAAAAATACGACTGGATCGCGCCGAAGAATGGTCGCCAATGCTCGAATAGGCTTTCCATCAGCCCGTTCTGTAATGAGCGTGCTGGCCCCTATGACAGCAAACTGAGCCGTATTATTCTGAAGTGGCTCAACCAGGTTGATAGTTGCGCCGCCCTCGATGAAATTCACCTTCAAACCCTCACGCGCATAATATCCGTTCAAGTCGGCAGCGTAGAATCCGGAATAGATCGCCTGATGGGTTGATCCTAACTGTAACGTGATCGTCGTCAGTTCAGAAACCGAATTGGCAGTTGGCATACAGGCGCTTGTACAAAGTAAAAGTACCGCAAAAATCTTACTAAGAAGTGGCTTCATGTGACCCTAAAACTTTGTTATAAACGGACAAACTTGAATATTCCAGATAAACATCATTCTATGGCTGAATCGTGTAGGTGAACATTAAGCAAAGCCCCATGTAATTGATATTCCAATTCCTTAAGATTATACTTAAATCATGAAAGCCAAAAATTTGCTTAACCTGGTTGGTGATCGGCTGTACTCCCTGCCGCTGGTTGTTCTCTACCTCACGGATGGCTGCAACAGCCGCTGTGTCACCTGTGACATCTGGCGCAATCCAAGGCGCAATATGTCTATGGAGCTGGTTGAAAACATCGCCAGCACATTTCGTGAATTGGGGGTACGCTGGGTGCTTTTGAGCGGCGGTGAGGCCATGCAGCATCCTCGATGGTCGGAAATTGCCCGCCGTTTCCGTGCTGAAGGGACGCACGTTATGCTGTTGACCAACGGCCTGCTGCTGCGAAAGCAGATCGCCGATGTGCTTGCCAGCGTGGATGAAGTGATTGTCAGCCTGGATGGCGGAACCGCCGAAACCTATGCGGCGATTCGCGGCATCGATGCTTTTGATCTGGTGATGGAAGGCATCCGCGCGGTGCGCAGCGGTGGCCTGCCTGTCACAACCCGGACAACCCTTCAACGCGCCAATTTTCGCGAGATGCCGCTCATTATCGAAGCAGCAAAAGCAGCGGATGTCTCGCATATCAGCTTTTTAACCGTCGATGTCAGCAACCAGATTGCTTTTGGCCCGCGTTTTGCAGCCGACCCCCTAATTCCGATGGAACATGAGCCGACAACTTCGGCGCTCACTGAGCAGGAAGTAGAAGTGTTCGCGCAAGTATTAGACGATGTTGAGGCGCGATTTGCCGATGATTTTGCCAGCGGACGTATCGCTGAGCCGCCTCACAAGCTCCGCCAGATGGTCAGCTATTTTAGCGCAATCAATGAGGAGGGAGATTTTCCATCTCCGCGCTGTAATGCCCCGCACTTTAGCACCGTTATCGAGGTTGATGGTACGCTGCGCCCGTGCTACTTTCTACCCAGCTATGGCAAGTTAACCCCGAATGGTCAATCGCTGGCGGAGGCCATTAATATCAATTCCGCCCAAGCCCTCCGAAAAGCCTACCGCAGCGGTCAGCGCCCGGAATGCCAGCGCTGTGTCTGCCCGCTCTATAAAGGGCCGCGTTCACTGTTGAGGATGTGATGCGCAATGGAGATTCTTCAATTTGTACCCCTGTTGGTTAGCCTCGCGTTTTTGATGCGTACCGCATTAATTATGGTGGGCATCCTGAAAGGGCCAATATTGCAGACCTTCGAAAAATATGGCGACTCGGAAACTGTTTATTATCCGCTGCCTTCACTGCTGCTTTGGGGTGGTATCTTTGTCGTCACCAGCGGATTCTGGTTAGCGGCTCCGCTTCGATCCTGGGCCGTGCTGGTGGTGCCGGGTCTGCTGCTGATCGGCTGCGCCTATTACGCTTATACGCACCCCGAACTTGTTCAGCATTATCCGCAGATTTTTATCAGCTATCCACGCTGGTATTATGAACTGCGCGAACGCACATCCCGCTATGAGCGCCGCCGTATCGCCTATATGTGGTTGTCGCTGCCGTACCGGATGCGTATGGCGTTTAACGGTAATGATCGCGCTTTTAACCAGTGGGCTGATCTGGTCATTATCGCCACGATCCCCTTTGACGAAGATGTTGGCGACTGGCATGAAATCCGGTCAGACGGTTTTTGAAATCCCAATCAGACGGTTTTGAAATCCAGCCAGCAACTTGCTCAGCGCTTTTTGCGTAATAATCTCCGTCAATCATGAGTGAGGATGGGATAATGGTTGGAATTCTGATGCTGCCTTTTCGCCTGGTTGGGGGATTATTAGCCTGGGTTTTGAATCTGGTCGGACGTTTCGCGGCGATCATAATCGGGTTATTATGTATGGTCGTCGGCGTACTGCTCACGATCACGGTCATCGGTGGCATTATAGGCATTCCGCTGCTGATATTTGGTGTTTTGCTGATTTTTCGTGGTTTATTTTAAAAGGGATTGACGCTGTGCTGGATCGTTTTCGGCGTTTTTTACCGACAGTATCGCTTAAAACGCTGTCAAGCCTGGATGCTTATGCGCGATGGGCTGCCAGCTATCCGCCACGCGCGCACAATGTTCTGATGCAGGTTGAAGAAGCCGCCATGCGCAAATTGATGCCCGATCTTCATGGGCAGGTTGTGCTTGATTTGGCCTGCGGAACAGGGCGATACGGTTTGCTGGCACATGAGTTGGGCGCGAAACAGGTGATTGGGCTGGATAACAGCAGGGCGATGCTGGAAGCAAATCCACAACGTCAAATCGCGCTGGCGACCAGTGAAGCGATTCCGATGCCGCAGCAGTCGGTCAATCTGGTCTTGTGCGGGCTGGCATTAGGGCATCTGCCTCAACTCAAGCCAACGCTTCAGGAAATCAGTCGAATTTTAAAATCGGGCGGCGTGGCGTTGATCAGCGATTTTCATCCGTTTGTCTTTTTAAGCGGCGGTCAGCGTACTTTCACGGCTGCCGACGGCCTGACCTATGTCGTCGAACACTATGCACACCTTTATGCCGATTATCATCACGCTTCCCGTGAGAGCAATTTGTGGATTGAGGATGTTGTCGAATCGAGCATCGAAATGAACAACAACGGCGCAGGCACACCAATCGTGATTGTTTATCGCCTGTGCAAATCGTGAGCCGTTATTTGCGAGGCTGTGCAAATCGTGAGCCGTTATTTGCGAGGCTGTGCCAGGAGAAAATAACCGCCAATTAAAGCAGCCATGAGCGCAGGCGGAATGCACAGCGACAAAATCAAACGGGCAAAGGCATCCATCCCCGTGCTGCCCAATAATCCCCATATAAGAAAAAATAGAACAATGGCGCCAACAGCAAGGCCGATGGCAATAAAGGTTGCGCGGGAAAGGTTGTTTTTGTTGAGCGGATTGGGTGTTTGATTCATATCCGCATTATATAACACAGGCGCAAAACACAATAGTCCACTGCATACGACAGGCGCAAAACGCAATAGTCCACTGCATACGACAGGCGCAAAACACAATAGTCCACTGCATACGACAGACTAAAAAACGATAATCTCCTTTCGGATGCGAAATTTTAGCTCACTTTTGCGTCAGGCTTCGATTCATTTTTGAGAAACGCGATCAGGCGCTCAACATTGCGTTGGTCGCGAGTGGGGCCTTCTGGAGGATCAATCTGAATCACAAGTTGATCGGGGGTTGCTTCGCGCACAGGCAAGCGTTGATCCTCTGAAAGCGGCCTGGTTTGTGATTTGGCAGGCATTTTCGGCGGTGCAGCGGGCGCTTTTTTGAGACGAGGCGCTGCTGCGGGCATGGGTGGCGGAATAACAGACCTTTGTTCGATGGCCTCTGATAGCCTTTTGGGAGGACGAACGCGGGTATCGGCCTGATGCTCTTTCCAGGCGCGTCGCTGCCGAAAGACAGAGAGCAAGGCGATCAGCGTCAGCAGGAACAATATAAACCCACCTATACCAAGAGCAAAAATCAGAGCATCGCTGCCGATCAACTGCATGGCTTTCCCTGTTGCTAAGAAGTATCCTACAATATTTCATTGTATGCCTGCTCAGATGGATACTCAATTGGACAAAAGTTTCAATTATGTTGGTATTGTGTTTGTCTGCCTCAAATCTCGAACGCCACATAAGAGAATGATGAGAAACCAACCGAGGATGTCTGGATTCAACATTTTCATTCGACGTATGTGTAGAAAGTGCGAAATCAATCGCTCACACGAGAGAAAACAGGAGAAAATAAAATGAAATACCTGCTGCTGATCTATACCGATGAAAATGTAGATGCGCGCATGAGCGAGGCCGAACAAGAGGCCAATATGGCTGAATATTATGCGTTTTCGAATATGGTGCGCGAACGTAAGGTTTACGAATCGGGTGAGGCGCTGCATCCTACCAGTTCAGCAACCACTGTTCGCGTCCGCGACGGCAAGACTCTCACTACCGATGGCCCATTCGCCGAGACGAAAGAACAGCTTGGCGGTTTCTATATGGTGGACTGCAAAGACCTGGATGAAGCGATTGAGATTGCCTCCAGAATCCCCGGAGCGCGGCATGGTTCGATTGAGGTACGCCCTGTGTGGATTTTTGAATAGTCAACCCGTTGATAGTATGGGGATGCAGCGTACTGTGTCCCCACGAATGAGGTCGGGATGAGCGAAAAGACGCACACCGTTATCGAAACCACATTTCGCCAGGAATATGGTCGCGTACTGGCAGCCTTGATTAGCCAACTGCACGATTTCGAATTGGCTGAAGATGTTTTGCAGGACGCGCTGATAATCGCGCTGGAACGCTGGAGCGAGGAGGGTATTCCACGTAACCCTGGTGCATGGCTGACGACAACCGCCAAGCGGCGCGCAATTGATCGCTTACGCCGACATTCGAATCTGGCGCGCAAACAAGCGCTCCTGGTGGAAATTGAGACTTCTGAAGAACCTGAGTACGACAATATGAAACCCATTCCCGATGATCGCCTGAAATTGATGTTTACCTGCTGCCACCCCTCCCTTTCGCTTGAAGCCCAGGTCGCCCTCACCTTGCGCACACTCGGTGGTCTATCCACCGTTGAAATTGCACGTGCTTTTTTGGTTTCCGAGCCGACGATGGCGCAGCGATTGGCACGAGCACGGAACAAAATTCGGGATGCCGGAATCCCATACAGTATCCCTCCGTCGCATTTGCTGCCGGAACGTCTGGGTGCTCTGCTAGCGGTACTCTATTTGATTTTTAACGAAGGCTATTGTGCAACCAGCGGCGATTCGCTCATTCGTACCGAGCTTTGCAGGGAAGCGATCAGGTTATGTCGGATTCTGGTCGATTTGCTGCCGGGTGATTCGCCGAGCGCAGAAGCACGTGGGCTGTTGGCGCTCATGCTCCTGCATGATTCCCACCGTGCGGCGCGCGTGAATGCTGCTGGTGAGATGGTGCTGCTGGAAGATCAGGATCGTTCGCTGTGGGATCGGGTACAAATTCACGAGGGAATCGCGACGCTTGAGGCCGTTTTATCGTTGCGCAAGGCGGGCATCTATCAGATTCAGGCAGCGATTAGCGCGCTCCATGCCGAGGCACTGACAGCCGAAGAAACCGATTGGCCTCAGATTGCGCAGCTTTATCACCTGCTGGCAAAAATGTCACCATCACCTGTGATTGCGGTGAACCGCGCGGTAGCCATTGCAATGGTGGATGGGCCGTGCGCAGGATTACAGCGGTTGCTGGCTTTGGAGGAGGCACTGGGCAATTATTATCCGTATCATGCGGCTCGTGCTGATTTGCTGCGCCGGAGCAACCAGCGGGAAGCTGCTGCCGATGCTTATCAACAGGCTTTAGCGCTGTGCCAGAACACCCTCGAACGCGCCTATTTACAGCGCCGCCTGGATGAGATGAACGGTTAAGAGTCTTCAGGACAGCATTTCAGCTATTTTCGCGCGCAGATCAAATTTTGAGCCGCCGCGTGTTACAATTCTCCTATTATTTCCCGGTGTTTTGATACATACCCCGCATAAATTTTCAGGTCTATCAGCTTGCCATAACCTGCTACCCCGACGACAATAGGATTCTGCTTAAATTCGTGTTTTTAGCATCTGCTGCTAATATAGCCAAGTGTATCATTTCTTCTCTTTGTGGAAACTTTAGCTTTACGAGGGAATTATGTTAACCAGAGTTCGAATCAGCATTTACGGTTTTTTGCTGTTGTTCTGCCTGTTAACAGCGTTCGCAGCCCAGGCGCAGGATGGGACGCCCTCTCAAATTCTCGTTAATTATTCCGAGGTGAGCGAGTCCGCCGACCAGCAAAACCTCAATGTCTATTTTACCGTGCTGGATGCGGGTGGGCGCTTTATCGCCAACCCGACGGTGAACACAGCACAGATTAACATCAATAATCAGAGCTATCCCGCGATTGTGAGCGTTCCGCAAACGCCATTAAACATTGTCTTGGTCTTAGATGCCAGCGGCAGTATGCAGCCTGCTGCTGAGATAATGCGCCAGGCCGCGATTCAGGCCGTCAACCAGGCACCGCCGAACGCACTGTTATCCGTCATCCAATTCAACGAACAGATTGTCACCCGCGTGGGCTTTACCTCGGATAAAGGCGCGGTGATTAACGCCATTGGTCAAATCTCCAACAGTGAATTTAAGGGCGGCACCTGCCTGTATGACGCCAGTTATCAGGCCTTGCAGCAGCTTCAGAGTTCAGCAGCAGCCGGGAGGCGTGCGCTGGTGCTGTTCACCGATGGGCGCGATGAATTAATCGCAGGGGGAGCACTTGACCCGTGCAGCAAAAATGCCGATTACAACAAGCTGGTGGAAACGGCGCGGAATCCGCAGCTTCGCGTGCCGATTTATACGATTGGCTTGAGCGGGACTCAGGCCATTAACCTGGACGAACTGGTCAATCTGGCAAACGCGACGGGCGGACTGCCGGCAGCCGGCAGCAGTGATACGCTGACTCAATTGTTTCAGCAGATCATCCAGGCATTGGCGGCGCAGCGTCAGGCGACGGCGACGACCTGTTTGCAGGCTGGAAATTATGGTGGCCTTATCAACGTTGATGTCAATGGCTCAAATCTGCCGGGACAGATCAACAGTGTAAACTTTGGAACGAGCTGCGTCTTGCCAACTGCGACGCCAACACCACGTGCGCTGACAATTTCCGTCGGTGATTTCCGCATTGACCCTGCCAGCAACGAAATTATGTTTACGGTGGAACGCAGCGGCGATGGTGACGTTGCACAATATGAGATTGAAATCCTCGACGAGGCGACGCGGTTGCAGGTCGAAGGCCAATATGGAAAATTCACCATCCCTGCCGACCAGACAAGGGATATTCGCATCCCCATCGCAGGCATCAGCGCACTCAAATGGCTGGTCAAAGTCACCGCGCTCGACGCCAATGGGGGCGAGATCGCTCAATCTGCGGAGAGTCCCATTGGCCTGCCAACGCCGACGCCAACCGTGACGCCAACGCTTACCGCGACGCCCTCGGCGACTCCTACCGCTCCTGTGCCAGCCATTCAAATTCGCGGCATTGATTTTCTGGAGGATAGTGGCGATTTTCTGATTGACTGGCTGCCGATCAATTTTGAAATCGATCAGGTCAATTCTTATACCCTGCGCATTGAAAATGCGGGTAAGAACGAGGTCTACCGCGAAACCCGCAGCGATTCTCCGGCGATTCCCTTGCGCGTCAAAGCGGTAGATAACAATCAACGGGCATTGCCAGCGGGCGAATACAATATCATTATCGAACTCAATCTTCCCGGTCAACCGCTGCTGCGGGCAGAACGGACAATTTCTCCCCCGCCGCCGCCATCGCCAACACCGTCGCCCTCATTTATTGAAACGCTGCCCGACACCATTCAGAAAAACCCGGTGATCGCAGCTATTTTTGGGTTGTTTGTGCTATCGGTGATGTTATTTTTAATTTTGCTGCTGCGGCGGCGCGGGCGTGAAGCTGAACCTGCGTGGTACACAGCGCCAGCATCTCGCAGACCAGAATCTCGCAGACCATCCGGCTCTGGCAGGCAGCCGGGTCAAGGCGAAATGATCGATGATTCTGGTACACAGGCATTGGTTGGCCCAGCGGATGAAGGCACATTTGGCGATAAAGGTGGCAAATTGAAGCTGCTGAGTTCGCCTGTGGATAAAGTCGGGCAGGAATGGAATTTCACCAGTCGCGATGTACCCTACCGGATTGGACGTGGCGGCAGCAGCGACTATCCTGTCAAGCTCGATCTGAAAGACCCTGGTGTCAGCGCCAACCATGCGACGATTCGCTTCCTGAACGGACAATATTGGATTATTGATGATAACAGCACCAATGGCACCTACATTGATGGTGAACGCCTGAAAGTGGGGCAGCGTCATCCGCTCGAATCGGCTCAGAAAATCCGCTTTGGCTTAAGTACGGAGTTTGAGTTTACGGATAAAAATAAGGAATTTAAGGATCGGCTGTCGGATGCAAAAAAAACCGCACCGCTGGATATACGCGGATTGGCCCATCAGCCACCGACCCAGGAAAAACCTGTCGAAATTCAAAACCCCGCATCGCCAGCAGCGTCGTTTGATGATCTGGAAGATGCGCCGACATCCGTTACCAGAGTGCTGCCGCCTTATATCACCGCCAGAATGGAAATTATCAGCGGAACGGGCGTCCAACCCGGCGTGATTCAGGTCATCAGTGATGAATTTACGATAGGACGCAAAAAAGATAATCATCTTCCGATTGAAAGCCGCGAAGTCTCGCGCCGACATGCCCGCCTCTACTGGCAGAGCGGTTATTTTTACATCGAAGACCTTGGAAGCGGCAATGGAACGTACCTGTACGACAAGCAAATCGTCAAGGACATGCCCAAAGAGCCGGATGCTCCTTTTGAGCTTTCCCCGGTTCGCCTGCTAACCAATGAAATCTACGAGATTCGCCTGGGGGCAGACGAAAACGCAGTGCGGATGCGGTTCCAATATCAAAATAAAAATCAGCCGCCAGCACCGCCTCCGGGTGATCTTGAAGACGCGCCGACGATTGTGCCGGAATAACCGAGGGGAAGGGGTAGGTTGCCCCTTTTCGATAATCATATTAAAAATAGTTAATGACTCGCTAAGATCGTAAGTTGCTTTGAGCCGCGCAGCAGGCGTTGATTATGGATCAAAATATCGCCAGGGTTTTGCATGTTACAAGCCGCACGAATGTTGGTAAAAAGCGTTCTGTTAACCAGGATGCATTGAGGACGCAGCCCCTTGATCCAAATAGCCCTACGCAGCATGGCCTATTTTTAGTTGCCGATGGCGTCGGCGGAAATCTGCCAAAAGGTGAGATCGCCAGCCGTACCGCTGTTGACGCCATGACGGACTATTATTATTCGTTTTCCTCCAATGCGGACATGTTGGAACGGGTCGAACAGGCGGTTCAGGCTGCGCACACGCATGTCCGCGAACAGGCGTTAGCCGAGGGAGTCACCACGATTGGCACGACGCTCGTCGGCCTGGCGCTTGCGCCCGATGGCGAAGCAGTGGCGTTTAACGTGGGTGACAGCCACATTTACCTCATTCGGCATGGTGAAATCCGTCTGATTTCTGAAGATCAGGTCAGTCCGATGGATGACCCGTTGAACCCTGGTCGCCGCAGCACGAAAATCTCGACCTATGTTGGGCAGCCCAATGCGCTCGTACCCAATTTTTTCCCCATCGAAGCGCGGATCGGTGATATGTATGTTCTCTGCACCGATGGTGTCTGGTCAAAAATCAAAGATGAGGAACTGCGCGATACCTTGTTGAGCCAGTCTACCGAACAGGCTGCGGATACAATCGTCCAGATGGTGCTGGATCGCGGTGCGCCGGATAACCTGACGCTGGTGATTGTGCAGCTTGGCGATCCAGTCATCAAGCGTACACGTGGGCTTAGAAATCGATTTCTGGCGGCAACTTTGCTGATTTTGATTCTCTTGATGATAGGATTTTTGCTGATCCAGCGGGAGAGTCTGCGTTTGCTATCGATGCCGACTCAGATTGTGATTGTCCCAACTAGAACGGCTGAAGCAACCGTAGAATCAGAAAACACGCCGGAAATTCAGGTGCCAATTGCAGCGGAAATAACCGACGAGCCGACAGAAACACTGACTTCAACCGCAACTCTGCGTCCGCCTACGCTTACGCGAACGCCGACTCTATCGCCAACACCCAGTGCGACGCGAACGCCCCTGCCGAGTGCAACCGCCAGCCCAGCCCCCAGCGCGACGCGAACCGCGACCTCTACACCGACATTAACGCCAACGCCGACGCCAACGCCAACTAACGCGCCGCCGACTTCAACGGTTGATCCGACGCTCGTGACTTTTACGCCTTCGCCGACAGTTGCGACCTTTACGCCGTCACCCGTGCCGCCCTCAGCGACGCCAAATCTCCTCCAAAGTATCCAGACGGCAGTTGCCCAGGCGCTTGGCGAAAGCAGTGGTGAGCCGATGGTTATCGTCAATAACCCGCTCGGACTCAGCGTTCGCGAAGGCCCTGGCCTGATCTATCCGAGAATAGGTCGAGGCATCGCGAAAGGTGAGACCGCCTCTATCGTGGGTTACGCTGAAGGCATTGATGGACGCAAGTGGTATTACGTGATTCCCGAAGTTTCGCGTCCGGGGTGGATCGCAGATCGAGTGGACGGCGTTGAAATACGCGGCGATGTGAGCAAGGTGCCACCGCGCACCGTTCCTCCAACGCCGACGCCAACCGCTGCGCCCGCACCGACGGAAACACCGACGACTGAAACATCGAACTCGTAATTTACGGCTTGCTTCAACTGGTCTTTTGTACAATTGCAACAAAGCTCGGTTTTTGGCTACACTTGCTGCTCAAAAAGAGAAGGCGATTTTAACGTGTCAGAATATATTCGTTTGCTGCGCAATAACCCCGATTATGCCCGTTTATGGCTGGCGCAAGTGGTCAGCTTGCTCGGTGATTGGTTCAATACGATTGTATTGTCCGCGCTGGTTTCCAACTACAGCGGGGGTTCTGGGCTGGCAGTGAGCGGATTTTTATTGGCGCGCTTCATCCCGCCGCTGGTGATTGGCCCGTTCGCCGGGGTACTGGCTGACCGTTTTGACCGCAAGCGATTATTGATTTTCAGCGATGTGAGCCGTGCGCTGGTGGTGCTGCTGCTGCTTTTCGCCACGTCGCCGGACATGCTCTGGCTGATTTATGTGCTGACAATTTTGCAATTTGCGCTGTCGTCCGTATTTGATCCGGGCCGAAACGCGATCATGCCGAGCCTGCTCGCGCCTGAAGATTTGGTGCTGGGCAATACACTCGGCAGCGTCACCTGGTCAGCGATGCTGGCGGTTGGAGCGATTGCAGGTGGTGTCGTGGCTGCGCTTTTCGGCACATCGGTGGCGCTGTTGATCGACGCGGCAACCTTTGCGATTTCGGCACTGCTCATTTCGCAGATTAAAAACCGCCCCGGTGGCTATCGAGCCAGCGAGAGCCGATCTGACCAGGGTTTGATTGATGGCCTTCGCTATGCGCGGCAGCACCCTTCGACGGCGGTTGTGCTGCTGGTCAAGCTCGGTCAAAGCCTGGGGAATGTTGATGCGCTAATGATTATTTATGCCACAGAACTTTTTGTCATTGGCAATGAGGGGACGACCTCGCTGAGCATCATGTATGCGGCCTTTGGGATTGGCGCTGTCGTTGGCCCGATTATCCTCAACCGTTTTAATGATGGCTCAGTGAACAAGATGCGCCGTCTGATTATCGTCGGTTTTGTCTCGATGTCGATTGGCTGGTTGGTGCTCAGCGGCGCGTCGTCGCTGGCGATTGTCGCAGCAGCCCTGATTTTGCGGGCGATGGGTGGGTCATCCACCTGGACATACAGCTCGATCATTCTGCAAAAATCCGTGCCGGATCATTTCCTCGGCAGAATTTTTTCGCTGGATATGGTTGGTTTTCAATTTGCCAGCGTCATCAGTACGCTCACGACAGGCTTGCTGGTGGATACAATTGGCACTGACCACGTCCGTGAGATCGTTCTGGGTATGGGGATCGTCAGTCTTATCCCGCTGATTTTGTGGACGCTGGTTGTGCCGCGTCTCGAAAAGCACGAAGCTCAGTTGGCGATGGCCTCAGCGGGCGATTAAAAGACCAGAATTTATGGTTCCGTTAGCATAAGTCCAATTTGCCTCGTTAGATTTGCGCTTCTAAATTATAATGAGAACGCCGAACCCGTCATTGACATACAGGAATGCTAACGTGTTGAAACGATACCTTACTCCGATATTTCCTTTATTTCTGCTGATTTTACTGACTGCCTGTTCTGCCGCTGTTGAGGAATTACCTACACCAACTGCAATTCCCAAGCCTGTCGTCCCCACACAACCTACATATGAAGTCCAGCGTGGCGATGTCGTCACCCAGTTTCAGTTTGTAGGCCGCATCCGTCCGGTTGTGGAGCAGCAGCTTGGTTTCCGTATTGACGGACGTGTGCGTAACGTCTACGTCAAGCAAGGTGATTTGGTGACGACTGGACAAGTTCTGGCTGATCTGGAAACGATTGACCAACTGGAAGCCCAACAGGTGGCTGATGAGTTGAATATTCAGCGGGCGCAGATCAACCTCGACACCGCGAAGCTGAACCAACAGTTGGCGGAAGCTGCTGAAGACTCGCCAACAAAAGATATTCAAGTCGCAATTCGTGAAAATGATGTCAAGCTGGCACAGATTGCGCTCGACGAAGTGATGTTGAGTGTCAATGACCGTGAAGCCATCATCGAGTCGGCAAAAATTATCGCGCCATTTGATGGTCAGATCATGACAGTCAGCCTCTCGCCGGGGACGGTTCTCAACGCCTTCGGGTCAAATATTGTGATCGCCGATGTCAGTGATCTGGAAGTGGTCGCTACGCTGCGTCGCGCCGAAGTTGAGGAACTTACCGAAAATATGGAAGCGGTTGTTTCTCCGGTAAATCGTCCCGGTGAGTCTATTAATGGTGTCATTCGCCAGTTGCCGTATCAGGGTACGGTGACTACAGAAGAATCGACAGACGATACCATTCGTGTAACGCTCGAATCTTCGCCTACTGAAATGGGCCTGGCCCTGAATGACCGTGTGAACGTGACGATCCCCTTGCAAAACCAGATTGACGTTCTCTGGCTGCCGCCCCAGGCCATCCGCACGTTCGAGGGCCGCAAATTTGTCGTGGTCAGGGATGGCGATGTTGACCAGCGCGTCGATGTCAAGCTCGGCCTCCAGAATCAAGATCGCGTCGAAGTCACCGAGGGGCTGACCGAAGGCCAGATAGTCGTAGGAACGTAAGCGATGCTGCTCCGTATCTGGGCGATCTTCATTGTCGCCATCAAACGCATTTTGTCACAGTTTGGGCTGGCTGTCGCTGCTGTCCTGGGGCTGGTGATTGCGGTAGCACTGACCATGAGCGTACCCATGTACGCGGATGGCGTGTATTACCGCACGTTTCTCGAAACGTTGAAGCCTTCTGAAGATACCATCGCGCCACGCCCGCCGTTCTCGTTTATGTATTATTACGGCGGCGGCCTGAGCGATGCCGTGCAGCTTGAAGATGCCAAGCCACTTGATGATTATATGAAGACGGCTGCGGGGGCAAGCCTGGGTTTGCCCCAGGAGTTGTTTATCCGGCATTACCGAACCGAGATTTACAAAATGTTCCCGATGGATGCGACGAATTTTAGCGATCCTTCGGCTTCATTAGCGTTCGTTCGGTTTGGCTTTGTCAGCGATCTTGAAAATCATATTACTATTTTTGAAGGCAATTTCCCCGAAGTGCCTGCGCCGTCATCGGACAGCACGATAGATGTTTTAATTGCAGAGACATTAGCCACCGAACTGGGTTTGCAGGTCGGCGAAACCTACATTATTTTCGCGCGTGACACCACAACCGACGGCATCCAGGTCAATACGCAGTTCCCGATCCGAATCGCGGGCGTGTGGCGGCCTACGGACTCTTCTGAAACATTCTGGTTTTTTAAGCCGTCGTTCATGGAAAATCAGCTCATCGTTTCTGAGGAAACGTTTAACACTCGCATCAGCCCCTACCTTACGGACGAGGTTTACGCTGCGATCTGGTATTTCGTCATGAACGGCGATAACGTGGACTACAGTTCGGTGCCGACTCTGATTGAAAATATCAATAATGTCGAGCAAGAAGTCAAAGGGCTGCTGCCAGGAACACGGCTGGCGGTTTCGCCCAGGGGCGATCTGCTGCAATATCGAACCTCGGCTAATCTCCTCACGATTCTGCTCTATGCTTTCAGTGTGCCGATTGTTGGCCTGCTGCTGGCGTTCGTCGCGCTGACGGCGAATCTGGCGATTGAGCAAAGGCGAAATGAAATCGCCGTACTGCGCAGTCGAGGGGCGATGGCGGGGCAAATGGTCGGCGTTGCGCTGCTGGAAGGGCTGATGCTGGGCGGTATTGCGCTGCTCATCGGTCTGCCGATCAGCTCGATGATCGCCCAATTGATCGGTCAGTCACGCAGCTTCCTCAGCTTCAGCGCACAAACCCAGCTTCGCACCACGCTGACGATTACAACACTCGCGTTTGGCTTGGGGGCGATCATTCTGGCGCTGGCGGCACAGGTTCTGCCCACTATTGGTGCTTCCCGCTATACAGTCGTGACCTATAAGCAGGAGCGCGCTCGTATCCTGCGTCGTCCCTGGTGGCAGCGGATGTGGCTGGATGTTCTGTTGTTGATCCCGTCGATTTACGGCCTCTATCTGCTCCGTCAGCAGGGGACGATTGTCGATGAACAGCAGATTATCAGCCGTAATCCGTTTGAAAATCCGCTTCTGTTTCTTGTGCCAGCGCTCATGATTTTGGCCTTGTCGCTGCTGTTCTTGCGCCTGATGCCGCTGGTGATGTCGTTTATCGCCTGGATCACATCGCAGACCCGAAGCGTCACCTTGCTGATGGCAACGCGACATCTTGCCCGGACACCCGGATTCTACAGCACACCGCTGGTGCTGCTGGTGCTGACACTAAGCTTGTCGGCGTTTACGGCATCGCTGGCGGAAACGCTCGATACCCATCTTTCCGACCAGGCCTATTATGAAGTCGGTGCAGACGCTCAGTTTTTCGACTTTGGCGAAGATGCTAACCCGGCCTCAATGAGTTTTGGCGGCGCACCCGCTTCCGAGGATGATGGCGAGGAGGAAGCTACTGGTCCACGCTGGCGCTTCCTGCCGATTTCGGATTATCTGGCGATGCCAGGGGTGGAAGCTGCCGCGCGCGTTGGTCGCTTTGGCGCGACAACAGCTCTCACAGGCGGCGTCCAGGCTGGCGAATTTCTCGGCGTAGATCGTTATGAATTCCCACAGGTCGCGTTCTGGCGCAAGGATTTCGCGCCGGATAGTCTGACAACTCTGATGAACCTGCTGGCAATTGACCCCAACGGTGTCCTGCTGCCGCGCTCGTTTATGGAGCGTTATGCCCTCAGCGTCGGCGATACCCTGCGTGTCGTGGTTTCGACCTATGGGCAGCGCAACGAGCTTGATCTGAAGGTGGTCGGTGGTTTTGACCTGTTCCCGACGTGGTATCCTGACGAAGGGACGCTCTTTGTCGGCAACCTGGATTATCTTTTCCAGCAGGCAGGCGGGCTGTTCCCCTACAGCGTTTGGCTCAAGGCGGATCCCAGCGCCAACCCGGAAGGTTTCCAGGATGAAGGCATCCGTATTCTGCAAGGCCAGGTCGTGGATTGGAATTCACCCGTGCCGCAGATTAACAGCGAGCAGCGTAAACCGGAGCGGCAGGGTTTGTTTGGGCTGCTTTCAGTGGGTTTTGGCGCGGCTGCCGTGCTGACGGTGCTTGGATTTTTGCTCTATGCGCTGTTTTCGTTCCGCCGCCGCTTTATTGAAGTCGGCGTGCTGCGCGCAATCGGCCTTTCGGCGCGTCAGATGGTCGCTTTCCTGGCCTGGGAACTGGCATTCCTGATCCTCATGGGCGGGTTGGTCGGAACGGGATTAGGCGCGCTTGTCAGTTCGCTTTTTATTCCCTATCTTCAGGTCGGCACTGGGCCAGCCGCCAACACGCCGCCTTTCGTGGTCGAGATGGCGTGGCCCGCGATTATGCGTATTTATGTTTTGTTTGCGCTGCTGTTTGTCGCCGCTTTGGTGGCACTAGCACTACTGCTGCGCCGTATGAAAATCTTCCAGGCGATCAAATTGGGTGAGACAGTATAGTTATGACAGCACAAGAAGCTTTTATCGTCTGCGATAACCTGGTCAAAATTTATAAAGTTGCTGATCTTGAAGTCGTGGCGCTGCAAGGTCTTGATCTGGTGGTTGCGCCGGGTGAATTGTTGGGGGTTGTTGGTGCCAGTGGCAGCGGCAAATCCTCACTCATGAACATCCTGGGCGGGCTGGATCGACCCTCAGCAGGGCGTGTTTGGGTGGATGGCAATGATCTGCTCAAACTTTCCGACGCGGAACTCAACCGCTATCGTCAGATCAGCGTCGGTTTTGTCTGGCAGCAGGGCGCGCGTAACCTGATTCCGTATCTCAATGCTATCGAAAATGTTGAGCTGCCGATGACCCTGGCTGGCAAAACAGGCGGCGGCAAGCGCAAATATGCCGAAGAACTGCTGGGTGTCGTCGGGCTGGGCGAACGGCGTTTTCACCGCCTTTCCGAGCTATCCGGTGGTGAACAGCAGCGTGTCGCTATCGCTGTTGCGCTTGCCAACAGGCCGAAAATGCTGCTGGCGGATGAGCCGACGGGTGAAGTGGACTCTGCGACGGCGCTCACAATTTACAAGACCTTCCAATCGCTGAATCGTGAACTGGGCGTGACGACTTTAATCGTTAGCCATGACCCTGGCATTGCGCAGCATGTGAACCGCGTTGTCGCCATTCGTGATGGGCGTCTGGCAGCGGAAACAGTTCGTCAGCCCCGCGTCCGCAAAGAAGGTGAGGCACAAACGGATGAACATCATCATGCTGCGGATACGTTCGAAGAACTGATCGTTCTGGACGCTGCCGGACGACTGCAAGTGCCGAAAGCCTATCTCGAAAAATTTAATATCAAAGGCCGTGTCCGGCTGGAAGTGACGGAAGAAGGAATTCTGATCCGCCCCGCGCCGTACTCTGACCGCGCCGAGGACGCCGAACTACTGGTCACAGAACTGGTGCAGGCGAAGAAAGCACGTGGTCTGCGCGGTATGTTCCAGCGAAACAGGAAAAAATCAAATGGCAACTGAAAATAGTCGTTACAGCATTGAAACGCGCGATGTCTGGCGTGTTTACAAACTCAGCGGTCAGCAGGAAGTGCCAGCGCTACGTGGCGTGAATCTGCAAATCGAAACCGGGCGTTTTGTGCTGCTCAAAGGGCGTTCTGGCAGCGGCAAAACGACATTGCTCAACTGTCTGGGCGGTTTGGATCGCCCCACGTCCGGCGAGATCGAAATTTTTGGGCAGGATTTGCTCAAGATGTCCGACCAGCAGTTGACCCGGTGGCGGCGTGAAAAAGTGGGCTTCATTTTTCAGTCATTTGGCCTGCTGCCCACACTCTCTGCTTACGAAAATGTCGAGTTGGTGCTGCGTCTGGCGGGGGCAAGTGGTCATGAACGCCATGATCGCGCTTTATACTGCCTGAATCTGGTTGGCCTGGGGAAATGGATCGATCATCGCCCTTATGAACTCTCCGGCGGGCAGCAGCAGCGCGTCGCGATTGCGCGATCGGTTGCCAATCACCCGCAGTTGATTCTGGCGGACGAGCCGACTGGTGAACTCGACAGTGTGACGGCAGGTGATATCCTGGCCTTATTTCGTGAGATTGTGGAGCAGGAACACGTGACGCTGCTGATGACTTCGCATGATGCGCTGGTCGAGGAATACGCCGATTACGTGGTGCGCTTGCAGGATGGACAGGTCATCACGCAATAATTTTATTCTGTGGGCAAGTCATCAATAATCGACCTGATTTCTTCAGCACTGATGTCCGTGCGTTCCGTTTTAGAGTAAATCCTATGCCCACATCTCATCGAGTGTCGGCATAGGTTCGCCGCGCTGCGCCGCAAGAATGCCTTCGCGAATATCGTTAAGCAGTTCGTCTTTTGTGGGTTCGAGTGCCACTGATTTTACATACGCTTCAGGGGAAGCAAAGCCGTGAGCAAGCGCAACCCCTTTCAGATGTTCGAATTCATCTTCGGTAATCTCAATTTGCAAATTGACGATTTGGCTCATATGCTTAATTCCGTTAAGCTCTTTACACGGTCATTATACTCACTTAAATCGCTTCTAGTGAAATGTTGCAAACCGGGTTCGCAGTTTGGATGAAATATGACCCAAAGACTCTATTATGACGATTCGTATACCATCGATTTTTCGGCGCAGGTTGTTGAGCGGCTGACCGTCGAAAATCGCCCCGCCGTGATTCTGGATCAGACCTATTTTTATCCGACGGGCGGCGGGCAGCCCAACGATCTTGGCAATATTAACGACGTAGCAGTTGTCGATGTGTTCACGCGCGACGGCGATTCGGCGATGATTCACGTGCTGGCAGGGGAGATCGAAACTGGCACGGCGACAGGTCATGTGGATTGGGCGCGGCGTTTTGATTATATGCAGCACCACACTGGACAGCATATTTTGACGCAGGCTTTTGTGCAGGTCGCAAACGCCAATACCGCCAGCTTCCATCTCAGCAACGACAGCGTGACCATCGACCTCAGCGTTTCATCCATTGCGCCGGAGCGCGTAAACGAGGCAGAGGACGCTGCGAATCAAATTATATATGAAAATCGCCCGATCACGGCGCGCTTGATCGACCCCAACGACACCGAGGGTGTGCGAATGCGCCGGATGCCCGGACATCTCGTGACCGACGGCCTGCGCGTGATCGACATCGAAAATTTTGATCTGACGGCTTGCGGCGGCACACACGTCGCGCGCACGGGCGAGATCGGTATCATCAAAATTATCAAGTTGGAAAAACGCGGCGACAAAACCCGCGTGGAGTTTCGCTGTGGCGGGCGGGCGCTGCGCGATTATCGTGAGAAAAACAGCACCGTCAACAAGCTCATCGCCGATCTGACATGCGCGCCTGCCGAAGTCAACCAAGCCGTTGCCCGTGTACAGGAAGATTTTAAACAAGCTCAGCGCGCGTTAAAAGCCGCGACCAATCAACTGCTGGAATATGAAGCCGAGCGCCTGCTGCGGACAACCGACGAAAAATCGGACATTCGAATCATCAAGGCAACTTTTTCTGGACGGGATGCAGGCGAACTGCGCTTACTGGCAAATCGCTTGATTGAAACGTCGAACGTGATCGCGCTGCTGGGGACGGCGGGCGATAAAGCGCATCTGGTGCTGGCGCGCAGTGCAAATTTGGCACAGGACATGAACGCGCTGCTCAAAGCGGTGCTGCCGCGATTGGGTGAAGCGCGGGGTGGTGGTCAGCCTTCATTAGCGCAGGGCGGTGGGATCAAGGCTGACACATCACAGGTTCAAGCGGCTCTGGATGAGGCTGAACAAGCGATTCTCGGCTCGGTTTAAAATACGCTAATTTCTGTTGGCATAAGCTAACTTCTGGATGGGTTTCATGCCTCATCAACCGTGCTATCATTAAGGTTGGTGGGGTATTATTTTTTGTCGGCGATCTGTCGTTTTATTAGGTCGAGTTGTCGTTTAAGGGAAGAATCGATGATGTCACCGTTGTATCGCTCTGTTCTGATTTTGATGTGGCTGGTGCTTCTTTCGAGTTTGCCCGTGCTGTCCGTTCAGGCTCAGGATGTATCGACAGCGGGTGCCTGTGACGACCTGCGCTTTTTGATGCGCGCCGGGACAACGCCGGATACGCTCCTGCAAGGCGGTGGCATCCTGCAACCTGGTGTCCCTCAAATCGGAGAGGTCGGCCCTGGGGACATCGGCGATTATTGGATTTTCCAGGTAGATGAAGCCAACAGCAGCACCCTCGCGCGGCTCAATTTTGATGCGATCCCGGCAAACTTGCCGCTCGAATTTGCGCTTTTTTATGGATCGAACCGCATTAGCTCCGGTAATGGTTACACGGCGATCACACCAGGTCAGACCTATTCGCTGCCGACGACACGCAGCGGTATCTACACCGTTGTGGTGCAGCTTCAGCAAATTGCTTCGGTTGAGGGCTTGTCGCAGCCATCCGGCTATCAGATTACAGCCAACTACGAAGGCCGCAGCAGCAATATCACCAGCCTCCTCCATAATTTGCGCAATGAGCAAACCAGCAGTGAATTCAGGCTCGATACCGATTTTCGCCTGGACGGTGGCAAACAAATTATCAAGTTCCCCAGCGGCGCGGAAGTCCGCATTAATCCTAATGGTATCCGCAGCTTGTCCACCCGTGATAATTACGCTGCACAGCTCTTTTTCGAGCCGGAAGGCAGCCTGCTGATTGACCAATGGGCGCAAACTATCAGCACAATGGGCGGCAATTTATCCGTGATCGGCACCGTAGGCGAACAGAGGCGCATTTTTTATGTCGAAAATTTTGGCTATGGAGTCACACTTTCGAGCCAGGTACAGAGCAGCTTAAGCGATATCACCGATTCGAACGGCACTCGTATCGCGACTGATTGGGAAAATATCGCCGGAATCTGGTTGATGACCGATTGTGCGGGCTTCAAATTGAATGACGGGCGTTCGTTCACGGCGGTGATCGATGCCGAAAATGTTCAGCGTGAATTGATTGTCCAGGCGAGGCCGGGGCAAGCAGCGCAGTGCAGCGATTTTTTCGTGAGCGTTGATGCGCCCAATCCGGTTGGGGTGACGACTGAACACAGCGTGTGTTTTACATGGGAGCCGGTTGAAAGCGGAACGGAAATTTCGCTTCGCCGAGGCGTTCTGAAAGCGCGATTGATTCAGGAGCGCAGTCTCACCTTGCAGTCGAGTGCGATTCGAATGCTGCCGCTGGAGTCGTCAGCGCTGCCATTGGCGATTGAGTTGGCTGACCAGGGAGTGTCGATCAAGCTGGACTGGGTGAATTTGCAGGGCTTCGAATATCAGAATCAGACGATTTTATTTGAATTTTTGGACGCCCCGCGCACCTCGACAACCCGCGATGGCGCAGATTTGTTGTCATTGGAAGCACTTGACGACGTGATTCACATCGTCTATAAGGGCGATAATGCGCGTGAACTGCTGATGCTGCCCGCTGAGGAAAGCTATATCGAATTGGTGACGCCTGCGGGTGAGCCAACCTTTAACGGGCAGGCTTTCGATGGACGCGCGCTGCCCGATGAGCCGGGATACCAGCCGCGCGCCTTGAATAACCTCGGCGGCGAGTGCTATCCGGTCAACACGCTGCTGGAAAATGTTAACTGTGCGCCGAATGGTGAGCCGAATCCCGCGAACGGCAATTTGTGGTATTCGATCACCGATCAGATCGCTTACAATCCGGTTTTCGATCTGGCGCTGACTCGCAGCTACAACAGCTATGATTATGCGGCTGATGGGCCATTTGGGTTGGGCTGGACGAGTGATTTTTCGATTGACTACAATGTGTCTTATGATGCGGCGGCGAACGCCCGTGTGATTGATCTGGCGAATGCTGACCCGGAAACGCGGCTGAATTATCGCCTCGCCCTGGACATCACATGGGCAGCGCGCGGGATTGTGACCTTCACGACTGCCAGCGGGTCGCAGCACAGCTTTGTGCGAAAAGCAAATGCGAACGGCACGGGCGAAGTTTACGTCGCGCTGACGATGCCAGGGTGGACGCTCTCCCGTGCTGGCGCAACCCGGAGCGAAATTATGCGCTCTGGCTGGATTCTGACTCAGGATTCTGGGCTGGCATACACCTTTGATCGGGCAGGGCGGCTGCGCAGTCTCGGTTATCCGGCACAGGGACACAAAATTTCGATCACGTATCCCTGGTCATCCAATCTTGATGGGCCGGGAGCGCTTGGTGATCCGGTGATTATCAGCGATGACTTTTTGTCGCGCCAATTGGAATTGTATTACGACGCCAACCATCATATTGTCCGCAGCATTTTGCGCGATATGACAGTTGACTCCGTCGATGCCAGCACATGCGATGTCAAAAATTTGTGCTTTGAGACGACCTACAGCTATGCCAACGGCCTTCTGACAGGGGTTGTTTATCCTGGCGGGCAGACCGCAAGCTATGAATATGACGCCATCGGGCGCTTGATTCGCCACGATGACCCACGCGCGCCGATGGTGCCGCTGATGGGTTATGTTTATGCAGGCGAAACAGGGGGCGCGGTAGCAGGCGCATATCTGCTGCGCCCAGAGGAGACATCTCCGTCCGAAAATTCGGTTTTATGGCGCGGGCTGGCGGTCAATGTCACGAATAATGAGCGCCGAGTCACGGTGACTCGCGAACTTGGAAATCAGCAGACTTTTGTTTATCGCCTTGACGCTGGCGCGCTGACCCAGGCTGCCGACAGCTATACGCTGATTCAATCGACCAGTTTGCTGGCTCAGGCCGACCCGCAAGGATTCGAGGCCTCGCCTAAGACCTACACCTGGGAAAATGGCCTGATGATCGGGCTGCCGCGCCGACTTTTGTCTGGGGCATCGGATCGAGGCCGAAACTCGATAGAATTTGGCTATTCGCCGACAGGTCAGCTTCAAACGCTGCGCGGTGGCTATCCCGGCTTTGACATTGCTATGATTCCGACGCAGACGCAGCCCATTCCGCTCACATCTCCGCAGACGATCTCCTTTGCCGATGGCACACGGATGCAGTTTGGCGGCTACAACGAGGCGGGATTTTTTAGTGACTTTACCGATAATCAGGGCGCGCGGTATCAGTTTGAGCGAGATGAGCGCAACCGCCCAATCCGCATTACACGGACGAACGATGGCGTGATCTGGGAATATCGCTACGATTCCAGCAAAGGGCTTGGGCTTCTGGAATCCATACGTCAGCTTTCGAGCGCGCCCGATGACCCCGGCTATATCATCACCTATACTTGGGACGGCCTGGGGCGTTTGATAAGCGTCGCCGACAGCATTCTC
>Ga0268299_1001930_pt1 | contig 29257 bp, 23 predicted proteins | sample NOBtaG_FD_193484 | JGI IMG/M metagenome (GOLD analysis project Ga0268299, IMG submission 193484) | Activated sludge microbial communities from bioreactor in Nijmegen, Gelderland, Netherland - NOB reactor | ecosystem: Engineered > Bioreactor > Aerobic > Activated sludge | place: Netherlands...
ATTGATGGTCGCCCGTCGCGTCCGCGAATTTGTTGACGCGGTCCTGCGTGATCTCGACCCAATCGGAAACGCCGGTTTCCTTGCCCACCATCGACGGCAGCTCGGCGAAACTGACCATGTGATCCTCCCTCATGCTTTCAATGCCTTGCGAGGTACTGGCCTGCCGCGCGCTTGTCGAGCCAGCGCTTTGGCGCTTTCCCTCACGGCGTGTTTGCGTCTAACTCGCGCGGGGGCGTGAACTCGGAGGCGGCGATGCGGGCGCTCCTTACCACGGCTTTATCTCTGGCTTTCTGCGTTGCGGCGCTTGGCTGCACGCCGGCGACGCCACCGGCCGCGCCGGCGCCGGCGCCGGAGCCGATCGATGTCGGCGCGCTGCGGACGACAGCGCAGGCGCAAGGCTCGGTGCGGATCATTGCGCGCGTGCGCACCGATGTCGCGCTGCCTGCCGGCGCGGATGCGCGCGCAACAGCGCTCGCTGATTTGACCGAAGGCGGCGTTGTGAACGCAGCCTTGCTCAGCGAGAGCCTGCCGTTGATTGTGGCCGAGGTGACGCCCGCGCAGCTCGATGAGATCGCGGCGAGCGGCCAGTACGCTGAGATCATGGCGGACGAACTGGCCTTTCCTTCGCTTGCGCAATCGGGGCCGTTGATCGGCGCGCCGGAGCTTTGGACGCTGGGCGGGCGGGGCGCAGGCCAAGCGGTCGCGATCCTCGATACCGGCGTTGAGGCAGCGCATCCGTTTTTGGCTGGCCGCGTGACGGCTGAGGCGTGCTTCTCCTCGCGCTCGCCTTCGAGCGGCGCTGAGCCCACGTGCCCGAATGGGCAGTCGAGCCAAGTCGGCGCCGGTGCGGCGCGGCCGTGCCAGGGCGCGGCGGGATGCGAACACGGCACGCATGTCGCCGGCATCGCAGCAGGCCGCAGCGCCCGCTTTTCCGGCGTGGCGCCCGATGCGGAGATCATCGCGGTGCAGGTGTTCAGCCAGTTTCGCGATCGCGCGGGCAATGCGCCGTGCGCACGCAGCGGGCAGGCTTCGCCGTGTATCGCGTCGTTCACGTCGGATCAGATCCGCGCGCTCGATCACGTGCGCCAGATTGCGGCGCAGCGGCCGGTTGCGGCTGTGAATATGAGCCTTGGCGGCGGGCGTTCGGCGACCGCGTGCGATGCGGACATGACCAAGGGCGTGATCGACCAATTGCGCGCCGCCGGCGTCGCGACGGTGATCGCTTCCGGCAACGATGGCTTTCCAGACTCGGTGAGCCGGCCTGGCTGCATCTCAACCGCCGTGACGGTAGGCGCGACGTCGAAGCAGGATCAGGTCGCGCCGTTTTCGAACCGTGGTCCGGTGGTCGATGTTTTGGCGCCGGGCGTGAACATCAACTCATCGGTGCTGAGCGGGCGCTTTGCGGCGTTCTCCGGCACGTCGATGGCGGCGCCGCACGTGGCGGGCGCGTTCGCGGCGATCCGGTCTTACCGGCCGCGCGCGAGCGTGGATGACATCGAGCGGGCGCTCGTCAGCACGGGCGTGGGCGTCCAGGGGCGGCCGCGCATTGCTGTGGCGGCTGTCGCCCGCGCACTGCCCGCGCCAGCACCGGAGGGGAACGTGGCTCAGACCTCAGGCAGCGCGGGCGATCCGGCCCTCCAGGCCGTTGTGGCGGAAATCTCCGCGCTTCCGGCGGACCGGCCGGTGCGGATCATCGTGCGCGCCCGCACGCCGGCGAACGCCACGCCCGCCCAGGTTGCGGCGGCGGTGGAGGCGGCCTCGACGGCGGCCCGGGCTGCGGGGGCTCAGGAGGTCGCGGCCATTCCGGGGCAGGCGTTATTCACAGCCGAGGCGACGCCCGCGCAGGCGGCGGCGATCGCGGCCTCCGGCGCGGTTTCGGGCATGCAGCGCGACGGGACCGCCACTCCCCAGTAGGCCGTCTGGCGGCGTTTGCCGGGGCGGGCGAACGTCGCTAACAGCCCCGCATGAAACACGGCCCTTTGGACCCGGGCGAGAAAGCCCTTGCGCAAGAATTTGGCCTTTCGGGCGAGGAGTACGACCTCATCGTCCAGAAGCTCGGGCGCGTCCCGAACGTCACCGAGCTTGGCATCTTCTCGGTGATGTGGAGCGAGCACTGCTCGTACAAATCCTCGCGCGTTCATCTCGCGAAGTTTCCGACCAAAGCGCCGCACGTGATTTATGGGCCGGGTGAGAACGCGGGCGCGATCGATATCGGCGAAGGGCTCGCGGCCATCTTCAAGATGGAGAGCCACAACCACCCAAGCTTCATCGAGCCGTTTCAGGGCGCCGCGACCGGCGTCGGCGGGATTTTGCGTGACGTGTTCACGATGGGCGCGCGGCCCGTTGCGCTGATGAACGCGCTTCGGTTTGGCGCGCCCGATCACCCGAAGACGAAGAAGCTCGTCAGCGGCGTCGTTTCCGGCATTTCGTTTTACGGCAATTGCGTCGGCGTGCCGACGGTTGGCGGCGAGACGAATTTTCATCCGCGCTACAACGGCAACATTCTCGTCAATGTGTTCTGCCTAGGCATCGCGCGCAAAGACCGCATCTTCACCAGCGCCGCGAAGGGCGCGAACAATCCGGTCGTCTATGTCGGCGCCAAGACAGGCCGTGATGGTATCCACGGCGCGACGATGGCGAGTGCGGAGTTCAACGAAGAAGCCGAAGCGCAGCGGCCGACGGTGCAAGTCGGCGATCCGTTCTTGGAGAAGCTGCTGATCGAAGCGTGTCTCGAGTTGATGGAGAGCGATGCAATCGTCGGCATCCAGGACATGGGGGCTGCGGGGCTTACGTCGTCTTCCGTCGAGATGGCGTCGAAGGGCGGCTCGGGCATTGAGCTCAATCTCGATGCGGTGCCGGCGCGCGAAGAGGGCATGACGCCTTACGAATTCATGCTGTCGGAAAGCCAAGAGCGCATGCTCATGGTGCTCAAGCCCGGCCGCGAAGTGGACGCCAAGCGCATCTTCGACAAGTGGGGGCTCGACGCCGCCGTGATCGGCAAGACGACCGACAGCGGCCATCTGGTGCTCAACTGGCATGGGCAAACCGTGTGCGATCTGCCGCTTGGGCCGCTCGCGGACGAAGCGCCGATGTATGAGCGGCCGTATGTGCAGCCCAAGCGCACGGCCGGCGCAGGGCCGGCGATCAAGGCCGAAGGCGGACCAGGTTTCGCCGAGGCGCTGAAGAAGATTATGGCGTCTCCCGACATGGCTTCGAAGCGCTGGATCTGGGAGCAGTACGACCGGCACGTCATGAACGATACGCTGGCGGATTCCGGCATGGACGCTGCGATCGTGCGCATTCACGGCTCGAACCGCGCGCTGGCGATGAGCTGCGATGTGACGCCGCGCTATGTCGAGGCCGATCCGTACGAAGGCGGCAAGCAGGCGGTCGCGGAATGCTGGCGCAACCTCACCGCGTCAGGCGCGACGCCGCTGGCGATCACTGACAATCTCAATTTCGGCAATCCGCAAAAGCCGGAGATCATGGGCCAGATCGTCGCCGCGATCGAAGGCTGCGCCGAAGCGTGCCGCGAACTTTCATTCCCGGTGATCAGCGGCAATGTGAGCCTCTACAACGAGACCAACGGCGAAGCGATTTTGCCGACGCCCGCAATCGGCGGCGTTGGCCTCATCGCGGACATGACGCGCCGCGCAGGCCCTGACGCGCTGAAGAAAAGCGATCAGCTTATCCTAATCGGCGAGACGCGCGGGCATCTTGGGCAATCGCTCTATCTGCGCGAATGCCTTGGCCGTGAGGAGGGTGCGCCGCCGCCGGTCGATCTCGCGATCGAGAAGCGCAACGGCGATCTGGTGCGCGCGCTGATCGAAGACGGGCTGGTTTCGTGCGTGCACGATCTTTCCGAAGGCGGCCTTGCGTGCGCCGCGGCGGAGATGGCGCTCGCGGCCGATATGGGGCTCTCGTTCTCGTATGCAGGGCCGGTCGCGGAGGCGGCGTTCCTGTTCGGCGAGGACCAGGCGCGCTACCTGATCGCCATCGACCAGAAGCATCTCGGGACGTTCGACAGCCGGGCAAAGGCCGCGGGCGTTCCGTATCTGATCGTCGGGGAAGCGGGCGGGCGGGATGTCAGCTTCGTGCGCAACGGCGGGGCGTTCGAAAAGGTCGCTCTCGCTGAGCTGCGCGCCCTCCACGAAGGCTGGCTGCCGGCTTATATGGGCAGATAGACCGGGCAGGATAGGCGCTTGATGGCCAAGTACGATTACGACCTTTTCGTCATCGGCGCTGGCTCGGGCGGGGTGCGGGCGGCGCGCCTGGCAGGCCAATCGGGCGCGCGCGTTGCGATCGCGGAGGAATACCGGATTGGCGGCACCTGCGTGATCCGCGGCTGCATTCCGAAAAAGTATCTCGTCTTTGCCTCGGAATATTCGCAGGACTTCAAGGACGCGAAGGGCTTTGGCTGGACCGTCGAGTGGGCGTCATTCGATTGGGGGCTCCTGCGGGACAATGTGCAGGCGGAAGTTTCGCGGCTCTCGTCGATCTACGAAGCGAACATGAAGAAGGCGAATGTCGCGATCTTCGAGGATCGCGCGGTGATCGTCGATCCGCACACGGTGCAGCTCTCGCGGCAGACCAAGCCGATCACGGCCGAGAAAATTTTGGTCGCGACCGGCGGACGCGCGTCGCGGCCGATGAGCCTCAAGGGCGAAGAACTCGGCATCACGTCGGCCGAGGCTTTTTTGCTGAAGGAGCTGCCGGCCAGCATTATCATCGCGGGCGGGGGATATATCGCGCTCGAGTTCGCGACGATCTTCTCGGGGCTCGGCGTCGATACGACGCTGCTTTATCGCGGCGACAAGATTCTGCGCGGCTTCGATGAGGACGTGCGCGATCACGTGCAGCACGACATGGAGCGCACGGGCGTCCGCGTCATCACCGGCGCGACATTCACCGAGATCGCGCAGGCGGGCGAGGCGAAGCTCGCGACGTTGTCAAACGGCGTGCGCATCGAGGCCGACCAGGTGATGTATGCGATCGGGCGCGAACCGAACACCGAGGGGCTTGGGCTCGTTGAAAACGGCGTCGAGCTCACCAGCGCGGGCGCTATCGCGGTCGATAAGTTCTCACGCACCAACGTGCCCTCGATCTATGCGCTCGGGGATGTCACGAACCGCGTGAATCTGACGCCGGTGGCGATCCGCGAAGCGGTGGCGTTTGCGGAAACGGAGTTTTACGGGCGCGAAACGCACTTCGATCATGCTGATATCCCGACGGCCGTGTTCTGCCGCCCGCATGTGGGGTGCGTGGGGTTCACCGAAGCGCAGGCGCGCGAAAAGTGCGGCGAGATCGACGTTTACAAGACGAGCTTCCGGCCGATGAAGAACATCATTGCCGGCAACGACGAGCGTACGCTGATGAAAATGATCGTGCGCACGAGCGATCAGCGCGTGCTCGGTGTGCATATCGCAGGGCCAGAGGGGCCGGAGCTTGCGCAGCTCGCGGCGATCGCCGTGAAGGCCGGGCTCACCAAGCAGCAATGGGACGCGACCTGCGCGCTCCATCCCACGGCGGCGGAAGAGCTGGTGCTGATGCGCGAGAAGGCGCCCTCCCCGTAGAGGAGGGCGCCAAGGTTCGCACTTGAGAGAGATGCCCGCGCTTAGCTCCGGCGGCGCGGCCCGCCTTCCAGATCGCGGCCGTCGCGATCGCGGAGTTCGTCGCGCTGATCGCGCTGGTAGCGTTCGCCATCGCCGCGCCAGCCGTCGTTGCGCCAATCATCCCGGCGCCAGCCTTGGAAATCGGCGCGCACCATTGGCGCATGCGGCGCGAAGATGCGGTCGATCGGACGCGGGCTGTGGCCGCGATAGACGTTGACCATGCAGCCACGCCGGTTGCAGCGGTCGGAATATTCGTAGGTGAAGCCCGGGCGGAAATAGTAGGGCGCGTCCGTCAGGATGTGGAACAGGCGGTCATCGCGCTGCAGGGAAACGGCGCCGCGATGCGTGACCAGCGTGAGCGAAGGACGCCAGCGGCGCGGGCCATCGCCGCGGAAATCGCGGCCGCCGTCGCGGCCATAATCACGACTGTAATCGCGCCCATAATCGCGGCTGTATTCGCCGGGGCCGTGGCGGCCGGGTGGGTCAGCGCTGGCGGGCGCGGCGGCGAAAAGAGCGGCGCCGAGGGCGGCGGCCGAAAGTAGGGCCTTGATCTTCATGGTGTTAGCTCCCGTGTCCGTCCTCTCGGGAGCGTTTGTGCCAAGATGCGTCTGAACCGTGTCTGAGGGCGCCGCTTGGGTTAGGTTGAGATTCGTCCGGTCGCGGCCCTTCGGCCTGAAATTTACCAAAAACTCACCATCTGATCGCAACCGTTCCGCCCTTCGGCAGAAGCGCATTGTGGGGGAAGAATTCATGCCCGCGCGGCTCGTCTCGGTGATCAACATGAAAGGCGGCGTCGGGAAATCGACGACATCCGTCTCGCTTGCGGAAACGCTTGCCTACCACCAGCGCCGCCGCGTGCTGCTGATCGACCTCGATCCGCAGACCAACGCGTCGATCATGGCCGCAGGGCCGGAGAAGTGGAACGATCTGCGCGAGCGTGAACGCACGCTCGACTTCTACTTCGAAGCCTACGTGGCGCAGGAAAAGCCAAAGCCGTTCAAATCGCTGATCGAGCCGAAGGTGACGGATCTCAAGGGGTCGCCCGATGTCGCGCTCGTCGCAGCCGCGCCGGAGTTCCGCATCGTCGAACGCGACATGATCGAGAGCTTCGTCAACCGCGGCTACAAGATCGACAGTATTCAGAAATGGATCTGCGAGCGCTTCGCCAACGGCCTGAAGAACGTCATCAACGAATATGACGTGATCCTGATCGATTGCCCGCCCGGCATTTCGCTGTTCGCGGAAGCGGCGCTGATCGCAGCCGACGCGATTTTGGTGCCGACGATTCCGGATTACGTGTCGCGCCTCGGGCTCATCACGTTCCGCAAGCGCGCGCTGCGCCTGATCAACGAACGCCGCGGCGGGGCTTCGCAACTCTTCGTGCTCGCCACGAAGTACGACGAAGACATGAGCCTCCACCGGTCGGAAGCGGGGCTGCTGAAGGACAATCTGGGCGCGGCCATGTTCGATGTGCGCATCCCGCAGCACGTCGATATCGCGCGCGCGGCAGAGTGGAGCGAAAAACAACGCTCATTCGAGCAGAAGTACGGGGAGATGGCGCCGATCATCAAACGCCTTGGCGACGAGTTCACCGCCAAGCTCGAGGCAGGGCTGGCGCTATGAGTTTGAACCGGACGCTCGCGCGCCTCTTCAGCGAAGTCCGGCGCGAGGCCAAGAACAATCCGGAATTCGCGGACCGGCTCGATGCGGTGCTGCAGTCGCACGCGTCGCGGCGCGACGTGCCCGACGCGGTGTTCGACGAGATCGCCGCGTCCGATCCCGATGCGGAGAGCGTGGCGCTGCCCGCGATCAACCCGGTCGGTCTCTTTCAGCGCGAAGGCGAAGATGGCCTCAAAGCTGCGCTAAACGACAACGGCTTTAGCGAAGGCGCGCTGCGCGCGCTCATTGTTGAGCACAATCTCGATCCGGGCGGGGAGGCGGGCCAATACGACCGCGCAGCCCTCGTTGCGCATATCGTGGCGCACGCGCAGGCGCGCGTGGAGCGGGACAAGAAGCTGTTCGACTACTGATCGGCCAAGTCACGCGTCGAAGAGCGCGCCAATGAGGCGCGCGTCGAACACGCCGTTTTCCCAGATGCGGAAGGCGCCCGCGAAATCCCAGTAGCACCAGGCTGCGCCCTCAGCTTCGAAGGCGCGGCGCACAGCGCCCGTCCATGCGGCGCGCTGCTCGGGCGCGAGGTTGCGGTTCACGCCAAACTCGCCGAGCTGCAAAGCGCGGCCGTGCGTCGCCGCATAGCGCGCGGCGGCGGCGGCATGGCGCTGCACAGCCGCGAGGTCCTCGCGCGAGCCCCAGGCGCGGCCAAAGCGCGGCGCTTCCGCGCCCAGCCATTCGGCGTTCTCGTGTGTGAAGGCGTGCGGCTCGTAATAGTGGACCGTGACGGCGATATTGTCGTCGACGGGCGGGGTCCAGTTGCGCAAGCCGTCGATCGAATTCCAGTTCGGCCCGCCGAGCACGACGAGGCGCGTGGCGTGCCGCTCGCGGATCACGGCGAGCGTATCGGCCTGCAATTGTTCAAGCACGCCGGGGCGCCAAGCATCGCCGTTCGGTTCGTTGAGCGGTTCGAAAAAGAGCGCGTCCGGCGCGGCTGCGAACTGGGCGGCGATCTGGCGCCAAAGCGCGACGTAGCGCGCTCGCTCGCCGCCGGGCGCTGCGTTGAGCGCGTCGTAGTGGTGAAGGTCGAGCTGGGCTTTGAGGCCGCGCGCCAGCGCAGCATCGACCACCTCCGCGACACGCGCCATGAACGCGGGCTCGATCGTGTAAGGCGGCGTGTGCTCCGCGTGGATGTCCCAGCGCACGGGCAGGCGCACGCCGTCAAAGCCCGCGCCCGCGATTGCATCGAGGTGCGACGGCTCAATCCGGTAGCCCCAATCGCCCTCGCGCGGCGCTTCAAGCGCGTTTCCTAGGTTGATGCCGCGGCGCATGGGAAACGGGCGCGCTTGCGGCGCCGGCTCAGCCCGCGCGCAGCCAGCCGAGAGCACGGCGGCGCCTGTCGCAACGAGAACCTGGCGGCGGGAAGCGCTCATGGCGCGAAGCTACACTGATTTGTTCGCCGATTGGCCGTCTTCGGCGGGCGCGGATTTGCCCTCACGCGCACGTCACATTAGACCTTGGCCGCGCTTGGAGAGCCTGGATGTTCGGGAAAATTTTGATCGCCAACCGGGGCGAGATCGCCGTTCGCATCATCAAGACGGCGCGCCGGATGGGGATCAGCACGGTCGTGGTCTATTCCGAGGCCGACCGGGATTCGATGGCCGTCGATATGGCCGACGAGACCGTTTTCATCGGCCCAGCGCCCGCCGCCCAGTCCTACCTGGTCGCCGACAAGATCATTGATGCAGCGCGCAAGACGGGCGCCGAAGCGATCCATCCGGGCTTTGGGTTTCTCTCCGAGAAGGCTGAGTTCGCCGAGCGCTGCGCGGCCGAAAAGATCGTGTTCATCGGGCCGAACCCGCACGCCATGCACGCGATGGGCGACAAGATTGAATCGAAGAAGACGGCGGCCGCGGCTGACGTCTCGTGCGTGCCCGGCTTCATCGGCGAGATCGAGGGCGTCGATCACGCCGTGCAGATCTCCGAAGAGATCGGCTACCCGGTGATGATCAAGGCCTCCGCGGGCGGGGGCGGCAAGGGCATCCGGATCGCGGAAAACCGCAAGGACGTTCAGGAGGGCTTTCCGGCCGTGCGCGCCGAAGCGAAGGCCTCTTTCGGCGACGATCGCATCTTCATCGAGAAGTTCATTCTCTCGCCCCGGCACATCGAAATCCAAGTGCTCGGCGATAAGCACGGCAACGTGGTGCATCTGTTCGAGCGCGAGTGCTCGATCCAGCGCCGCAATCAGAAAGTCATCGAAGAGGCGCCGTCGGCACTGCTCGATGAGAAGACGCGTATGGCGATGGGCGCGCAGGCCGTCGCGCTCGCGCAAGCCGTGCAATACGACAGCGCGGGCACGGTCGAGTTCGTCGCCTCGGGCGCGGACAAGAGCTTCTACTTTCTTGAAATGAATACGCGCCTGCAGGTCGAGCATCCGGTGACGGAGGCGATCACGGGGCTCGATCTCGTTGAGCAGATGCTGCGTGTCGCGAGCGGGGAGAAGCTCGCGTTCAAGCAGAAGGATCTGAAGGTCAAAGGCTGGGCGATCGAGAGCCGCATCTACGCCGAAGACCCGTACCGCAACTTCCTGCCGTCGATTGGGCGGCTGCGCACCTATCGCCCGCCGGTTGAAGGCAAGTTCGGCGACATTCTCGTGCGCAACGATGCTGGCGTGCGGGAAGGCGATGAAATCTCGATGTTCTACGATCCGATGATCGCCAAGCTCGTCACGCACGGGCCGGACCGGATCGCCGCGATCGATGCACAAGCGCGCGCGCTCGACGATTTCCTGATCGAAGGCATTCAGGACAACATCCCGTTCCTCGGCGCGGTGATGGACGAGAAGCGTTTTCGCTCCGGCAACATCACGACCGGATACATCAAGGAAGAATTCCCGGAAGGCTTCAACGGCATGCGGCCGACGCCGGCGCAGGAAACGCTGCTCGCCAGCGTCGCGTCCTACGCGCATGCGTTCATGTCCGCGCGCGCGGCGCAGGCGACGGGCCGGCTCAATGGCATTGGCGGCAAGGGCCGGCGCGATTGGGTTGTGATCATGGGCCAAGCGCATACGCCGGTGGAGGTCGATCTCGGCGAGGGCGGCGGCGAGATTTCGTTCGGCGGCAAGAAGCACGCGCTGAAAACCGCGTGGCTGCCGGGCGACAAAGTCGTGCGCGGCACGTTCGATGGCGCGCCATTCGCGGTGAAGCTGCGCGAGCAATCGGAAGGCTATGTGCTGCGCCTGCGAGGAGTGACCGCACGCGCCATCGTCGCGAGTCCGCGCGGCGCGGAGCTGCACAAGAAAATTCCGGAAAAGCCGAAGGCCGATACGTCGAAACTGATCGTCTCGCCGATGCCTGGGCTTGTCGTTTCGGTGGACGCAAAGGTCGGCCAGGAAGTGAAAGCGGGCGAGGGCGTCGCCATCGTCGAAGCGATGAAGATGCAGAACATCATCCGCGCCGAACGCGACGGCGTCGTCGCCAAGGTCAACGTCGAAGCCGGCGCGAGCGTGATGGCGGACGAGGTGATGTTGGAGTTGGCTTAGCGCTTCGTCACTTCCAAGATAGGAGCGTCCCTAGCTCTTCATATGCTGTGATGACTTCCGTGGGCGGAGGCTCGTCGTCGCTCTCTTCTGGGAGCGGTTCGAACTTCGCCCACAACGCGTCGATGTCCCGCCACTTGCTGAGCGGACTCTTCAGGGCGAATTCGAGATTGTATTCGGTCGGCTCTCGATGCCATGCGTAGTTCTTCGCGCGAAACCGTTCGGCGATGAGGTTGCAGAGTTCGAATTCCTCTTTGGTTTGAAATTCCTCCATCGAGTCGTAATACTCGGGTTCGGCAAGCCAGAAGAGCTCGAGCGCGGTTTCGGCGCGACATTGGGGTTGGACCACGATCCAGCGCAGGATCATGTGCGATCCTTCCCGATCCCAATTGCACCACAGCGCCGCCGTGTGAAGCCAGCGCCAATCCTTGTTCGCGAGCCACGCGAGTATCGTCTTGTAGGCGTTGGCCTCGTCCGGGCTCATCTGTCGCTCCGTCGCAATTCCGCTTAGCCCGCCTTCTGCACGATCTGCGCGTACCCCAGGCGTGCGTTGAGCGCGCTCAGCAGATCGATCGCGGCCTGCGCGATGATGGCTCCGGGCGGGTAGACGGCGGCGGCGCCCATGTCTTTCAACGTCTGCACATCGTCCGGCGGGATGACGCCGCCGACGACGATCATGATGTCGCCGCGCTCCTTGTCTTTGAGCGCGTCGCGGAGCGCCGGCACGAGCGTGAGGTGGCCCGCGGCGAGTGATGAGACGCCCACGACGTGCACGTCGCCGCCGATCGCTTGCGCGGCGGCTTCTTCGGGCGTCGCGAACAGCGGGCCGATCTCGACCTCGAAGCCGATATCGGCGAACGCGCTTGCGATGACTTTCTGGCCGCGGTCGTGGCCGTCCTGGCCCATCTTGGCGACGAGGATTTTTGGCGGCCGGCCGTCGCTCTCCTTAAAGTCGCGCACCATCGCCTTGGCGCGGCGCACCAGATCGTCGGGGCCGGCTTCTTTGGAATAGACGCCCTGGATCGATTGGATCTTCGCCTGGTGGCGATTCCAGATGCGCTCGAGGGCAGCGCTGATTTCACCAACGGTCGCTTTCGCGCGCGCAGCGTTGACGGCCGCCTCGAGCAAATTGTCCTTGCCTCGTGCGGCCGCTTCGAGCGCTGCGAGTTTTTCGGTGACTTCGGCTTCTTTGCGCTCGCCACGCAGGCGCTTCAGCTTGTCGATCTGCATGGCGCGCACGGTCGCGTTGTCGACCTTCAGCACAGGCACGTCTTCGGGTTCGTCGAGCTTGAACTTGTTCACGCCGACAACAGTCTGCGCGCCCGTATCGATGCGGGCTTGCGTGCGGGCGGCGGCTTCTTCGATGCGCAGCTTCGGAATGCCTTGCTCGATCGCAGCGGCCATGCCGCCGAGCTTTTCGACCTCCTGGATATGCGCCCAGGCCTTCTGCGCCAATTCGTAGGTGAGGCGCTCAACGTAGTACGAGCCGCCCCACGGATCGGCTGGGCGGGTGACGCCCGCTTCGTTCTGCAGAAAGATTTGCGTGTTGCGTGCGATGCGGGCGGAAAAGTCCGTCGGCAGCGCGAGGGCTTCATCGAGTGCGTTGGTGTGCAGTGATTGCGTGTGCCCATACGCGGCGGCGAACGCTTCGATGCAGGTGCGCACGGCGTTATTGTAAACATCCTGCGCCGTGAGGCTCCAGCCGCTGGTCTGGCTGTGCGTGCGGAGCGCGAGAGACTTATCGTCCTTCGGTCCAAAGCCGCGCATGATCCGCGCCCAGAGGAGCCGCGCGGCGCGCATCTTCGCGATCTCCATGAACGTGTTCATGCCGATCGCCCAGAAGAACGAGAGGCGCGGCGCGAACGCATCGATCGGAATGCCGGCCGCTACGCCCGCGCGCGCATATTCAAGCCCATCCGCGAGCGTGTAGCCAAGCTCGATGTCCGCCGTCGCGCCCGCTTCCTGCATGTGATAGCCGGAAATCGAGATCGAGTTGAACTTCGGCATGTTCTGCGCGGTGTAGGCGAAGATATCCGAAATGATGCGCATCGACCCGGCGGGTGGGTAGATGTACGTGTTGCGCACCATGAATTCTTTCAGAATGTCGTTCTGAATCGTGCCCGCGAGTTTCTGTGGCGCAACGCCTTGTTCTTCTGCGGCCACGATGTAGAGCGCGAGGATCGGCAGCACTGCGCCGTTCATCGTCATCGACACGCTCATCTGATCGAGCGGAATGCCGGCGAACAGCGTGCGCATGTCGTAGATCGAATCGATCGCGACGCCGGCCATGCCGACATCGCCCATCACGCGGGGATGATCGCTGTCGTAGCCACGGTGAGTCGCGAGATCGAACGCGACAGAGAGACCCTTTTGGCCGCCAGCGAGATTGCGGCGGTAGAAGGCGTTGGAATCTTCCGCCGTCGAGAAGCCGGCGTATTGGCGGATCGTCCACGGCTGGTTGACGTACATCGTCGGGTAGGGGCCGCGGCCGAACGGCGCGATGCCCGGAAAGCCATCGAGGTGATCGAGGCCGGCGCGATCGGCGCCCGTGTAGAGCGTTTGCACGGGAATGCCCTCGGGTGTGAGCCAGGGCTCGCCGCGCGTGGGCGCGGTTTTCGTAGCGCCAGCGCCTTCAAGGGCGATCTTGGAGAAATCGGGAAGGCTCATGTGCTGGGCTCTTCGGTTGAGGCGGCGAAGGCCGCGAGATCGTCGCGGTCGCCGCGGAAGGCGTTGAGATCGATGGGGCCGGAAACGCCACGTTTCTGGCCGCGATTATGGTGCTGCCAGATCACCCAATCGCGCGCGCGAAAGTCGGGCGCGCTGAAGAGCGAGCGGATCCAGAACGTTTCGCCGCGTAGTTCGGCGAGGTGCGCGTCGTGAAACTCGCGCGTTGTGTAGAGGATCGGTCGCACGCCGTAGGCAGCTTCGACGGTGTCTAGATACGCGTCGATCTCGCCGATCACGTTCACGCTCGTCGGGCCTTGGCGGCACGGACCCATATGTTCGAGGTCGACGGCGGGCGGCAGCGCGCCCGCCTCGCGCGGCGCGGTCGCGATGAAGTGTGCGGCTTGCACGGCGCCGGGGCGGCAGAGCGTGAAGAAGTGGTAGGCGCCGCGCAGGACGAGGCCGCGCGAGGCGCTCCAATTTTCCGCAAAGCGCGGATCGACGTGATCGCCGCCCTCGCTCGCTTTGATGTAAGCGAACGCGACATCGTCGGCCGCGAGCGCGCGCCAATCGATCGGGCCCTGGTGGTGCGAAACATCGACGCCTTGCACGTAACGCTGCGCCCACGGTGTCCACCAGCCAGCCGCCATTGCGCCGCCCGCGCCGAGCGCGAGCGCCGCGAGGGCGACGAGAAGGAGGGCCGCGCCGCGCTTCATCGCACGCTGAGCGCCTTGTGCAGCGCGCCGAGCGCTTCGAGCGCGTCTTGCCCCGCGAAGATGAACTGGTCGACGCCCGCTGCGCGCAGGGCTGCTTCATTGGCCGGTTTGCCCGCGAGAACGACGTGCGTGCAGCCAGCGGCTTTGAGCGCGCGCGCGGCGTCTGCTGCTTCTTCGGCGTAGCGCGCATCCGTGCCGCACAGGACGGCGGCGGGCGAGCCGGTGGCGGCCCAGGCTGCGCAGATCGCTGCGTGGTGCTCGTAAGCGGTTTCGGGCGTGAGCGCATCGACGCCGCCGGCGCCGAAAAGGTTGCGCGCGAAGTTCGAGCGCGCGGAGAAATCCGCGAGCGTGCCGAGATTGGCGAAGAACACGGCGGGGCGCGGGTTTGCCGCATCGGCGCGGTCGCGCAGCGCCTCGAAGGGCGCGGACCAGCGAACGTCCGTCAGCGGCTCGGCTTTCACGTCCGCGCTTGGCGTTGGCGCTTGAAGCGCGCCGCGACGCGCCACAATGGCGCGGACATCCACCGAGACTGTTTCGGGCTTGCGCTCATCGAGCAGCGGGAAGTCCGTCACGCCGGTGACGCTTTGGCGGCGGGTGGCGAAGGCCTTCTCACGCGCCGCGCGCGCGGCCGCGATGTCCTTTTGCAGCGCGCCGCTCGTGAGCGCGGCGACGATGCCTCCAGCTGCTTCGAGCGCTTGAAACTTGGCCCATGCGGCTTGCGCTAAGTCTTGCGTCAATTTCTCGACGAACCAGGCTCCGCCGGCTGGATCAGCCACGGCGCCAAGGTGGCTCTCTTCCATCAGCGTGATCTGCGTGTTGCGCGCGACGCGGCGGGCGAATGCGGTGGGCAGGCCAAGCGCATCGGTCAGCGGCAGGACTGTGATCGCGTCTGCGCCGCCGACGGCGCCGGCAAAGCACGCCGCGGTGCCGCGCAGGATGTTCGACCAGGAATCGCGCTGCGTCATCATCCGGCGCGAGGTGACGGCGTGTGTACGTGCGCCGCGTGCGGCTTCGCTGGCGCCCGACGCTTCCATCACGCGCGCCCAGCACAGCCGCAGCGCGCGGAGCTTGGCCGCTTCGATGAGCACGTCTGGCCCGATCGCGAGCGTGAAGAGGAGCGCGCCGCTGGCGTCGTCAATCTTGACGCCCACATCCGTCAGCGCGCGCAGGTAGGTGACGCCCGTTGAGAGCGCTGCGGCGAGTTCCTGCGCTTCGGTGGCGCCGGCTTCGTGCGCGGGCCGCGCATCGACGCGCAGCATCGTGGCTTCCGGCAGCGCTTCGCGCGCCGTGAGCGCGAATTTTGCTGCGGCGGCGATATCGTTTGCGCCCATCGCGCCTTCGCGCATCAGCGCGCCGATCGGATCGATATTGAACGCCGTCGCGCCCGCGGCGAGGCCTTTGAGGCGCGTGCGCAGCAGTTCGGCCGCCCACAGGCCGTGGCGGCCTGCATCGAGCGCGACGGGCGCGAGATCGGCATGCACGCCCGCGAGCGCGAGATCGAAATCGGCGGCGCTTCGGATAGCGACGCCGCGCGCGCCTTCGGGATCGATCTGCAGTTCGATGGAGGAGACGCCGCGATCGAGGTCGGTGAGGATTTCCGCGTTCGTGACTTCGGGATCGGGATGGGCGAACGCTTGGCGGATGTGCCACGGGAGCGCCGCGTCGCGCTGCGCGGATAGCCCGCGCACGAACGGCGCGTGGCCGGGCAGGCCGGCCGGATCGGCGGCGGTCGCGATATCGGCTTCGCGGTAGAGCGGCGCGAGCGGGACGCCGTCGGCCGTTTTGCTCACGAGGCGCTCGAACGGGGCGCCTTTCAGCGCCTTTTCCGCGATGGCGCGCCAGCGCGGCTCATCGGCCGGTTCGAAGCCTTCGGCGAGCTTTGTTGCGTCTGCGAGATCGGTCATCGCGGGCAGAAAGGCCCGCCCTGACGCACCGGTCAAGTGGGGCGTTTTTTCGCGCGATTTTTCGTTGCGGAAGGCGGGGCCGCGGCGTCTTGCGCGTACGCCTTGAGGAGCCGCGCGAGGGCGCGTTTGACGTGCGCTTCCACGGCTTCCTTGCTCGGCGCCTCAGCGCGGCCGACGAGTACGTCATAGTAGATGTCGCCGCGCATCAGCGCCTGAAAATCACGGGCGAAATCTTCGCGATCCGCGTCGGCGATCAGCCCGCCATCGACGAGGCGCTGCATGAGCGGCGCGAGCGTCGATTGGCGCTCCTTGCGAGTCAGTTCGTCATGCACGGCGGCCATGCGCGGGCGCTTGGCCGCTTGCGACACCGCGATGCGGAAAAGCGCGATCGATTGCCAGCGCAGCATCACGCGCGCAAACGCGAGCGCATACCGCTCCAATGCTTCACGCGGCTGGGCTGCGGCGAGCGCGTTCAGCGCTTCGGCATCGAGCTGGTAACGCTGCGCGCCCCAGGCCACGAGCGCTTCGAAGAGGCCCTCTTTGTCGGTGAAGAGCGCATAGAGCGTGAGCTTGGAGACTTTCGCGCGTGTCGCGATCTCCAGCATCGTCGCGCCCTCGTAGCCGTGCTCCATGAACACGTCGAACGCGGCCAGCAGCACCGCCTCGGCGCGCGGATCGTGCACAGGGGGCAGCCAGCCGGGGCGGGCTTGGCCGGCGGGCTCTACTGGCTCTCTGCGTTTTGCGGCCGCGCGGGGCGCCATGACGTTAACTTTCGGCTTGACCGATACCGATGGGTACTCTAGCAGTACCCATGGGTATCGTGCAAGACGCTGAGTGAAAGGCCCGCATCATGTCGCTTCCGCCAGTCCTCCAGAACCTCCGCATTCCGGTCGTCGGTTCGCCGCTGTTCATCATCTCGGGGCCCGAGCTGGTGATCGCGCAGTGCAAGGCCGGCGTCGTCGGCTCGTTTCCTTCGCTCAATGCGCGGCCGGGGCCGGTGCTCGAGGAATGGCTGCAGCGCATCAACGATGAGCTTGCCGATGCGCCGGGCGCTGCGCCCTATGCGGTGAACCAGATCGTGCACAAGTCGAACGACCGGCTCGAGCACGATGTCGAGATGTGCGTGAAGTACAAAGTGCCGATCGTGATCACGTCGCTCGGCGCGCAGCCGTGGCTCAACGAAGCGATCCACTCTTACGGCGGCATCGTGCTGCACGACATCATTTCCATCGCGCACGCAAAGAAGGCGCTGGAAAAGGGCGCCGATGGCCTCATCGCCGTGTGCGCGGGCGCGGGCGGACATGCCGGCGCGCTTTCGCCGTTCGCGCTCATCCAGGAAATCCGCCAGTTTCACGAAGGCCCGCTGCTGCTTTCGGGCGCAATCGCCAATGGCGGCGCAGTGCTTGCAGCGCAAGCGATGGGCGCGGACCTTGCGTATATCGGCTCAGCGTTCATCGCGACGGAAGAGGCCAACGCCGATCCACGCTACAAGCAGATGCTGTGCGACTATGCGTCGGAAGACATCGTCTATTCGAACCTCTTCACGGGCGTGCACGGCAATTATCTGCGCCCCTCGATTGTCGCGGCCGGGCTCGATCCGGACAATCTGCCCGAGAGCGATCCGTCCAAGATGAACTTCGGTTCGGGCGGCAACACCAAGGCCAAGGCCTGGAAGGACATCTGGGGCTGCGGGCAGGGAATCGGCGCGCTCGATGGCGTCGTCAGCGCCGGCGCGCTGGTGGACCGGCTGGAGCGCGAGTACCGCACCGCGCAGGACCGCATCACCCCCGCTAAGCGCACGGTCGCGGCCTAAACGGCGCGATTTCAGCTGCAAAGGGCGCGACTCTTGGGCTTCCGCCCAAGGGTTGCGCTCGCGCGCGCTTACCCCTAACTCACCCGCTCCGCGCAGCGGGTGAGAGCCTGTAGCTCAGCCGGTAGAGCACCTGACTTTTAATCAGGTGGTCCTGGGTTCGAATCCCAGCGGGCTCACCATCGCGCGCGTTCGTGCTCACATCCGCACAAACAAATCGGCGGCCCTCTTTTCGGAAGGCCGCCGAAGGTGGATTGGGAAAGAGCCGGGATACACCCGGGATTTCTAGAAATTCAGCGTGAGCGTTGCGCCGTAGGTCGTCGGCTGGCCGGGGAAGCGCACCACGACGTTCGCGTTGGAAGACACCGTCGTCCAATAATACGTGTCGGTGAGGTTGCGGCCCCAGAGCGAAAGCTCCCAGCGCCCATCGAGATCATGCAGGCCGATGCTCGCGTTCACGAGGCCGTAGCTGTCGATCACGGCGCGACGGTCGTCGCCGAGGTCGGAGGCGGAGTCGTCCTGCCAGCGGCCGTTGAGCGCAGCTTGCAGGCCGAGCCCTTCGGACACCTGCGTGTCGTAGAGGATCGTGCCCGACACCTGCCATTCCGGGCTGAACGGGAAGCGGCGGTCATCGAACAATTGCGGCAGGCCGCTTGCGTTGATGCCGTTGTAATTGTTGATCGAGGTCTGCAGCCACGTGGCCGCGCCGATCAGCGTCAGATTGTCGGTCGCGCGCCAGGTGATGTCGGCGTCGATCCCGTAAGCGTGGCTGTCGGGCACGTTCGCGAGGCGCGCGAGCGCGGTGTAGATCGGATCGGCGAAGAACACCGAAAGCTGCTTGTCGGTGTAGTCGTAGTAGAACGCCGACGCGTTGAGCTGCACCGCGCGATCGAACAGGCCGGCTTTGACGCCGAGTTCGTAGGCGAGCAGCGTTTCCTGGCGCGCAGGCGCTTGCTGCGTGGACGTCGATGCCGCGTTCACGGGCGTTACGCCCGCTTTGGCGCCTTCGGAGACCGACACGTAGAACAGGACGTTGTCCGTCGCGTTCCAATCGAGTGCGACGCGCCAGGCGACGTTGTTTTCCGTCAGCGAGTGCGCGACCTGGCCGAACTGGCCGGTGGTCGGGTTGAACGTGTTGCAGCCGTTGAGCGCGATCGGCGTCGGCGTCGGCACGCCGTAGATCGCGGTGTAGAGGAGCCGGTTCACGCCGTTGACGTTCGGCAGCATTGAACCGTTGTAGTCTGCCGAGCAGCCGCGATAGCTGTGCTCGTCTTCCGTCCACCGCACGCCGGTGGTGAGCGAGAGCGTATCGGAGAGCGACCATTCAGCGTTCGCGAAGATCGAGCGCGTGCTCGCTTCCATTTCTGCGATGTCGCGATAGGTGCGGAACGCTTGCGACATTTGAAGCTGCGTGTAGGGGCCGGGATTGTAGCCCGGCGGCAGCGCGCCCAGCGTCAGCGGGTTGACGCCCGCGAGGATCGCCGCGCCCGCCATAATACGCGCCGATCAACCATTGCACGGTATCGTTGCCGCCTTCGATGCGCAGTTCTTCGGAGAACGAGCGGATCTCGCCATCGGCGCGCTGCAACAGCACTTCGTACGGCGCGCCGGACCAATCGAACAGCGCATCGCGCTCAAGGCGGTTGTAGCCGGTGAGCGACACGATGCGCAGATCGGGCGCGATCTCATACGTCGCGCGCACGGCGGCGGCGTAGAACGTGTTGTCTTCCTGCAGCGGCCCGGCGAGTCCTTCGCCGATGCCGACGTTCGCGCTGCGCACGTTCGCTGGCGCCCAATCGGCTTGCGTGGCGTCGGTCGGGCGGTTGTTGGCGATGTAGGCGGCGAGGCCCGGCGCGTTGAACGGCGAGGTACGCCCGGGCGGCGTGGTCGTTGGGTCGGTGGCGGGCGTGAAGCCGATGCCTTGGCCTGCGAGCGGATCGGATTGGTTGATCCAGCCCGAGAGCGACACATCGAAGCTCAAGCGCTCAGTCGGCTCCCATTCGGCTCGGATGCGCGCGCCGGCGCGGTGTACGTCGCCCAATTGATCGGTGCGCGTGTTGCTTTCCTGCCAGCCTTCATCGCTGTTCTCGATGCGGAACGCGAAGCGCGCACGCAGATTTTCCGTGAGCGGGCCGCTAACGAAGCCGCCGTAATTGTGCGTGTCGTAATTGCCGACATCGACGGAGAGCGAGGCTTCAAATTCATCAGTCGGGCGGTTGGTGATGAAATCGATGAGGCCTGCCGTCGTGTTGCGCCCGTAGAGCGTGCCTTGCGGACCTTTGAGAACTTCGACGCGGTTCAGGTCGAAGATCGGGCCGGTGAGCATGAACGGGAACGGGTAGGCCACTTCATCGACGTAGGAGCCGACCGTGGACGTCGCTGAAAGGTTGATCGTGTTAAAGCCGATGCCGCGCAGCGTGTAGATCGGCACGCCCTGATAGCTCTGCGAGACCGAGAAGCTCGGCGCGACGGCGGAAAGATCGCGCACGTCTGTCACGCGCAATTGTTCGAGCTGCTCGCCGCTGAACGCCTGAATGGCCATGCCGATCGAGTTGGCGGTTTCTTCGCGCCGTTGCGCGGTGACGACGATTTCGCCCGGAAGCTCTGCGCCGCGGTCGGCGGGCGCGGCTTCTTGCGCGAGCGCTGGCGTTGCGAGCGCGGCGCCCACCAGGAGCGCGGTCATGAAGGCGCGCGCGCGCCCGGTCTCGGTCGTCGTGGTCATATTTCCCTCCCGAAACGGCGCGTCACGTACTGCTTTGAGCAGAGCGCGCCGATTGGGCGGGAGCCTAGCTTTGGTGCGGGCGCCGGCTAGCTGACAGAACTGGCAGGGCCCTTAGTTGACGCGCCGTCCCTTGCCTTCCCAGAACGGCTCACGCAATTCGCGCCGCAGGATTTTTCCCGAAGCGTTGCGCGGCAACACCTCGATGAAATCGACGCTCTTTGGGGTTTTGAACGCCGCGATGCGCGAACGCGCGAACGCGATGATCTCGTCAGGCGAGGGCGACTGGCCGGGTTTCTTGACGACGATGGCTTTGACCGCCTCGCCCCATTTGTCGTCCGGCACGCCGATGACGGCGACTTCCGCAACGCCCGGATGGCCGTAGATCGCGCTCTCTACTTCGGCGGGATAGATGTTTTCGCCGCCGGAAATGATCATGTCCTTCACGCGGTCTTGAATGAAGAGATAGCCATCTTCATCGAGGTAGCCGGCGTCTCCCGTGCGCAGCCAGCCTTCGCCATCGATCGTCGCGGCCGTTGCGTCATCGCGCTTCCAATAGCCGGCCATGTTGGCGACGGAGCGCGTCGCGACTTCGCCGATGGTGTTCGGAGGCAGCACGGCGCCGTCCGCATCGATGATGCGCAGTTCAACGCCCGGCATGGCGCGCCCGGCGCCGCGCATGCGCGCATTGCCGGCGGGATCGTGATCTTCGGGCGGGAGGTAGACGATCGTGCCGGTCGTTTCGGTCATGCCGTATTGTTGGCAAAAGCCGCAGCCGAACACCTCCATGCACTCGCGCAAGAGATCGAGCGGAATGGGCGAAGCGCCGTATAGAATGGTGCGCATCTTGCCGTAGAGCTGCTCGCGTGCGCCGGGCTGGCGCACCACGAATTGCAGCGCCGCGGGCACCATGAACATCTGCGAGACGCGGTCCTTCACGATGTAGTCGATGACTTTCGTGGGATCGAACTCGCGCGCGACGAGGCCTTTGGCGCCGTTCAGCAAGCCGACAATGCCCCAGCCCGTGCCGCCGATATGCGAGACCGGCATGGCGACGAGGCTCACGTCTTCGGCGCTCCATTGATTCCAGCCGAGATCGGCTTCCATCGCGGCGCGCCGCGAGCCGAGCAGGTTATGGTGCGTCAGCATCGCGCCCTTGGGGCGGCCGGTGGTGCCTGACGTGTAGAGCTGGAGCGCGACATCGCTTGCCTTCGCGGCGTGGCGCGGCGGATCGGCGGGCGCGCCGTCGCGCCATTGTTCGTAGCTCTCCTCGCCGGCGCCGGGCTCCATTGCGATAAAGGCCTGCACCTTAGGCAGATCAGCGCGAATTTGCCGGATCACGGGCGCGATCTCGGGCCCGTAGAACAAAATCTTCGCGTCTGCGTCATCGACGATGAAGGCGATTTCGGGCGGCGCGAGGCGCCAGCCCACCGGCGCCATCACCACGCCGGCTTTCGCCGCGCCGATGATGACCTCGAAATAGTGGTCGCTGTTCTTGCCTACATAGGAGATGCGGTCGCCCGGCTTGAGGCCAGCCGCCGTTAGCGCGTTGGCGACGCGATTGGTCAGCGCTTCGAACTGCGCGAAGGTGGTGTCGCGGCCCTCGAACGAGAGCGCGATGGCGCTCGCGCGCTCGGCGGCGTGATAGCGCGCGATATCGCCTAGCGTCTGGATGCGGTCGAAATCGAGATCGGCCACGGCATTCTCTCCCCAATTGTATTTATGGTCTTATCGGTACGCCAGCGCGGGCTCAGGCAAGAGCAAGCACGGAGTTTTGATGCTCGTGCTCAGCCAAGGCCGAGCACGAGGCGCGCGATGATGTTGCGCTGCACTTCGTTTGAGCCGCCATAGATCGAGGCGGCGCGGTTGTTCAGATAGCGCGGCATTGCGGTGCCGAGCGGGCCTTGGTCGGCGTCGTTGTGGCCAAAGCGGCGCCGGTCGACGCTGCCGGCGATCCCGGCCATCGTGATCGCGCACTCGTCGATCCGCTGCATCACCTCGGTGCCGTGCATTTTCAGCAGTGAGGAGCTCGGGCCGGGGTTGGCGCCGGCCGAAAGCGCGGAGAGCACGCGCATTTCGAGCGCTTCCAGGGCTTCGGTTTCGATCTCGACGGTCGCGAGCTGGCGGGCGATGTCATCGTCCTGCGCGATCGCTGGGATCTCCTTTGCGACGGCCCGCAGCCGCGCGACGGCGATTTTCAGCCCGCCGGACATTGCGCCGCCGCGCTCGAACTCCAGCAGATATTTCGCAACGCCCCAGCCTTCGTTCTCCTTGCCGAGCTTGTCCGCCACCGGCGTGCGCACGTCTTCGAAGAACACTTGGTTGAGCTCGTGATCGCCCGCGAGCGTGATGATTGGCGAGACAGTGATGCCGGGCGTCTTCATGTCGATCAGCAGGAACGTGATGCCTTGCTGCGGGCGCCCTTCGCGCGAGGTGCGCACGAGGCAGAAGATGCGGTTGGCGAAATGGGCGTGCGTCGTCCAGATCTTCGAACCGTTCAGCACGTAGTCATCGCCATCGCGCTCGGCGCGCAATTGGAGGCTCGCAAGGTCGCTGCCCGCGCCCGGCTCGGAATAGCCTTGGCACCAATAGTCCTCGCCCGACAGTATGCGCGGGAGGTAGTGCGCCTTCTGCTCGGCCGAGCCAAAGCCCATGATCGAGGGCGCGACCATCTTGAGCCCCATCGGCGCAAGCCCGGGCGCGCCCGCGCGCGCACACTCGCTTGCGAAGATGTGCTTTTGCATGATGGTCCAGTTCGTCCCGCCGTGTTCGACGGGCCAGGACGGGGCGGCCCAGCCTTTCGCGTTGAGGATACGCTGCCACGGCAAGCTGACCGCTGGATCGCAGAACACGCTCGTCGTCTGCCGCGCGCCGCGCTTTAGGTCTTCGGTGAGGTTGTCGGCCAGGAAGGCGCGCACCTCGTCGCGAAACGCAATTTCCTCCGGCGTATGGGCAAGCTGCACGTCGTTATCCTTTTGGCGCGACGGTCGGCGCCCGCCTGCGCCCTGACAAGCTGACGCTTCTGACAGCTCGCCTCAAGCGTGAAATGGAAAGCGCGCGCTACTGCCCTTGCGCCCCCACGAACCCCAGGCTCGCCGCGTACTGGATCGCTTGGGTGCGGCTGTTGGCGCCGAGCTTGGCCGCTGCGTTGCGCAGATGGAACCGCACGGTCGAGACCGAGAGGTGCATGATGATGCCAATCTCGACGTCGGTCTTGCCGGCCGCGGCCCATTTCAGGCACTGCGCCTCGCGGCGCGTCACCGAAAGATCGGCCCGCACGCCGACCGCGCCGATCGCCTCGGCATGCGCGGAGATGAACTTGAGCGCGAGCGCGAACAGCCGCTCGGCGTTGGCTTCGAAGATCGGCGCAATCGAAGGCTCGGGCCGGCCCGCCCACACTACCGCGCCGATCACGCCGCGCGGCAGGTGCACGGGGCAGATGATCGCGGAATAGTCTTCGCCCGTTGGGCGCACTTGGCGTGAATCGACGTTGTCGAGCAGGTGCGTGGCGCGCCATGTCTTCAGCGCGCCTTGCTCATAATAGAACGGCTCGGAGATCAGCCGTGCGCCTTTGAGGAAGGGCGATTGCAGCGCGAGCTTGCGGTCGCGCCAATATTCGTAGCCCGCGTCGATCCAGCGGAAGGTCGTTTCCGCGAACGGGCGGCCCGCGCGGTCGCGCATCGGTTCTGGATCGCCAAAGTCAGGGTGCGCGGCGATGTAGGGCAGCCCGAGTTCTACGCCAATGTCGCGCACCCGCGCGCCCGCCGCTTCCGCGACGTCCCAAATGGCTGCGTTTGCGGCGGCTTTGTCCACGCGGCCATCCTGCGCCCGCCGCCGGGCGCGTTCAACACGCTCACGCCTCCAGCGCGAGCAGCGCGAAGGTCGCAAGCCAATGCTCGCCCATGTAGTCGCCCGCGACGTGCGGCAGACTGGCGGCGAGGTGGGTTTCCGCTGCGTCGCGTGCGCGCGCGGCGAGTGCTGTGTCCTTTACCGTTTCGGCAATGGCGCGCCAGCACCATGCGCGCGAGAAGTTGAGCCCGTCGAGATGCGCGATCTTACCGTCGCTCCGGTCGCTGACGCGCGCGGGCGTGAACAGCGCCGCGGGTTCGCCGTGCGCCGCACGCGGCAAAAACGTAGCGAACCAGTCGCGGAACGCATCGGCCGGCAGCAGCCGGCGCATGCATTCGGCTTCCATCAGCGCTGGCGAGAGAAAGTCGTCCTGCGATGGCTCCCATGCTTGGCAATCGCGATCGGCGCCGTACCACGCTTGCGCCTTCGCAACGATCAACGCGTAGAGCGCGGCGTCACGGCGGGCGGCGTAGTCGGCCGCGAGCCGTAACGCGAACGCCGTGCTCGAATGCACGCCGGTACGCACGGGATAGTCCGCGAGCGGCAGAAACGCATGAAAGCGCGACGCGAACTTTTCCGCGAGCGGCGTGAGCGCTGCGCCCGCCCGCGCGCCTGCGCCGCTTTCATGCCGGTCGAGCTCGCCCTGGAGCGCGAGCAGCCAGCCCCAGCCATAGGGCCGCTCGAAGCCGCGCGCGCTCGGCCGATCGAGATAGCCGCACTCGCCCGCGACATTCGCTGCGGTGAACGCCTCGTCAAACCGCGCTGCGATTGCAGGCGCCGCGCTCATGTCCGGGAAGCGGCGCAGCAAGCGCGCCATCAACCAATAGCCGTGCACGCACGAATGCCAATCGAAGCTGCCGTAGAAGATCGGATGGGCCGTGCGCGGCGCGATCACGTCGGCGGGGCCGGTGAACACGTGGTCCATCTTGTAGGGAAACTCGCGCCCGACATGCGCGAGCGCGAGGGCTGCGAATTTCTCGGCGATCTCGAGTGTCAGCGTCGTTGTCATGGGAAGGCCAGGAAGCGCATCAGGACAATGTTGGCGATCAGCAGCGGCAGCGCCGTTGGGATCTGCGCGCGGATGACGCCGTTGAGCGCGGCGTTCCTGTCGGGCAGGTCGAGAAGGTTGGCGGGAACGACGTTGAAGTTCGCCGCCATCGGCGTCATCAACGTGCCGCAGAAGCCCGCCAGCATGCCGATCGCGCACACGATCGCCGGATCGCCGCCGAACTGCGCAACGACGACGGGCAGGCCAATCGCCGCCGTCATAACCGGGAACGCGGCGAACGCATTGCCCATGATGATCGTGAACAGCGCCATGCCGATGCAATAGGCCGCGACGGCAGCTGTCGGCGTGCCGAGCGGAATGTACGCGGCCGCGATTTCGCCCACAGCGTCGCCGACGCCAGCGGCGAGAAACACGGCGCCGAGCGCGGCGAGCATCTGCGGCAGGAGGGCTGCCCACCCCACCGCATCCATGAGCCGGCGCCCTTCCTGCAACGGCGCAAGCAGCGGCGGTTTCAGCCAGATCATCGCCACCGTGAGCGCGACCACCACGCCGAGCGCGAGCGACACGAGCGTCGCGTTCGCGGGATTGATGAGCACCGCGCCCCACGCGGTCTCTTTTGCCGCCAGCGTGCCGAGCAGCGCGATCGCGGGAATGATCAATGCCGGCAGAAACAACGCATCGCCGCGCTTGAGCGCGCTTTCGCGCCGCTCTTCCGGCGTCGTTGTTGGCGGCTTGCCTTGCCCAAGCCCGAGCGCTGCCAGCGCGACGAGCCCCAGCACCAGCACGCCGTTGCCGAGATCGCCAATCACGTCGCCCGCGAGGAAGCTGACGGCGAGCAGCCCCCAGAACGCCGCGTTGCGCAAGCGCCGCGCGTTTGCGCGATCGAGTGCGGAGAGGATCGCGACGGCTGCGAAGAACAGGCCGCCAAGGATGTAGAGGTGCGCCAGCGCGATCATGGCGCGGCCTTCGCAAAGCGCCGGTCGAGCAGCACGAGGCGCGTTCCGTGAATGAGGAGCGCCGCGATCGCCGTCGGGATCGCCCATAGCGAGAGCTGCAACGGCTCGACGATGATGCCGTTCTGCTCGAGGAAGCCCTTGATGAGCAGGATCGAGGCGATGGCGATGAAGATGTCTTCGCCGAAGAAGAGCCCGATATTGTCTGCAGCGGCCGCGTGCGCGCGGATGCGGTAGCGGTCCGCATCCTCGAGCACGCCAAGCCGCGCTTCGGCCGCGCCCTCCGCCATCGGCGCCACGAGCGGGCGCACCATCTGCGCGTGTCCGCCGAGCGAGGTGAGGCCGAGTGCAGCCGCGGCCTGGCGCACGACGAAGTAGACGAGCAGCAGGCGCCCAACGGTCGCCGCCTGGACGCGCCCGATCAGAATGCGCGCGCGCTCTTGCAGGCCCGCGCGTTCGAGCAGGCCGATCGCGGCGAGCACGAGCCACACCGCGCTCACATAGCGGCTATCGTTGAAGGCCTTGCCGAACGCGGCGAGCGTTGCGGTTAGCGCCGCGCCCATCGTTGCGACGTCAGCGGCAGGCGACCATGCGGCCGCGAGCCCCGTGACGAGCGCTGCGGCCATCACCACCAGCAGCGGATTGGCGCGCAGCACAAAGCCGAGCACCACCACGCCTATTCCCAACAGAACCAGCATCGCCCCTCACGATCTCTTGTGCGCCGCTCGTCGCAACGCGGTCGCCGCCTTACGCGCAGGCGGCTAGGCCGGCTCAAGGCGTAGGAAAGGGCTTTGCGTTGGTCAAATCGGTAGCGGGATTCTTAGTGGCGGCGGCGCTTGTGGCGTGCGCTTCGGCGCCGGGGCCGTCTGGCCCTGTGCGGCTGGTCGAGGCGTGGCGCATCGGCGGATTTTCAAATCCCGAAAGTGTTGCGCTCTCGGCGGATCAATCGTTTCTCTACGTCAGCAACGTGGCTGGCGAGGGCGGCGCGAAAGACGGAAACGGGTTTGTTTCGCGCGTCTCGCTGAGCGGCGAAATGCTCGCGCGCGATTTCGCGGTGGGGCTCGATGCGCCGAAGGGATTGGCGCTCGTGGGCGATGCGCTGTTCGTTTCGGATATCGATCGCATAGTGGAGATCGAGGCGGCGACGGGCGCAGTGCGCCGCCGTATCGAAGCGCCGGGCGCGCGCTTCTTGAACGACGCGGCCGTCTTGCCGGATGGGACGGTGATCGCGTCGGATTCGGGTACGCAGCGGATTTACGCCGTGCGCGATGCAGCGGCAGAGGTGTGGCTCGAGGGTGCGCTGCTCGCCAGCGTCAATGGACTTTTGCCAGAGCGCGATCGCCTGATCGTCACGACGATGGCGGGGCGGTTGCTTGCGGTGGACTACGCGACGAAGGCGATCACGGTGCTGGCCGAAGGGCTGGGCGACGCCGATGGCGTGGCGGACCTCGGCAGCGGGCGCTACCTCGTGACGGAATGGCCGGGCGTTGCGCATGTCGTCGATACGCGCGCAGGCTCGCATCAAACCATTTCGGACACGCGCGCGTCGCGGCGTTTCATGAACGATAACCTCTTGCATCGCGGCGTGCTCTACCAAGCGCATTGGGAGCCGAGCGAACTCACGGCCTACCGCGTCGTTCGCTAAGCGGCGCCGTAACCGCCCCCGCCGGGCGTTTCGATGACGATCACATCACCGGGCGCGACCTCGGTCGCTTCGGTCGCGCCGAGCGCATCGGTGCGCCCGTTCGTGCGTCGCACGCATGTGCGTCCGGATGCGCCGTTTGCCCCGCCGTTCAAGCCAAAAGGCGCTGTCGTGCGGCGGTTCGAAAGCATCGCCGCTGTCATCGGCGCGCGGAAGCGCACTTCGCGCAGGGCGCCATCGCCGCCGCGCGTTGCGCCCGCGCCGCCGGAGCCGCGCCGCACCGCGAAGCGCTCGACCAGAACGGGAAAGCGGCGCTCCAGCACTTCGGGATCGGTAAGGCGCGAATTGGTCATGTGGGTCTGCACCGCGCTTGCGCCCGCAAAGCCGGGGCCCGCGCCCGCGCCGCCGCAGATCGTTTCGTAATATTGGCGTGTCTCGTCGCCAAAGGTGAAGTTGTTCATCGTGCCTTGAGAGGCCGCGAGCGCGCCGAGCGCGCCATAAAGCGCATCGACGAGGACTTGGCTCGTTTCCACATTTCCCGCGACGACCGCGGCGCCCTTGCGCGGATTGAGCAGCGAGCCTTCCGGCACGATGATGTCGATCGGCTTCAAGCAGCCCTCGTTGAGCGGGATCGCATCGTCCACCAGTGTGCGGAACACGTAGAGCACCGCCGCGCGTGTGATCGCGAGTGGCGCGTTGAAGTTGCTGGCGCTCTGCGCGCTCGTGCCAGTGAAGTCGATCGTCACACGCTCGCCCGCGGGCCGGACGGCGACGCGCACGACTGCGCCGTTGTCCATCGGCGCTTCGAACGACCCTGGTTTCAGCCGCGCGATCACGCGCTTGATCTGCGCTTCGGCGTTGTCTTGCACGTGGCGCATATAGGCCGCAACGCCGTCGCGCCCGTAGTGCGCAACCAGTCGTTTCAGTTCCGCGGCGCCGCGCAAGCACGCGGCGATCTGTGCTTTGAGGTCGGCGATGTTGCGGCCGATGTCGCGCGCGGGGTGTGGGCCGGACGCAAAGAGCGCGCGCACGGCGTCCTCCCGCAGCTTGCCGTCTTCCACGAGCAGGAAGTTCTCGATCAGCACGCCCTCGTCTTCGATGCGCACGCTCTGCGGCGGCATCGAACCGGGCGTGAGGCCGCCGATGTCGGCGTGGTGGCCGCGCGCGGCGGTGAAGAACGCAGGTGCGGCTTCGCCATCGAGCATCACCGGCGCGATCACGGTGATGTCA
>Ga0268299_1001931_pt1 | contig 29250 bp, 20 predicted proteins | sample NOBtaG_FD_193484 | JGI IMG/M metagenome (GOLD analysis project Ga0268299, IMG submission 193484) | Activated sludge microbial communities from bioreactor in Nijmegen, Gelderland, Netherland - NOB reactor | ecosystem: Engineered > Bioreactor > Aerobic > Activated sludge | place: Netherlands...
TGGGGCGGTTACTGGGCCTGGGATCCGGTCGAGAACGCGGCCTTCATGCCCTGGCTCACCGCCACCGCGTACCTGCACTCGGTGATGATCCAGGAAAAGAAGAACATGCTGAAGGTGTGGAACATGGTCCTGGTGATCCTCACCTTCCTGCTGACCATCTTCGGCACCTTCCTCACCCGCAGCGGCGTGATCTCCTCGGTGCACTCGTTCACCCAGTCCGGCCTCGGGCCGTTCTTCATGAGCTTCCTGCTCTTCCTGCTGATCGGCTCGGGCATCCTGCTGGTCTGGCGGCTGCCGGCGCTGCGCAGCGAGAACGAGCTCGACTCGTTCCTCTCGCGCGAGGCGGCCTTCCTGCTGAACAATCTGATCCTGGTGGGGATCTGCTTCGCGACCTTCTGGGGCACCGTCTTCCCGGTGATCTCCGAGTGGGTGCGGGGCGTGAAGATCACCGTCGGCCCGCCGTTCTTCAACCAGGTGAACACCCCGCTCGGCCTCATCCTGCTGTTCCTGGTCGGCGTCGGCCCGCTGATCGCCTGGCGGCGCGCGACCGCGAAGTCGCTGCGCAAGGCGTTCCTCGGTCCGATGCTGTTCGGCCTCGCCGCCGGCATCGCGCTCTTCGCCTGGGGCGTGCGCAACTTCTACGCCCTGGTGTCGCTCTCGCTCTGCGCCTTCGTGCTGGCCACCATCGTCGAGGAGTTCTGGCGCGGTGTGCGCGCGCGCCAGACGATGATGGGCGAGAATCCGCTGGTCGCGCTGGCGCGGCTGGTCGGCAAGAACCGCCGGCGCTACGGCGGCTACGTCGTCCACATCGGCATCGTGATGATCTTCCTCGGCATCACCGGCACGTCGGCCTTCAAGCAGGAGCGCCAGGTGTCGCTCGAGCGCGGCCAGACCTTCGAGGTCGGCGACTACACGCTGCGCTTCGACGGTGTCGACTCCGAGGACGACGCGCACGTCGCCACGCTGCTGGCGAACATGACCGTGTTCCGCGGCGGCGAGCAGGTCGACCTGCTGCGCCCGGAGAAGCGCTTCTACAAGAAGCCCGAGCAGCCGGCGACCGAGGTCGCGATCCGCTCGACCTTCGGCGCCGACCTCTACCTGGTGCTGGGGAGCTGGGATCCGAAGTCGGGCGTGGTGACGATCCTCGCCTACCTCAATCCGCTGGTCGGCTTCATGTGGTGGGGCGGGATCGTGCTGACCCTCGGCACCGCCATCGGCATCTGGCCGGCGCGCGTCGAGCAGCGCGAGCACGCCGCCTCGGCTGTGCCGGCGCGGACGGCGGAGTGAGCGTGCGCCGCTCCGTGCTCGCCGCGGCGCTGGTCGCGGCGCTGCTGTCGTTCGCCGCGGTGTCGGCGCGGGCGACCGCGCCGACGTTCCAGGAGCTGGAGGAGTCGCTCACCTGCCAGTGCGGCTGCGGTCTCACCGTCCACAGTTGCAACCACCTGCAGTGCGGTTCGGCGCTGCCGCTGCGCGACGAGATCCGCGCCCAGATGGCCGAGGGCAAGGACAAGGAGGCGATCCTCGCGCACTTCCGCGAGAAGTACGGCGAGAAGATCCTGTCGTCGCCGACCACCACCGGCTTCAACCTCGCCGCCTGGATCACGCCCTTCCTCGCGGTCGCCGCCGGCGGCCTGCTGATCGGCCTGATGGTGCTGCGCTGGGGGCGACGCGGCGAAGGGGCGGAGGCGCGGCCCGCGGCGCCACCGGCGACGGCGGCTTCGAAGGAGCACCAGAAGATCCTCGAGCGCGAGCTCGAGCGTTTCGAGAGATGAGGGGATGACGTTCGCCGCTGGACTGGTTCTGATCGCCGCCGTCGTCGCCGTCGTCGGCTGGCCGTTCTTCCGCAAGGCCGCGACCGGCTCGGCGACGCCCGAGCCCATCGACCCGAGCGAACACTGGCAGCGACAGAAGGCCGAAGCCTACGGCGCCATCAAGGACGCCGAGTTCGACTTCCAGACCGGCAAGATGTCGGAGGCCGACTTCCAATTCGTGCGCGACAAGTACGCCGCACGCGCGCTCGAGGCGATCGCGGCACTGGAGGCCGCCAAGCCGAAGGCCGCGCCGGCGCCGGCGGGCACCGTGCGCTTCCTGTTCTGCCCGCAGTGCGGCAACAAGCTACCGGCGCGCTCGCGCTTCTGTCCGGGCTGCGGCCGCGCCCTGGGGCGCGAGGACGACGCCGCCTGAGGACGCGAGTCCCGCAGGCGGCGCCGGGGTGGTGTCAGATCACCTTCGCGACGTTGGTCGCCTGCAGGCCCTTCTTGCCCTGGGTGACCTCGAACTCGACCCGCTGGCCCTCTTCGAGGGTGCGGAAGCCGTCGCCCGAAATGGCCGAGTAGTGCACGAACACGTCCTCGCCATCGTCGCGGGTGATGAAGCCGTAACCCTTCTCACGGCTGAACCACTTCACTTTGCCCATTTCCATACCGTTGCCTCCGGTTGTTCGTTTCACGCGTCGTGCGAGGGGAACCGGCATGGAGCAGACGAGGAGGCCACCCGATTGCGGAGCGGTCGGCCCGTGAAGCAGCACGCTGGATTCTTCTCCCGTAGACAGCGGGCGGGCTTATAGCCCAGCCCTCGGCGCGCCCGCAAGCGGAAAACGCGGGCTTCTGGGTTGACCCAGCAGGACGGCGGAGCCGCGACCGTCAGGGAGCGTCGCGCCACTGATTCCCGCGTTCCGATTGGGCAGAACAGCGGAGCCGCGACCGTCAGGGAGCGGTTGACCCCGCGCTGGCACGAGGGCAACCGCTCCCTGACGGTCGCGGCTCCGATGGGGTGCCGTAGGCCACCCGGCCGCGATGGCGCGAGGCGCGCCTTTGCCGTAAGGCTGCCGCCCATGCGGGTCCTGGACGAGATCGAGGCGAAGGCGCTGGTGGCGGAGGCGGGGGTGGCGGTGGCCGCGCCGGTGGCCGCGGCGGACGCCGAGGCGGCGGTGGCGGCGGCGGCGCGCCTGGGCGGGGCGGTGGCGCTCAAGCTCGCCTCGCCCGACATCTCCCACAAGAGCGACGTCGGCGGCGTGCGCCTCGATCTGCGCGGCGCGGACGAGATCCGGCGCGCCTTCGACGAGATCGTCGCCGCCGCCCGCGCTGCCCGGCCCGATGCCCGCCTCGCGGGCGTGACCGTGCAGCCGATGGCGCGCCCGGGCGGAGTCGAGGTGATCGCCGGCGTGCAGCGCGATCCGCAGTTCGGCCCGGTGATCCTCTTCGGCCTGGGCGGCGTCTGGGTCGAGGCGCTGGGCGACACGGTCTGCCGCCTCGCGCCGCTCTCGCCCGCCGACGCCGCCGCGATGGTGCGCGAGATCCGCGGTCGGCGCGCGCTCGAGGGCGCGCGCGGCCGCGCCGTCGACCTGGCCGCGCTCGAGCGCCTGCTGCTGTCGCTCTCGGCGCTGGTCGAGCGCCGCCCCGATCTGGTCGAGCTCGACCTCAACCCGGTGCTCGCCTACCCCGACGGGGTGCTGGCGGTCGACGCGCGCGCCGTGCTGGATCCGGCGCGCGCCGCCCCGACCGCGCCCGCGCCGCCCGCCGGCGCGCGCCGCGCCGCCCTCGACCGCGCCTTCGCCGCGCGCACGGTCGCGGTGGTGGGCGACAAGGCGATGAACGGCTACCTCTGGCTGCGCGCGCTGCAGGGCTTTCGCGGCAAGCTCTACTCGGTGCAGATCGATCCCAACGAGATCCCGGCGATCGAGGCGATGGGGGTCGCCAACGTCAAGAGCCTGGGCGAGATCGCCGAGCCGATCGACTACGTCGTGCTGGCGGTGCCGCGGCCGGTCGTGCCGCGCGTGCTGGCGGACTGCGCCGCCGCTGGAGTCGGCGCGGTGACCGCCTTCACCGCCGGCTTCGGCGAGACCGGCGACCCGGAGGGCCTGCGCCTGGAGGAGCAGATCGCGGCCCTGGTGCGCGACGCCGACTACGCCTTCGTCGGCCCGAACTGCATGGGTCTGGCGAACCCCGGCATCGGCCTCTGCAACTTTCCCGGCGAGGCGTCCGGCGCGGCGGTCGCCGGCGGCGTCGGCTTCCTCGGCCAGAGCGGCACCCACACGATCGCGTTCCTGATGCGCGCCGCGGCGCAGGGCGTGGGCGTGTCGAAGGCCGCCAGCTTCGGCAACGGCGTGCAGCTCGACGCCGCCGACTTCCTCGCCTACCTCGGCGACGACCCGGAGACGCGCATCGTCGCCGGCTACGTCGAGGGCGTGCGCCACGGCCGCCGCTTCTTCGAGGAGCTGCGGCGGGTGGCGGCGCGCAAGCCGGTGGTGCTGTGGAAGGGCGGCCGCAGCGAGGCCGGCCAGCGCGCCATCGCCTCGCACACCGCCGCGTTGGCGACGCCGGTGGCGGTCTGGGACGGCATGCTGCGGCAGGCGGGCGCGATCGGCGTCGACGGCCTCGACGAGCTGCTCGACGTCGTGCGCGTGCTCGCCGCCGGCCGCCGCCCGCGCGGCCGCCGCGCCGGCCTGATCGCGATGACCGGCGGGCCCTCGGTCGCGCTCACCGACGCCTGCGCCGAGGCCGGCCTCGAGGTGCCGCTGCTGAGCGACGAGTCGTATGCGCGCCTGGCGGAGTTCTTCAACGTCATCGGCGGCAGCCTGCGCAACCCGCTCGACGCCGGCAGCACCGTCGCGATGGGCTTCCGCAGCGACAACCTGCGGCGGCTGCTCGACGTGCTCGACGCCGACGCCGGCATCGACGCCATCCTGGTCGACGTCGGCACCGCGCTCTCGATCGACCGCTGGCACGAGTTCCCGCAGGCGCTCGACGCGATGATCGACACGCTCGCCGAGTTCGCGGCTGCCAGCGCCAAGCCCTGCCTCGTCGTCCTCGACCCCGCCCACCGCGAGGCCGAGGTCGCCGCGCTGCGCGACCGCCTCGCCGCCCGCGGCGTGGTCGCCGTCGCCAGCGCCGCGCGCGCCGCGCGCGCCGTCGTGCGGCTGGTGTGAGCGGGGAGCGGCTGGACCAGGCACCAGTTCGGAGCCGCGACCGTCAGGGAGCGGTTGGCTGCGTTCCAGCGCGCGGCCAACCGCTCCCTGACGGTAGCGGCTCCGAGGTCGCGCTGGTCCCGTGTTTGACAGGCCTGCCTCCTCTTCCTAAAGCCGCGCCCATGGCGACGAGCGGGCCGGTCCCGATCGCGGAGGTCGCGCGCCGGCTGGGGCTGGAGGAGCGCTGGCTCACCCCCTACGGCCGCGGTGTCGCCAAGGTCTCGCTCGCCGCCTTCGCCGCGCCGCCGGTCGAGAGCGCGCGTCTGGTGCTGGTCTCGGCGATGACGCCGACGCCGGCGGGCGAGGGCAAGACCACACCAGCATCGGCCTCGCCGACGGCCTGTCGCGCCTGGGCGAATCGGTCTGCCTGGCGCTGCGCGAGCCCTCGATGGGGCCGTGCATGGGCGTCAAGGGCGGCGGCACCGGCAGCGGCGCCAGCCAGATCGTGCCCGCCGAGCGCATCAACCTGCACTTCACCGGCGACTTCCACGCCATCACCTCGGCCCACAACCTGCTGGCGGCGCTGATCGACAACCACCTCCACTCCGGCAACCGGCTGCGGCTCGATCCGCGCCGGATCGCCTGGCGGCGCGTGCTCGACGTCAACGACCGCTCGCTGCGCAACGTCGTCGTCGGGCTCGGCGGACCGGTGCACGGCGTGCCGCGCGAGACCGGCTTCGACATCACCGCCGCCTCCGAGGTGATGGCGATCCTGTGTCTGGCGCAGGACGCCGCCGACCTGCGCGCGCGCCTCGGCCGCATCCTGGTCGGCTTCAGCTACGAGAACGCCCCGGTCACCGCCGACCGGCTGCACGCCCCCGGGGCGATGCTGGCGCTGCTGCGCGACGCGCTCGAGCCCAACCTGGTGCAGACGCTCGAGGGTACGCCGGCGCTGGTGCACGGCGGGCCGTTCGCCAACATCGCGCACGGCTGCAACAGCGTCATCGCCACCCGCCTCGCCCTGCACCGCGCCCGCTGGGCGATCACCGAGGCCGGCTTCGGCTTCGACCTGGGGGCGGAGAAGTTCTTCGACATCAAGTGCGCCGGCGCCGGGCTCGACACCGCCGCGGTGGTGCTGGTGGCGACCGTGCGCGCGCTCAAGATGCACGGCGGCGTGCCGCTCGCCGACCTCGGCCGCGCCGATCCGGCGGCGGTCGAGCGCGGCCTGGTCAACCTCGACAAGCACGTCGAGAGCATCGGCGCCTTCGGCGAGCGCCCGATCGTGGCCCTCAATCGTTTCCTGCACGACAGCGGCGGCGAGATCGAGGTCGTGCGCCGCCACTGCGAGAAGGGAGGCGTGCCCTTCGCCGTCACCGACCACCACGCCCAGGGCGGCGCCGGAGCGATCGAGCTGGCGCGCCTGGTCGTGCAGCAGGCCGAGACGCGCGCCCGCCCCTTCCGCCCGCTCTACGACTGGCAGGATCCCGTGCCGGAAAAGATCCTCGCGGTCGCGCGCGCGATGTATGGCGCACGCGGCGTGCTGTACACCCGCGCCGCCGAGCGCGACCTCGCCGAGGTCGCGCGGCTGGGCTACGGCGGCCTGCCGGTGTGCATCGCCAAGACGCAGAACTCGCTCTCCGACGAGCCCCAGCGCCGCGGCCGGCCGTCCGGCTTCGACGTCACCGTGCGCGGCGTGCAGATCAACGCCGGCGCCGGCTTCCTCGTCGTCCTGACCGGCGACATCCTGCGCATGCCGGGCCTGCCGGCACAGCCGCTGGCCGAGTCGATCGACCTGGTCGACGGCGAGATCGTCGGCCTTCGTTGAAGGAGCGGGCGCTCGCGCGTGCGGACCTACCCCAGGTAGCACGCCCTCGGAGCCGCGACCGTCAGGGAGCGGTTGGCTGCGTGCCAGCGCGCGGCCAACCGCTCCCTGACGGTCGCGGCTCCGCTGGGGTGCTGGATTGGCAGGCCCAATCAATGGCGCGACGCTCCCTGACGGTCGCGGCTCCGAGATCCTGCAGGGCCGCGAGGCGCACCGCCCGCGGTCCGTGTTTGACAGGCCACGCCCGCTTCCTTAATCCCCACGCATGGCGAGAGTGCAGGCGGGGCCGCGGCGGTTGCGGCCGACGTTCGAAGGCGAGGCGCGGCAACCCTACCTCCGCATCCGGCCCGAGCCGATGAGCCCGACGATCGGGGCCGAGATCGGCGGGGTGTCGCTGGCGGACGAGATCGACGACCAGACCTTCGCCGAGATCCGGCGCGCGCTGCTGGAGTACAAGGTCATCTTCTTCCGCGATCAGGACATCACGCCGGCGCAGCACGTCGCCTTCGCGCGCCGCTTCGGCGAGCTCGAGGTCCATCCCTTCCTGCCGCACCGCGACGGCCATCCCGAAGTCGTGGTCTTCAAGAAGGACGAGAACCTCGGCGGCTACGAGAACGTCTGGCACAGCGACGTCACCTGGCGGCTCGAGCCCTCGCTCGGCTCGGTGCTGCTGGCGCGCGAAGTGCCGCCGGTCGGCGGCGACACGCTCTTCTGCGACATGTACGCCGCCTACGACGGCCTCGACGACGAGCTGCGCGAGTCGCTCGACGGGCTGCGCGCGGTGCACGACTTCACCAAGACCTTCGGCCGGCTGTTGACGCCGGAGCAGCTCGAGGAGAAGCGGCGCGAGTACCCGCCGGCCGAGCATCCGGTCGTGCGCACCCACCCCGAGACCGGCCGCAAGGGGCTGTACGTCAACGCCGGCTTCACCTCGCACATCGCCGGCATGGAGCGGGCGGAGAGCCGCCGCCTGCTCGACATCCTCTACCGCCAGGCGACCGTGCCCGAGTACCAGTGCCGCTTCCGCTGGCGACCGTTGTCGGTGGCGTTCTGGGACAACCGCGCCGCGCAGCACTACGCCGCTTCGGACTACTACCCCAGCCGGCGGTGGATGGAGCGCGTGACCATCTGCGGCGACGCGCCGCGCTGAGGTCGGCGCGGCGCGCGATGCCTCGAGCGGCATGAGCGGACGGCGACCTCGCCCGCGCGCACCCGCCGACCGGCGGCGGAGCCGCCCGCCCATGGCGGCGAGGGAATGAGGACGATGCGGCTGCTCTGGTGGCTCGTCGGCGCCGCCGTGCTCGGCGGGGCATGCTGGCTGCGCTTCGAGTCGATCGACTGGGGCGCGCCCTTCGTCTACCACCCCGACGAGCACTTCGTCCTCCAGCCCGCGCTCGAGATCGTGCGCAGCGGCGATCCCAACCCGCACTTCTTCCAGTACCCGTCGCTGCTGATCTACCTCCAGGCGGCGCTGGTGGCGGTGCTGCGGCGCTTCGTCGACGCCCCGCTCGAGTCGAACTATCTGGTGAACGGCATCGGTCCGTGGGACGCGCTGCCGTCGCAGTGGCCGTTCGTGCTCGCCGGGCGACTGCTGGTCGCCGCCAGCGCCGTGCTGACGGTGGCGTTGCTGGCGCGCACCGGCGCGCGCCTGCAGGATCGCGCCACCGGTTGGATCGCCGCCGCCCTGCTCGCCGGCGCGGCGCTGCACAACCAGAGCAGCCACTCCCTGACGACCGACGTGCCCGCCACCGCCTTCGTGGTCGCCTGCCTGCTGGCGACCGCGGCGCAGCCGTCGCGCTGGGCGCTGGCGGGCGCGATGGCCGGCCTGGCGGCGGGCACCAAGTACACCGCCGGCATGGTGCTCCTCGTGCCGCTGCTCGCCGCGCTCGAAGGCGGCGCGCCGGCCGAGATCCTGTCGCGCTGGATCCGCATCGGGGTGGCGGCGCTGGCGGCCTTTCTGCTCAGCACCCCGTACGCCCTGCTGGACGCGCCGAGCTTCTGGGAGGGGCTGCAGGCGCAGCGGCAGAATTACATGGCGTGGAAGGGGCAGACGGGCAACCTGTGGTGGTACCTGCGCGAGCTGTACGACCGCGGACTCGGCCCGGCGCCGGCGCTGCTGGCGGCGGCCGGCGCACTGCTGCTCGGCGCGCGCGCGCTCCTCGCCGCGCGCGGCGGCGGGCGCGCGGCGCTGCTGCTATCCTTCCTCCTGCCGCCCCTGCCGTACGTCGCCTGGATCGCGTCGTATCCCTCGCGCGCGGAGCGCAACCTGATCGTCGTGCTGCCGTTCCTCTGCCTGTGGGCGGCGCTGGCGCTGCGCTGGGCGGGCGATCTGGTGCGGCCGGCGCGCCTCGGCGCCGCGCTCCAGTTCGCGGCGGTGCTGGCGGTGCTGGCCTCGGTGCTGCCGTCGTCGCGCGCCTTCAACCAGCGGCTGCGGGCGCCGGACACGCGCACGCAGGCGCTCGCCTGGATGCGCGCGAACGTGCCGCGCGGCGCGAAGGTGGCGCGCGAGGAGTACACGCCCCAGCTCCAGAGAGGCGAGTACGACGTCACCTACGTCTTCTCGCTCGCGCGCCAGCCCTACGAGCGCTACCTGAGCGAGCGGGTCGAGTATCTGGTGGCGAGCTCGAACGTCTACGGCCGCTCGCTCGAGCCGCCCTACATCGGCGGCGAGGTGGGCCGCGCCTTCTACGAGACGCTCTTCGGTCTGCCGCTGGTGCAGGAGTTCGCGCCGAGTCCGGCGGCCGGCGGACCGACGATCCGCGTCTACCGCGTGCCGCTGCCGCCGGAAGAACACGGGTGAGAGAAGGCGCGGGGCCTTCTCTCACCCGTCGTGGGACCCCTTGCGTTTACGGCCCACCCTTCCCCCCGAAAGGGCAACGCCGAGGGTCGAGAAATTTTTGTAGAGTCGGCGCACGGCGAAGTCCAGAAGAAAATCGCGCGTTGCGCTGCGCGCGGCCGCAAGTTTTTCAAGTGTGGAGTGCGGCGGTGACCGCCGCACTCCAGAGGACTCAGTTGCGCTCGAAGGTGCCGAGCTCGTACGGGCCGCCGCGCTCGAGGGCGCGCCGGTAGGCGGGGCGGGCCTGTAGGCGGGCGACGTAGGCGGCGAGGCGGGGCCAGTCCTTCAGCCAGCCGCGCGCCTGGGCGAACTCGAGCACGAAGCCGAGCTGCACGTCGGCGCCGGTGAGGTCGTCGCCGACCAGGAACGAGCGGTCGCCCAGCCGGCCGTCGATGTAGGCGAGCTGCTTGCGGATCTCCTCCTCGACCATGAACTGGATCAGAGCCTTCTCGCCCTGGACGTAGCCGAGGAAGAGGTCGAAGAGCAGCGGCGTGACCGCCGAGCCCTCGGCGTAGTGCAGCCACTCGACGTAGTCGTCGTAGTCGCGGCTGTCGGCCGGCGGAACGAGCCGGCCGCCGCCGTGGTGGCGTAGGATGTAGTCGATGATCGCGCCCGACTCGGCGATCGTGCGGCCGCCGTCGGTGATCACCGGCGACTTGCCGAGCGGGTGCACCTGGCGCAGCGACTCGGGCGCGCGGCGCGTCGCCGCGTCGCGCTGGTAGGGCTGGATCTCGTAGGGCACGCCGAGCTCTTCGAGCAGCCAGAGGATGCGCTGCGAACGGGAGTTGTTCAAATGGTGGACGGTGATCATGGGCGGAAGCTACCTCCGCCCGCAGCGCGCCGCAACGCTCCAATCACAGCGCGCAATCGGAGCCGCGACCGTCAGGGAGCGGTTGGCTGCGTGCCAGCGCGATGCCAACCGCTCCCTGACGGTCGCGGCTCCGATCGTGTGCCGGGAGCGGCGTCGCACCGGAGGTGGCGCAGATCACGCGCCGACGAACTTGCGCAGGAAGCGGGCGGTGTGCGAGCGGGCGCCGTCGCGCAGGATGGCGTCGGGCGGGCCGATGGCGACGACCTCGCCGCCGCCGTGGCCGCCCTCGGGGCCGAGGTCGACGATCCAGTCGGCTTCCTTGACGATGTCGAGGTTGTGCTCGATCGTGACCACGGTGTTGCCCATGTCGACGAGGCGGTGGAGGACGTCGATCAGCCGGTCGATGTCGGCGAAGTGCAGGCCGGTGGTCGGCTCGTCGAGGACGTAGAGGGTGCGGCCGCGCGACTCCTTGCCGAGCTCGTAGGCCAGCTTGATGCGCTGCGCCTCGCCGCCGGAGAGGGTGTTGCTGCCCTGGCCGAGGGTGACGTAGCCCAGGCCGATGTCGGCGAGGAGCTGCGCCGGCCGGGCGATCTGCGGCACGGCGGCGAAGAACTCGGCGGCTTCCTCGACCGTCATCGCCAGCACGTCGGCGATGCTGCGCCCGCCGTAGGTCACCGCCAGCGTCTCCTCGCCGAAGCGCTTGCCGCCGCAGACGTCGCACTCGACGAAGACGTCGGGCAGGAACGACATCTCCATCTTGATCCGCCCTTGCCCGGCGCAGGTCTCGCAGCGCCCGCCCTTGACGTTGAACGAGAAGCGCCCGGCCTTGAAGCCGCGCGCGCGCGCCTCGGGGGTGAGGGCGTAGAGCTTGCGGATCTCGTCGAAGAAGCCGACGTAGGACGACGGGATCGAGCGCGGCGTGCGCCCGATCGGCGTCTGGTCGACCTCGACCACGCGCTCGATCGTCTCGAAGCCGCGCAGGTCGCGATGGGCGCCGACGCGCGCGCCGCTCAGGCGCAGGCGGCGGCGCAGGCCGTGGTAGAGGACGTCGCGCACCAGCGTCGACTTGCCCGAGCCGGAGACGCCGGTGACGCAGGTCCACGCCCCCAGCGGGATGGCGACGTCGATGTCCTTGAGGTTGTGCTCGCGCGCCCCCAGCACCTCGAGGCGCGGGCGGCCGTCGAGCGGGCGCAGCGGGCCGCGGCGCGGCCGCGTCTTGCCGATGAAGCGGCCGGTGATCGAGCCTTCGTGGCGCGCCAGCTCGGCCGGCGGGCCCATCGCCACCAGGTTGCCGCCGTGCGTGCCGCCGCCGGGGCCGAGATCGATCAGCAGGTCGGCGGCGCTGATCGTCTCCTCGTCGTGCTCGACCACCACCACGCTGTTGCCGGCGTCGCGCAGTTGCTTGAGGGTCTCGACCAGCATCGCGTTGTCGCGCGGGTGCAGGCCGATGGTGGGCTCGTCGAGGACGTAGCAGACGCCGCGCAGGTTCGAGCCGAGCTGGGCCGCCAGCCGGATGCGCTGCGCCTCGCCGCCCGAGAGGGTGTCGGCGCGCCGGTCGAGCGTGAGGTAGCCGAGGCCGACCTGCTCGAGGAACTCCAGGCGCGGCACGATCTCCTTCATCACGTTGGCGGCGATCACGCCCTCGCGGCCGGCGAAGCGGCGGCGCGCCAGGTCGGCGCGGCAGTCGGCCACCGGCGCGCCGGTGACCTCGGCGATCGAGCGCCCGTCGACCCGCACCGCCAGCGCGCGCGGGTTGAGCCGCTGCCCGCCGCAGCCCTCGCACGCCTTCTCGCCCATCACCGCCGCCACCTCGACCGGGTCGACGCCGTCCTCCTGCGCCAGCGCCGCCAGCAGCGCCAGCGCGCCGTCGTCGCCGCCCTTGCCGTTCCACAGCAGCTCGCGCTGGCGCGCCGTCAGCTTCGCCAGCGGCTTGTCGAGCGGCACCTTGACCTTGGCGGCGTGCGCCTTCACCTGCTTCATCGCCTTGGCGCCGAACGGCTCGAGGCCGAGGGCGAGCGACGCGCGCAGCGGCTGGGCCGGGTCCGCGACCAGCAGGTCGGCGTCGATCACCGCCGCGGTGCCGTAGCCCTCGCAGGTGCGGCAGGCGCCCTGGCGGCTGTTGAAGGAGAACAGGCGCGGGTCGAGCGCCTCGTAGCCGATGCTGCAGGTGGTGCAGTAGAGGCGCTCGCTGAAGATCTGCTCCTCGCCCTCGGCCGCGATCAGCACCGCGCCGCCGCCCAGCCGCAGCGCGGCGGCGATCAGGTCGGCGCCGCGATCGCGCCCGCCGCGGGTCATCTCGACCTCGCCGACGACGATGTCGATGTCGTGCTCGCTGTAGCGCGCCAGCGCGGGCATCGGATTGAGGCGCACGATCTTGCCGTCGATGCGGGCGCGTTCGTAGCCCAGCTTGCGGGCCGACTTGAAGAGGTCGGTGTAGATGCCCTTGCGGCCGCGCACCGCCGGCGCGAGGACCATCGCCCTGCGCCCCTGGAAGTGGCGGCGGGCGCGGTCGACGATCTGCTGGCGGCTGAGCGAGCGGATCGGCTCGCCGCACTGGACGCAGTGCTGCACGCCGATCTTGGCGTAGAGCAGGCGCAGGTAGTGGTAGATCTCGGTGATCGTCGCCACCGTCGACATGCGCCCGCCCTGGCTCAGGCGCTGCTCGATCGCCACCGTCGGCGGCAGGCCGGCGACCAGGTCGACGTTCGGCCGGGGCAGGATCTTCACGAACTGGCGGGCGTAGGCGGAGAGGCTGTCGAGGTAGCGCCGCTGCCCCTCGGCGTAGATGATGTCGAACGCCAGCGTCGACTTGCCCGAGCCCGACAGGCCGGTGACGACGATGAAGCGGTCGCGCGGCAGGTCGAGGCTGAGGTTGCGGAGGTTGTGCTCCTTGGCGCCGACGATGTGCATGTGGCCGTTGGCGGCGTAGGCGGGGGCGGCTTCGGCGGCGACCGGCAGGGCTTCGCCTTCGGTCGCAGCCACGCCGGCGTCGCGCGCGGCGGCGCCGCGGCGGCTACCGAGGACGGCGCGCAGGAAGCGGCCGGTGTGCGACTCGGGGTTGGCGGCGACCTCTTCGGGCGTACCGGCGGCGACCACCCGGCCGCCCTCGGCGCCGCCCTCGGGGCCGAGATCGATCACCCAGTCGGCCGCCTTCACGACTTCCATGTTGTGCTCGATGATGACCACCGACTGGCCGCGCTCGACCAGGCGCTGGAAGGCGCCCAGCAGCTTGTCGATGTCGGCGAAGTGCAGGCCGATGGTCGGCTCGTCGAACAGGAAGAGGGTGTTGGCGCGGCTCTCGCGCGCCAGCGCGGCGGCCAGCTTGAGGCGCTGCGACTCGCCGCCCGAGAGCGTGCTGAGCGGCTGGCCGAGGCGCAGGTACTCGAGGCCGACGTCGATCGCCGGTTGCAGCCGCTCGGCGACATCGGGCCGCTCGGCGAAGAACTGCAGCGCCTCGGCGATGGTCAGATCGAGGACGTCGCGGATGGTGCGGCCGCGGTAGGAGATCTCCAGCACCTCGGCGCGGAAGCGCGAGCCGTTGCACTCCGAGCAGGTGACATAGACGTCGGAGAGGAACTGCATCTCGACCTTCTCGAAGCCCTCGCCGCCGCAGGCCTCGCAGCGGCCGCCGGCGACGTTGAAGGAGAAGGTCGCGGGCGTGTAGCGCCGCAGTTGCGCCTCGGGCGTGGAGGCGAACAGCTCGCGGATCGGGTCGAAGGCCTTGAGGTAGGTCAGTGCGTTGGCGCGCGGCGTGGTGCCGAGCGGGCTCTGGTCGACGAAGATGACGTCGGTGATGCGGTCGGCGCCCTCGATGCGGTCGTGCTCGCCCGGGGTGCCGTCGCTCTGGCCGAGCTGCTTGCGCAGGCCGCGGTAGAGGATGTCCTCGACCAGCGTCGACTTGCCCGAGCCGGAGACGCCGGTGATGCAGACCATCCGCGCCATCGGAAGGTCGACGTCGAGATCGCGAAGGTTGTTGGCGCGCGCGCCGCGGATGCCGAGGGTCAGGCCGCGGATCGGCGCGCGCCGCTTCTTGGGAATCGGGATCTGCTTGCGGCCGGCCAGGTACTGGCCGGTGAGCGAGCCGGGCTGCGACAGCAGCTCGGCGTACGGGCCGGCGAACAGCACCTTGCCGCCGCGCTCGCCGGCGTGCGGGCCGAGGTCGATGACGTGGTCGGCCTCGCGGATGATCTCGGCGTCGTGCTCGACCACCACCACGGTGTTGCCCTTGGCGCGCAGGTCCTTGAGGATCCGCACCAGGCGCTGGCTGTCGCGCGGGTGCAGGCCGATCGAGGGTTCGTCGAGGACGTAGAGGGTGTTGACCAGCGACGAGCCGACGGCGGTGGTCAGATCGACGCGCGCCAGCTCGCCGCCCGAGAGCGTGCGCGACTGGCGGTCGAGGGTGAGGTAGTCGAGGCCGACGTCGAGCAGGTAGCGCAGGCGGGTGCGGGTCTCCTCCAGCAGCAGGTGGGCGATCTCCTCCTCGCTCGGACTGAGGGTGAGGCCGGCGAGGAAGGCGTACGACTCGGCCACCGTCTGGCGGTTGACGTCGGCGATCGAGCGCCCGTCGATGCGCACCAGCAGCGCCTCCGGCTTGAGGCGGGCGCCGTCGCAGGCGGGACAGAGGCGGTAGCTGCGGTAGCGCGCCAGGAAGACGCGCACGTGCATCTTGTACGTCCGCCCCTCGAGCCAGCGGAACCAGCCGCGGATGCCGTGCCACTTCTTCTTGCCGCCGCGGTCGCCGTCGATGACGCGGGCGCGGTCCTCGTCGGGCAGGCTCTGCCAGGGGACGTCGACCGCGATGCCGGCGCGCTTGCAGTACGACAGCAGCTCGCCCCGCTCCCACTCGGTCGACTTGGTGCTCCACGGCCGGATCGCGCCGCCCTCGAGGGTCTTGCCGGGGTCGGGAATGACGAGGTCGAGGTCGAGGTCGATCACCCGCCCGAAGCCGCGGCAGGTCTCGCAGGCGCCGAGCGGGCTGTTGAATGAGAACAGGTTGGCCACCGGCGCGACCGCGGTCAGGCCGCAGGGGGCGCAGGTGAAGTCGCTCGAGAAGACCAGGCGCGCCTCGCCCTCCGCCTCGAGCGCCCCCGGCGCCTCGGCCGCCTCGGCCGCCGGCACCCGCACGACCGCCAGCCGGCCGCGGCCGAACTGGAAGGCCTGTTCGAGCGAGGAGAGCAGGCGGGCGCGGGCGTCCTCGCGCAGCACCAGGCGGTCGACGACGATCACCAGCTCGTCGGGCGGCTGCTCGACGGCGGCGACGTCGACCGTCGCGCCCGCCAGCCAGAGGCGGTGGAAGCCCGACTGCACCAGGCCGGCGCGGGTCTCCTCCCACGACAGGCCGCTCGCCAGCGGGCGCTCGAAGGCGATCAGGACGCGCTCGCCGGGGTGGTGGCGCAGCAGCTCGTCGGCGACCGACTCGGCCGAGTCGCGCCGTACCGGCCGGCCGCAGCGGCGGCAGTGGACCACGCCGATGGCGGCGAACAGCAGCTTCAGGTGGTCCTGCAGCTCGGTCATGGTGCCGACCGTCGAGCGCGAGGTCTTGACCGAGTTGCCCTGGCTGATCGCGATCGCCGGCAGGATGCCCTCGATCCGGTCGACCTGCGGCTTGTCCATGCGGTCGAGGAACTGCCGGGTGTAGGCCGAGAAGCTCTCGACGTAGCGGCGCTGCCCCTCGGCGTAGAGGACGTCGAACGCCAGGCTCGACTTGCCCGACCCGGAGACCCCGGTGACCACCGTCAGGGCGTTGAGCGGGATGCGAACCTCGACGTTCTTGAGGTTGTTCTGCCGCGCACCGAGGATCGAGATGAAGCCGCTGCCCATAGCTTTGCGCCCTTCGAGCAGGGCTTAGTCCGGGAGCTATAGCCCGGCGGGCGAGGGAGTTGGAAGAGGGGCACCCACGTGGACCACCCTGGGGCGCTGTGGTAGGACTTCGGGACATGTCCACTCCCCGCGCGGCGACGATGCGAAGCGCCGCGATCCTCGCCTGCATCCTCCCCCTCGCCGCCTGTTCCGCCGTCCGCCGCGACGCCCAGCCCGACCCCGACATCCCCTGGAGCTACGACCAGAAGGGGCCGCCGGAGACGTCCGCCGAGATCGACGAAGGGGCGGCTCTGGGCGAATTCCTGCGCGCCGAGCTGGCGTTGCGCAACGGCGACCGCGAGGTCGCGCTGGAGGCCTACGAAAAGGCCGTCAAAGCCGACCCGAGCAGCGCCATGCTGCGCCGGCGGTTGGCGGTGCTCTACGTCCGCTCCGGGCGCCTGACCGACGCCCTCGACCAGTGCGCCGCGGTGCTGCAGCAGGAGCCCGACAACGTCGAGATCCGCCTGCTGATGGCCGGCATCCTGTCGTCGCTCGGCAAGGAGGAGGACGCCGCCCGCGAGTACGAGAACGTGCTCGCGCTCGACACCTCGAACCAGGAGGCCTACCTGTTCCTGGGCGCGCTCTACGACAAGCGCGGCGACTACCAGCGCGCGGTCGAGACGCTCGAGCGGCTGACCGAGCTCAACAGCAACTACTTCCTCGGCTACTACTACCTCGGCCGGGTGCACGCCGCCGCCGGCAACCTCGACGCCGCCGAGAAGGCCTACGGGCAGGCGCTCGAGCTCAACCCGCAGTCGGAGCTGGTGCTGGCCGATCTGGCGCTGCTGTACGAGGCCAAGAAGCAGCCGCGGCAGGCGATCGAGGTCTACGAGCGCATCCTCGCCGGCAATCCGAAGAGCGCCACGGTGCGCAAGCGCCTGGGCGGGCTCTACGTCGGCCAGAAGCGGCTCGACGAGGCGATCGTGCAGTTCCGCGAGCTGGAGAAGGTCGAGAGCGACCCGCAGCAGACCCGCACCAAGATCGGCCTGATCTATTTCGAGAAGGGCGACTACGACAAGGCGGCGACCGAGTTCAACCTGGTGCTGGCGGCCGACCCGCGCAACTACACCGTGCGCTACTACCTCGGCGCGGTGCTGACCGAGAGCGGCGACTACGAGCGCGCCGTCGAGGTGCTCTCGGAGATCCCGCCGGACTTCGACGACTACGTCGACGCGCGGGTGCAGATCGCCTACGTCTACCAGCGCCAGCAGCGCCCCGACCGCGCCGTGGTCGAGCTCGACAAGGTGCTCGAGCACAAGCCCGACAATCCCACCGTCCTGCTCTTCCTCACCTCGCTCTACCGCGAGACCAAGGAGCTGGACAAAGCGGTGGCGGCGGGCGAGCGCCTGGTGGCGGTCGAGCCCGACAACGACCAGTACCAGTTCACCCTCGGCGCGCTCTACGACGAGAACAAGCAGAAGGATCTCTGCATCCAGCACATGCGGCGCGCCATCGAGCTCAACCCCAACAACGCGCCGGCGCTCAACTACCTCGGCTACACCTTCGCCGAGCAGGGGACCAATCTCGACGAGGCCGAGAGCCTGATCCGGCGCGCGCTCGAGATCGAGCCGGCCGACGGCTTCTACGTCGACAGCCTGGGCTGGGTGTACTATCAGCGCGGCGAGTACGAGGAGGCGATCCGCCAGCTCGAGCGCGCCGTCGAGCTGACCGGCGACGATCCGACGATCGTCGAGCACCTGGGCGACGCCTACCTCGCCGTCGGCCGCAGCGCGGACGCCGCCCGTCTCTACCGCGAGGCCATGGTGCGCACCAAGGACGACGCCCAGATCGAGCGCCTGCGCGGCAAGATCGAGGGTATCGGCACGCCGCGCAAGGCGGCGAACTCGCTTTGAGGAGGTTGTCAGGTTGTTAGGCTGTTGGTTGTTAGGTCAGAGAAGAATGGGTTCGTTCTCTTCTGACCTAACAACCAACAGCCTAACAACCAACAACCTTCTCCTCCTCTCCCTTCTCCTCCTCGCGCTCGCCGGCTGCAGCGCGGCCCGTCCCCCGCTGCCGCCGCTGCCCGACGTTTCGGCGGCCGAGCTGCAGACGCGCCTGGCGCAGCGGCAGGAGGCGATCCGGGCGCTGCGCTCGGAGGCGACGATCGCGGTCTCGTCGCCCGAGCGCTCGGGCACGGCGCGGCAGTTCCTGATCGCGGCGCGGCCGGATCGGCTGCGCATCGAGGTGTTCTCGCCCTTCGGGACGGTGTTCGCGCTGACCACCGCCGACGGCGACCTGGCCGCCTGGGTGCGCGAGGAGAACCGCGTCTACCGCGGCGACGCCTCGCCGCGCAATCTGTCGCGCTGGGCCGGCATCGATCTCGCGGTCGCCGACGTGGTCGACGTCGTCCTCGGCGGCCCGCCGGCGCGCCGGGTCGAGTCCGCCACCGTCTACCCCGAGCGCGCCACCCAGCGCCTGCGCCTGCGCCAGGAGACGGTCGACGGCGCGCAGGTGGTGGCCTTCGCGGCCGACACCCTGCTGCCGGCGGCGATCGAGGAGCTCGACGCCGACGGCGTGCTGCTCTGGCGCGCGACCTTCACCGGCTATCGCGAGGCCGGCGGCGTCGCGCTCGCGACCCGCATCGGCATCGAGCTGCCGCAGGCGCAGCAGAGCGTCGACATCACCCTCAGCGACCCCGAGCTCAACCCGGCGCTGCCCGCGACCCTCTTCGCCCTGCCCACCCCGCCCGGCGCGACGATCGCGCCCCTCTAGCCCGGCCGGCGCAGCCGCCGATCCGCTTGCAACCGCGGCCGGAAGCGGGGATCTTGGGCGCGATGTCGGGGTGGAGGATCGTCCGCGGGTTGGTCACCGCGCTCACCATCGCCTGGCTCGCCGCTTGCGGCGGCGGTTCGGCCTCGACCTCGAGCGCGCCCCCGACGCCGACCGCGGTGCCGACGCCGCGCGGCGACCGGCTGACGCAGGCGACCATCAGCGATCCCAAGACCCTCAACCCGATCCTGGTCACCGACGCCGCCTCGGGCGACATCCTGCGCGACGTCTTCGAGGGCCTGGTGCGCCAGAACCCGTACACCGGCGCGGTCGAGCCGCTGCTGGCCGAGCGCTGGGAGTTCAGCGCCGACGGCCTCGAGGTCACCTTCCACCTGCGCCGCGACGTGCGCTGGCACGACGGCAAGCCTTTCACCGCCGCCGACGTCGCCTTCACCTTCGAGGCGATCTACCACCCGCGCGTTCCCAACAGCAGCAAGTTCGTGCTGCTGGTCGACGGCCAGCCGATCAAGACCGAGGTGCTCGACGAGCACACCATCCGCCTGCGCCTGCCGCGGCCGTTCGCGCCCCTGCTGCACTCGCTCGGCGGCGCCATCGTGCCGCGCCACCTGCTCGCCGAGGCTCTCGCCAACGACCGCTTCACCCAGACCTGGGGCATCGACACGCCACCCGAGAAGATCGTCGGCACCGGACCGTACAGGCTGACCCAGTACGTGCAGGGCCAGCAGGTGCGCTTCCGCCGCAACGACGACTACTGGATGAAGGACGAGGCCGGCGCCCGCCTGCCCTACGTCGCCGAGCGGGTGACGCTGATCGTGCCGAGCCAGGACACCATGTACCTCAAGTTCCGCGACGGCCAGGCCGACGTCCTCTGGCCGCGGCCCGAGGAGGTCGTCGCGTTGCGCAAGAGCCCCGGCCTGCGCGTCGACGAGGTCGGCCTCGACACCGGTACGCTCTTCGTCTCCTTCAACCGCAATCCCAAGCACTACGTCGTCGACGGCAAGCGCGACCCGCGCCTCGACTGGTTCACCGACAAGGCCTTCCTGCGCGCCATCGCCCACGCGATCGACAAGCAGAGCCTGATCCAGAACACCCTCTACGGCTTCGGCAAGCCGGCGGTGGCGGAGATCTCGCCCGAGAACAAGCTCTTCCACAACCCCAACCTGGTCGACTACGCCTACGACCTCGAGCGCGCCCGCGCGCTGCTGGCCGAGGCCGGCTACGCGCTGCGCGACGGCGCGCTGCACGACGCCAAGGGCAACCGCGTCGAGTTCGCGCTCAACACCAACTCCGGCAACCAGACGCGCGAGAAGATGTGCTCGATCCTCAAGGAGGACTGGGAGAAGCTCGGCATCAAGGTGAACTACCGCCCCCTGGAGTTCACCACCCTGATCGAGAAGATCGACACCTCGTTCGACTGGGACGCCATCCTGATCGGCTTCACCGCCAGCATCGAGCCCAACAACGGCGCCAACTTCCTGCGCTCCGACGGCAACCTGCACATGTGGTACCCGCGCCAGGAGAAGCCCGCGACGCCGTGGGAGGCGGAGATCGACCGCCTGCTCGACCAGGGCTCGCGCGAGCTCGACGCGGAGAAGCGCCGCCCCTACTACTGGCGCGTGCAGGAGATCCTGCACGAGGAGCTGCCCTTCGTGCTGACGGTGTACCAGACGCGCTTCGTCGCGCTGCGCGATTTCGTCCAGGGATACCAGTCGACCGTGTGGAGCCCCGGGGTCTACCGCCCGGAACTGATCCGCATCGCCGACTGAGCCTCTCCGCCGCGATGCTGGCCTACGTCGTCCGCCGCCTTCTGGCGATGGTTCCGCTGCTCTTCGGCATCACCCTGCTGGCGTTCCTGGTGATCGAGCTGGCGCCCGGCGACTACTTCAGCACCCTCAAGCTCAACCCGACGATCTCGCCCGAGGCGATCGCCGAGATGGAGCGGCAGTTCGGCTACGGCGACCCCGTCCTGGTGCGCTACCTCAAGTGGCTGGCGAGCCTCTGCCAGGGGAACCTGGGCGTGTCGCTCGCCTACCGCGTGCCGGTCGCCGAGCTGATCGGGCCGCGCGTCTTCAACACCGTGCTGCTGGCGCTGTCGAGCCTGGCCTTCACCTGGACGCTCGCCATTCCGATCGGCATCCTCGTCGCCCTCTGGCCGGGGTCGTGGACGGACCGGCTGCTGTCGTTCCTCGCCTTCTTCGGCATGTCGCTGCCCAACTTCTTCCTCGCCTTCCTGCTGATGATGCTGGCGCTGCAGACCGGCTGGTTCCCGGTCGGCGGCAGCACCTCGGTCGACCACCAATCGCTCTCCTTCCTCGGGCGCGTCGCCGACCGGCTGCACCACCTCGTGCTGCCGACCATCGTGCTCGGCGCCAGCGGCATGGCGAGCCTGATGCGGCTGATGCGCTCCAACGTCCTCGACCTGGCGCAGAGCGACTACCTGCGCACCGCGCGCGCCAAGGGCCTGCCCGAGCGGGTGGTGATCCTCAAGCACCTGCTGCGCAACGCCCTCAACCCGTTCGTCACCCTCGCCGGCTACGAGCTCGGCTCGCTGCTGGGCGGCGCGGCGCTGGTCGAGGCGGTGATGAACCTGCAGGGGCTGGGGACGCTGATGCTCGACGCCATCCGCTCGCTCGACCAGTACCTGGTGATGGCGTCGGTGCTGATGGGCTCGCTGCTGCTGCTGATCGGCAACCTGCTGGCCGACGTCGCGCTCACCTGGGTCGACCCGCGCATCGACTTCTCCCGCCTGGAGGCGGCGCGTTGAGAGGGCGCCGCGTGCCACCGCTGATCGTCGCCAGCGCCGGCCTGCTGGCGCTGCTGTACGCCAGCGCCGCCTTCGCGCCCTTCGTCGCGCCCTACGACTACGGCGAGCAGTTCCGCGCCTTCCCCTCCTGTCCGCCGTCGCGCCTGCGCCTCAACCCGCCGTCGCGCTGGGGCGAGTCGCTCTTCTACACCTACGCCTACCGCCTCGCCGACCCGCTGACGCGCGCCTACGAGGAGGTGCGCGACGCACCGGTGCCGGTCCGCCTGTTCCACCAGGGCCACCTGTTCGGCGCCGAGGGCGGACGGGTGTTCCTGATGGGCACCGACGCGGTCGGGCGCGACCTGTTCTCGCGCATCGTCTGGGGCGGGCGCATCAGCCTGTCGATCGGCGTCGTCGGCGTCCTCCTCAGCTTCGGCATCGGCATCGTCGTCGGCAGCTTCGCCGGCTACTCCGGCGGCTGGATCGACGACGCGATCATGCGCCTGGTCGAGGTCGAGATGTCGCTGCCGCCCTTCTACCTGCTGCTGGCGCTGGCCTCGATCATCCCCGCCGGCCTGTCGCCGGCGCAGACCTTCTTCCTCATCGTCGTGCTGCTCAGCTTCGTGCGCTGGGCGGGCTTCGCGCGCGTCATCCGCGGGCTGACGGCGTCGTTGCGCGAGCGCGAGTACGTGCTCGCCGCCCGCGCCCTCGGTGCCAGCCGCTGGCGCATCATCGCGCGCCACGTCATCCCCTCGACCTACGGCTACACCATCGTCGCGGCGACGCTGGCGATCCCCGGCTTCATCCTCGGCGAGAGCGCGCTCTCGCTGCTCGGCCTGGGCATCCAGGAGCCGAGCGCGAGCTGGGGCAACCTGCTGGCCGAGGCGCAGAACGTGCAACGCATGGTCGACGCCCCCTGGATCCTGCTGCCGGGGGTGTTCATCTTCGCCACCATCATGGCCTTCAACTTCCTGGGCGACTGGCTGCGCGACGTCCTCGACCCGCGGGGCATGGCGTGATGGCGCCGCTGCTCGAGGTGCGCGACCTGAGGGTGTCGTTCTTCACCGCGGCGGGCGAGGTGCGGGCGGTCGACGGAGTGAGCTTCTCGCTCGACGCGGGGCGCACGCTCGGCGTGGTCGGCGAGTCGGGCTGCGGCAAGAGCGTCACGGCGTTCTCCATCCTGCGGCTGGTGTCGCCGCCGGGCCGCATCGTCGGCGGCAGCATCCGCTTCGACGGGCGCGAGCTGCTCGAGCTGCCGGAGGCCGAGCTGCGGCGGGTGCGCGGCAACCAGATCGCGATGGTGTTCCAGGAGCCGTCGAGCTCGCTCAACCCGGTGTTCACCATCGGCGACCAGATCGCCGAGGCGGTGCGCCTGCACCAGCAGGTCGACCGGCGCGAGGCGCGGCGGCGCGCGATCGCCATGCTCGAGCTGGTCGAGATCCCCGAGGCCGCCCACCGCGTCGACGCCTACCCGCACCAGTTGAGCGGCGGCATGCGCCAGCGCGCGATGATCGCGATGGCGCTGTCGTGCGAGCCCCGCCTGCTGATCGCCGACGAGCCGACGACGGCGCTCGACGTGACCATCCAGGCGCAGATCCTCGATCTGCTCGCCGGCCTGCAGCAGCGGCTGGGGATGGCGGTGCTGCTGGTGACGCACGACCTCGGCGTGGTGGCGCAGCGCGCCGACGAGGTGGCGGTGATGTACGCCGGCCGGATCGTCGAGCAGGCGCCGGTCGAGCGTCTCTTCGACGCGCCCCTGCACCCGTACACGCGCGGGCTGCTGGCGTCGGTGCCGAAGCTCGGCGCCGAGCGCAGCCGCCGCCTCGAGGCGATCCCGGGCATGGTGCCCGACCCGCTGCACTGGCCGAGCGGCTGCCGCTTCCGCGATCGCTGCGGGCTGGCGATCGAGGATTGCGCCCGCAGCGATCCGGCGCTGGCCGCGCACGGCGAGCGACACCTGGTCGCCTGCCTGCGCGCCGGGGAGGGGGGATGAGCGCGCTCGGCGGCTGCGCCCCTGCCGGGGCGCACGGGCTCCTGGGCCGGGGGAACCCCGGGCTTGCGCCCGGGGCTATACCCCTGCGCCGCTCCGCGGCGCCCGTTGCCGGCGCTCCGCCGCGCGCGCCGCGGCGCGCGGGCGCAGCCCGCGCTGGCGCGCGGAACGAAGGCGCGCGGAACGAAGGCGCGCGGAACGAAGGCGCGCGGAACGAAGGCGCGCGGCGGAGCCGCGTCTGGAGTGCGGCGGTCCCCGCCGCTCTGGATGCGCCGTGCGCGTGCGCCCGGGCGTTGGGTGATGGCGCGATGCGCGCGCAGGCGCGCGCCGCGGAGCGGCGCCGGGCCATAGCCCCGGGCGCGAGCCCGGGGGGAGGGTGGGTTGGATACTCGAGGCGCGCCCCGGCAGGGGCGCAGGCCCCCGGCAGGCGCCCACCGCAACCGCACCCCAAGCGCCCGCCGGCGTCGTCACGGAGATCGGCAACCGATGTCTGAGCCCCCGCTCCTCGAAGCGCGCGGCCTGCGCAAGGTCTTCGCCGTTCGCCGCGGCCTGTTCGGCCGGGCCGCGGAACTGCGCGCGGTCGACGGCGTCGACCTCACCGTCGCGCGCGGCGAGACCCTCGGCATCGTCGGCGAATCGGGTTGCGGCAAGTCGACGCTCGGCCGCCTGCTGCTGCGCCTGCTCGAGCCGACCGGGGGCACGGTGTTGCTCGACGGCGTCGACCTGGCGACCCTCTCGCCCGCCGACCTGCGCCGCAAACGGCGCGAGATCCAGATCATCTTCCAGGACCCCTACGGCTCGCTCGATCCGCGCATGCGCGTCGGCGACATCGTCGGCGAGGGGCTCGACATCCACGGCCTCGCCAGCGGCGACCAGCGCTGGCGGATCGTCCTCGAACTGCTCGAGCGCGTCGGCCTGCGCGCCGACGCCTACCGGCGCTACCCGCACGAGTTCAGCGGCGGGCAGCGCCAGCGCATCGGCATCGCCCGCGCGCTCGCCGTCGGACCGCGGCTGATCGTGGCCGACGAGCCGGTGTCGGCGCTCGATGTCTCGGTGCAGGCGCAGGTGGTCAACCTGCTCCAGGACCTGCAGGAGGAGCGCGGCCTGGCCTACGTCTTCATCTCGCACGACCTGCGCGTGGTCGAGCACATCAGTCACCGGGTGGCGATCATGTACCTCGGCCGCATCGTCGAGCTCGCCCCGCGCGACGCGCTCTACGCCGCGCCGCGCCACCCCTACACCCGCTCGCTGCTGTCGGCCGTGCCGGTGCCCGACCCGCGCGCGCCGCGCGACCGCCAGGTGCTGCAAGGCGACGTGCCCAGCCCGATCGCGCCGCCGCCCGGCTGCGCCTTCCACCCGCGCTGCCCGTACGCCGAGGCGCGCTGCCGCACCGACACGCCCGCCCTGCTCGCAGGCCGCGGCGGCCACGCCGTCGCCTGCCACGTCTTCCCGGCGGAGTGATCCTGGCACCCAATCGGAGCCGCGACCGTGAGGGAGCGGTTGGCCTCGCGCTGGCACGCAGCCAACCGCTCCCTGACGGTCGCGGCGCCGCTGTCGTGCCGGATCCGGGTGGGGGCGCGCAGCCCAACGCGGCGGCGGCCGCTGACGATCGCGGTGTCTGTCGTGCCGGATCCGGGGGCGCGCAAACAAGCGCCGCGTCCGATCCAGAGCGGCGCTTCGCGCCGCACTCCAGATCAGGCGCGGACGACGCACTGGGCGTCGAGGATGCCGCCTTCGTTGACGATCAGGGTGCGCGCCTCGACCTTGCCGTGAACGCGGCCGCGCGGGCCGATCTCGAGGCGGTCGGCGCCGCGGATCTCGCCGCGCACCTCGCCCAGGACGAGCACCTCGCTGGCGCGCAGGGTGCCGTCGACCGAACCGGTCTCGCCGACGACCAGCAGCGCGCTCGAACGCACCTCGCCGCGCAGGACGCCGTCGATGCGGGTGGGTACGGAGAAGCTCAGCTTGCCGGTGATCGGCGCGCCGCTGGCGCTGCCGCCGACGCTCGGCAACTTCTGCGCCCCGACGAAGGTCGGTCCGGCGGACGCGACCGCGCCCGCGGCTTGCTCGATCGTTCGGCCCATGTCGCTCGGTCCCCGGCGCGCGGCGCCGGTGCCCAGCGGCCTGATAGCCAACTAGTGCACGACGGGCAAGGCGTCGCCGGAGCGCAGCTCGGCCTCGGCGGCGACCTTCTCGGCGACGGCGAGGAAGACGCGCGCCTGCTCGCTCTCGGGCTTGGCGGCGACGATCGGCGTGCCCTCGTCGCCGGCCTCGCGGATGTCGCGCTGCAACGGCACCTCGCCCAGCAGCGGGACGTCGAACTCCTTCGCCATCGCCGCGCCGCCGCCGTGGCCGAAGATCTCGGCGCGATGCCCGCAGCCGCTGCAGACGTGGTAGCTCATGTTCTCGACCACGCCGAGCACGGGCGTGTGCACCTGGTTGAACATCGTCACCCCGCGGCGGACGTCGAGCAGGGCGACGTCCTGCGGCGTGGTCACGATCACGCCGCCGCTCAGCGGCACCTGCTGCAGGATGGTGAGCTGGGCGTCGCCGGTGCCGGGCGGCAGGTCGAGCACCAGGAAGTCGAGCTCGCCCCAGTCGACGTCGCGCAGGAACTGCGTCAGCAGCTTGTTCAGCATCGGACCGCGCCAGATGATCGGCGTGCCGTCGGCGACGAAGAAGCCCATCGACATGACCTTCAGGCCGAGGCGTTCGAGCGGCCGGATGCGTTGCTCGTCGTCGGCCGACGGCCGTTCGGTCATCCCCAACATCAGCGGCACGCTCGGGCCGTAGACGTCGGCGTCGAGCAGGCCGACGCGATGGCCGAGGCGCTGCAGGGCGAGGGCGAGGTTGGTGGCGACCGTCGACTTGCCGACGCCGCCCTTGCCGCTGGCGACCGCGATCACGTGGCGGATGCCCGGGATGCCCTGCTTGCCGCGCGGCGCCGGCGCCGGCGGGCGGTCGGGCGCCTGCACCGCCACCTCGACCGGCAGGCCGGTGAGGTCGGCGACCACGCGGTTGACCTCGCCGACGATCTCGTCGACCGTTTCCCGCTTCTGCGCCGCGATCGCCAGCGTCACGGTCACGCCGGCGCTCGCGACCTCGATGTCCTTGACGATGCCGAACGAGACGATGTCGCGCGAGTAGCCCGGGTACTTGATCGTCTTCAGTTGCTCGAGGATGTCCTGCGGCGACATGGGTCTCCTGTTCAGCGCGGGCCGCGCCGCTGCGCCGCGGCAGCGCGCGCCGCCGCCTCCTGGGGCGTGAGGATGAGCGAGTCGCGCGCCCGCTCGGCATCGCGTTCGGCGACGGCGCGCATGTGGGCGGCGAGGCTGAAGCGCAGCAGCGCCTCGCAGAAGTGCACGCCGGTGCCGCCGTCCGAGGTCTCCAGCGCCTGCGCCGTCGCGACCGCGGCGCGCGCCGTCGCCGGGCGCTGGGTGGCGTGCAGCACCCAGGCGAGATCGAGGAGGCGACGGCGCCAGCTCGGCTGCGAGTCGCCGCCGAACACCTCGCGCACCGCGCGCGCGATGATCTGTTCGACGCGCTCGCGCTGCTGCTGCTCGCTCAGCGCCAGCGGGCTGCTCTGCGCCGCCGCGATCTCGTCGATGTAGCCGTGCACCACCTCGGGCGGGAAGAACCAGGTGCGCAACTCCGGCTCCTCGAGCAGCGCCATGGCGCGCTCGGGCGTGGCCGCGTCCGCCAGCGCTACCGCATCGACCATCGCCAGCACCGGATGCGGCACCTCCGCCTCGGGTTCGTCGGGCACGACCTGGGCGCGCGCTCCGGGGAAGTCGCCCTGCACCGTCGCGCCGCGCGCCAGCGCCCAGCGGTGCGCCTCGCGCATGCGCTGGTCGCAGTAGCGCCAGTCGACCTCGACGACGCGAATTCCGTGGCGCTCGAGCATCTCCTGGCGCGCCGCGCGCAGCGTCTTGCGGTTCACCTGGTTGATCTCGACCTCGCGCATGCCGGCGGGATCGTTGATCACCGCGAAGAGATGCGAGAGCTCGCCGCGGCGCGGCTTCACCAGCCAGAGAAGCTGGTCGCCGGCGCCGTCGCTCGCCGACATGTACCCCTCGATGCCGCTCGCCCCGAGGGCGACCACCGTCGGCGCCGGCTGCGCCTTCGGCACCGCCATGCCGCGCTGCTCGAGGCGGAAGAGGGCGCGGCGGATCTCCTTGCGCAGGCCCTTGTCGGCGGTGGCGTTCTCGAGCTCGATCAGCGCCGCCACGCTCTCGGGCGCCGCCAGCCGGCCGAGCCGCTCGAGCAGAGCGGCGTCGGCGTCGGGGTCGCGCCCCCACGCGCCGCGCAGCCCGGCCACGTCCTCGCCCACGCCCCACTCGCGCAACAGGGCCTCGCCCCGCTGCCGTGCGCTCTCCTGGATCTTCTTCGCCATGACGATTGCCGCTTCGAGCTATCAGGTTGGCGCGCAAAAGGGGATAACCCGGGACGCGCCCGTTAGCGCGCCTGGGATTTCCATTTGACCCCTCACTTTTTTGTTCCAAAACGAAAACGGCTGCGGTAGCGTCGCGCAAAAGTCATTCGAATCGCCATCATGAGCCGGCCTACTGCCGGCCTCCGATGGCGGGTACTCGCTCAGCGAGGGGCGGGGGCGGTGGTGTGGCAATCCGTTCGCCAAGGTGGCGCCGTGTCACGCTTTCGCGCGCCAGCGTTCGTCCTCATGGGGCCGCGAGTCAGTTTCGGGAGCAACGAAGCATGGATCGACCAGCCATTCACGACCTGCCGAAGAGAGAGATCGTCCGCCAACTGCGGGCCATGGGCCTGACGGTGGAAGAGGCCGGCGCCAGCGAGCGCTTCGACTTCGTCGTCGGCGGCCGCCTGCGCATCGCGGTGCGGGTGGCGTTCCCGAGCTCCTCCCGGCGAAAAGTGAAACTCGCGCGGCGCTCCTACAGCTACGTCTACCGCGCCTGGAACTTCAACTTCCATCACCGCGGCGTGATGCGCGAGCGCTACACCGACTTCTTCGTCTGCGTGCCGCTCGGCACGGGCAAGGCGATGTCGATGGAGGACGCCTTCGTGCTGCCCTGGGACGGGCTCACCGGCAAGACGTTCTACCTGCCCGAGTCGCGCCGTCCCTACCGCGGCAAGTTCAAGATCTACCGCGGCGCCTGGGACGCGATCGCCGCGGCGGTGCGCGAGCAGGAGCCGCCGGTCGAGGTGGTGGCGGCCTGAGCCGCCCCGTTCAGACCTCGACCGTCAGTCCGTCTTCGGCGACCTCTTCCTTCACCTCCCCCAATCGCTGCAGCACTTCCTGCCCGATGTGGGTGAGGACCAGGCGATCGCAGCCGAAGCGCGCGCGGTTCTCGGCGATGCGCGGATAGTCGAGGTGGAAGTCGACCCGCGTGTCGAAGTAGCAGCACTCGCAGATGAAGAGGTTGGCGCCCTTGGAGCGCTGTACCAGCGCCTCGGTCCAGCCGGTGTCGCCGGAGTACAGCACGCTGCGCCCGTCGACCTCGACCCGGATGCCGAGCGAGATCTCCTCCTCCTGGTGCGGCACGCGGAAGGGCAGGATGCGACAGCCGGCGATCTCGGTGG
>Ga0268299_1001932_pt1 | contig 29243 bp, 30 predicted proteins | sample NOBtaG_FD_193484 | JGI IMG/M metagenome (GOLD analysis project Ga0268299, IMG submission 193484) | Activated sludge microbial communities from bioreactor in Nijmegen, Gelderland, Netherland - NOB reactor | ecosystem: Engineered > Bioreactor > Aerobic > Activated sludge | place: Netherlands...
ACCGTCCCGGCGCCGGCCCCGGTGGCGACCGTCACGCTCACGCCAACGACGGCGAGCGTGTTCACCACCGCGAGCCAAACCTTCGTTGCGACGCTGCGGGATGCGGGCGGCAACACGCTCACCGGACGCAGCATCAGCTGGACCTCGAGCAACACCGCCGTGGCCAGCGTCAGCGCGAGCGGCGTCGCCCTCGGCCTCACCGTCGGCACGTCGACCATCACGGCGACCAGCGAAGGCCGCACGGCCACCGCGACGCTGACCGTGGTCACGCCGCCGCCGCCCCCGCCGCCGGGCACGTTCACGTTCTCGTCGGACTGGAGTGCCGCGACCGGCACCTCGGCGACGGCGCTGCGTGACGGCGGGAAGTGGGACAACCTCTACTGCCAGCAGGCGGGTACCACGCTGACGGTGGTCCCCGGATCGACCGTCGGGTGGACCAAGACCGCGAACGTGCTGCGACTCCAGGAACTCGGGCCGAGCGCCTGCGGCATGCTCGAGAAGCTGGATGCGGTGCCGCAGAGCACCACGCACTGGGGACGCTTCTACTTCCGCAACGACGAGGTCGGCGCGCGCCACAATCACGTCGCGACCCTGTTCCCCGTGGGCACCATCCAGCTCGCGCTGTGGAGCCGCTATGGGACGGCCGCCGGCGTGAACGTGTTCCTGCGTACGTACTGGACACCGACCGGCGCCGCGCAGCCGTACCCCACCAACGTGTGGTCGATGGGCACCGCCGGTCGCCAGCAGCTCGACTTCCTGCCCAACGGCGTGTGGTACCGCTATGAGTGGATGATGGAGTACGTCACGCCGACGACGTATCGCATCTGGCCGCGCATCTACGACATGTCGGACAACCTGCTCTACGATGCGACGCGGTTCTACCAGAGCGACTACCCGCAGTCCGGCGCCCACTCGCTCGCGTCGTACTACGCGGCGGGCAACACCTTCGGGCTCACCGACGCCTCCATGGCGCGCCGCTTCGGGATCGGCAACGAGGGTCCGGGTGGATCGACGCTCTCGGGCATGTACTGGTACCACGCCGACGTGGCACTCAGCACGACGGGCTGGATCGGGCGCTAGCGCAGTCGCGACATCGCGGGTGCACGGACGCGGGTGCACGGACGCGGGGGCCCACCTGGTGGGCCCCCGCGTCGCTGTTCACGGCACGCGCTTGCCCTTGAGCGGCTGCGGACCGAGGTCCGGGATGTTCACGCCGACGAGCTCGCGCGCGACCGAGCCGCTCAGCAGGTCCCCCTCGGCCGTGAGGCGCCAGGTGGAGATCGCTTCGATCGTACGGGACTCGCCGCCCGGCGCGGTCATCGTGCCCTCGGAGCGCGTGACGAAGGTGACGCTGCCGTCGATGCGCTTGGCGGCGAGCCGCACCGGGGGCCGCGGCGGCTGCCCTTCGATCGGCTGCGTGGTCAGCGTGCCGATCAAGGAATCGCCCTGGAGGGCGAGCACGAGTGTCGCCTTCGCGGTCACGGCGGTGACGCCGGCGTCGGTGACGCGCTGCCCGGCGGTGAGCCCGACCTCCCACTTGCCCACCAACGGATGGGATTGCGCGGCGAGCGCTGCGGTGGCGGCACTGAGCGGGAACAGGGTGACGGCGGCGAGGGCGACGAGCGAGGGGCGCATGAGGGGCGGGGTTGAGGTGGTCACTGCGATTCGGTCACCACACTGCGCCCAAAGGTTCACGGGCCATGGACGGACAGTTGTCAGGGAGTTGCCGGGCGCCATCTTTCGCGGATGGACCCCATCCGCAATCCCTTCGCACCGGGCGCAGGGGCCCCGCCGCCGGAACTCGCGGGACGCGATGCGCTGCTGCACGCCGTCCGGATCGCGCTTGCCCGGATCCGCGCCGGCCGCTCGGCGAAGAGTGTGCTGCTCGTGGGACTGCGCGGGGTGGGGAAGACGGTGCTGCTCGACCGGATCCGCGACATGGCGGAAGCCGATGGCCTGCAGACGGTGCGGCTGGAAGCCCCGGAGACACGCTCGCTGCCCGGACTGCTGGCGCCGGAACTGCGGCTGGCCCTGTTGCGCCTCTCGCGGAACGCGCGGGCCAAGGAGCTCGCGACCCGCGGGCTCCGGGCGCTCGCGGGTTTCGCGAAGTCGCTCAAGGTGAAGTACGGCGACCTCGAGGTGGGGCTCGACTACGACCCCGAACCCGGCCTCGCCGACAACGGCGACCTCGAGCACGACCTGCTCGCCCTGCTCGAGGCCACGGGCGTGGCGGCGCAGCGGGCGGAGACGGCGCTGGTGCTCTGCGTGGACGAGATGCAGTACGTGAAGGAGGATGAACTCGCCGCGCTGGTCACGGCCCTGCATCGTGCGGCGCAGCAGCAGTTGCCGGTGGCGCTCGTCGGTGCAGGGCTGCCGCAGCTGCCCGGACTCATGGGCAGCGCGAAGAGCTACGCGGAACGCCTGTTCGAGTTCCCGCGCATCGGCCCGCTCCCGGACGACGCCGCACGCGATGCGATCATCAAGCCGATCCGCGCGGAGGGCGCCGACATCACGCCGGAGGCGGTCGCGGCGATCCTCGAGCACACGCAGGGCTACGCGTACTTCCTGCAGGAGTGGGGCAAGCATGCGTGGGATGCGGCGGCGGCATCACCGATCACGGCCCATGATGTGGCACGCGCGACGGCGACGGTGATGGCGGCGCTCGACGAGAGCTTCTTCCGCGTGCGTTTCGACCGGCTCACGCCCAGCGAGAAGCGCTACCTGCGGGCGATGGCGCAGCTCGGGCCGGGGCCGCACCGCACCGAGGCGATCGCGCAGGTGCTGGGGCGCGAGGTTCCCTCGCTCGCCCCCACCCGGAGCTCGCTGATCGGCAAGGGCATGCTCTGGAGCCCGCTGCACGGCGACACCGACTTCACCGTGCCGTTGTTCGACGGCTTCATGCGCCGGATCATGCCGGGGGAGTCGTGGCGCTGACGCCGTGACGCGCGAGCCGATGCGCGGCGACCGTCACGTACTCGAGCCGCTCGCCGCGCCGGGCGAGGAGGATCCCCAGCGCGGTGCCGATCGCCCGCCATCCGCCCTGTGACGGCTGTGAGAGGAAGCGCCACGGTGCGCGCAGCACGTAGCCGGCGAAGCCGCCGAGCACCTCCCGGCCGCAGCGGGTGAGGCGATCGAGACCGAAGCCGCATTCGGCGAGCTGCGGTTCGATGTCGTTCAGCGCCCAGAGGTTCATCTCGGGGATGCCCGTCCGCCGTGCGACGGACCCGACGAGGCGGGAGTAGCGCAGGCGCGCGATCGCGAGGTCCGCGAGGGCGAGCCGCGTCCCGGCGGGCAGCTGCGCCGCGAGCGCGCCGAGCCAGCTGCGGCGCGACTGGAAGTGGTATGCCGCATCCACGCAGACCACCGCCGTCACACCCGGGGCGTGTTCCGCGACCACCACCGCCTCGGCGCGCATGGTGCGCACCGTGATGCGGTCGCTGAGGCCCCAGGTGTGCACTCGCTCCGTGATGCGCGCCGTGATCGCCGGGTCGGGTTCCACCGCATAGACGTGCGCGGCCCCGAAGTGCTCGATCCACAGACGCGCCGAATCGCCGTACCCGCAGGCGCAATCGAGCACGACATCCCCGGCGCGCAACTTGGCCGCTTCGCCGACGCGACGCGCGAGCTCCTGTGCCGCCTCGCCGTACCGCCGGACGCCGCGCCAGAATCCGAGGTTGGTCCACTCGCCGAGCGATCCCGCGTCGGCGGTGCGACGATTGACGAGAGCAGGGACGATGACGGGACGCGGATAGTCGGTCACACGGAGCGCGAGAGGGGAACCTGCGCTAACTTCGCACCGGACCACACCCGGAGCCAGTCATGCGTCGTCTCGCGTTCTGCCTGCTCGCCGTCGCCACCACCGCCTGCTCGTCCAAGCCCGACACACCCGCACCGCCGCGGTCCCAGGCGGAGCAGCGCGCCGTGGACTCGACCATCGGGGCCTCGGCACTGCCGGGCGCACGCGGCGTGCAGGGTGCGCTCAAGGCCAGCGATTCAGCCAAGGCACGGCAGGCCCAACTCGACTCACTCGCCAAGCAGCCGGAGTGACGTCGCCGGACCCCAGCGCGCCGCCGCCGCGCCGCTTCGAACGCTACGTCGCACTCGGCGACAGCTCGACCGAAGGGCTCGACGATCCGATCGCCCCCGGGCGCTACCGCGGCTGGGCCGACCGCTTCGCGGCACTCGTGGCCGCGGCCCAGCATCCGGCGCCGCTGCTCTACGCGAACCTCGCCATCCGCGGCCGGAAGACGCGCGCGGTGCGCGACGAACAACTCCCCGTCGCGCTGGCGATGCGTCCCGACCTCGCGACCGTGTTCGCCGGCACCAACGACCTGATCCGTTCGGCGTACGACGAGTCTGCCGTGCTCGCCGACCTCGCGGCCATGCACCGCGCCCTGCGCGCGCAGGGCGCGACGGTGCTGACCATCACCATGCCCGACCTCTCGGGCGTGATGCCGGCGGCCCGGCGGATCGCGCCGCGGTTGCGCGCGTTCAACGCCGCGGTGCGGGCGCTGGCCGACGAGACCGGCAGCCTCGTCGCCGACCTCGCGCAGCACCCCGTGGCGAGCGACGTCCGGTTGTGGAGCGAGGATCGGCTGCACGCCAACAGCGAAGGCCACCGACGGGTCGCTGCGGCCCTCGCCCATCGCCTCGGCCTGCCGCAGGCGGACGCTGCGTGGGCCGCTCCGCTGCCGCCCGCCCCGCGGCCGAGTCTCGGGGGCCGCGCCATGCAGGAACTCCGCTGGACCGGGAAGTATTTGCTTCCGTGGTTGCTGCGGCGCGCCCTCGGCCGTTCGTCGGGCGATGGCGTCGTCGCCAAACGTCCCACGTTGCTCCCGGTATCCGAATGACGGCACTCAGCGACATCCCGCTCACCCGGCTCGACGGCAGCGGCACCACGCTCGATGCATGGCGCGGACAGGTGCGCCTGATCGTGAACGTCGCGAGCCACTGCGGCCTCACGCCGCAGTACCGCGGGCTCGAGGCCCTGTACCGGCGGTACGCTGCCCAGGGCTTCACCGTGCTCGGCTTCCCTTGCAACCAGTTCGGGGAGCAGGAACCGGGCGACGCCGAGGCGATCCAGCAGTTCTGCACGCTGACCTACGACGTGACCTTCCCGATGTTCGCGAAGGTCGACGTGAACGGCGATGGCGCGCATCCGCTCTGGGTCCGGCTCAAGCAGGATCGCCCCGGCCTGCTCGGCACCGAGGCGATCAAGTGGAACTTCACCAAGTTCCTGGTCGATCGCGGTGCGCAGGTGGTGAAGCGCTATGCACCCACCGACGAACCCGACACGATCGCGAAGGACATCGAGCGCTACTTGGCGACGAGCGCCTTCTGAACCATGTCGCGGATGCGCAGCTCGAGCTGGCTGGTCGAGACACAGTTCACCTCGGCGCTGCTGGACGTGATCGGGTTCCGCCCCGTGCCGGTGATGAGCGTGAGGAGCTGCGAGCCGCCGGCTGCGTCCGCCTTCACCTGGGTCACGATCGACAGCGTGAGCTCGTAGGTCTCCGCATTCTGCATGGTGCCCGAGGAGCCGCAATCGACGTAGCGGTACACCGGCACCTTGCCGATCGAGCGCCGCATCTTCCAGCCCGTGTTGCCGATGGTCTTGGACTTGGGCTCGTTCATGGTGAGCGGGATCGCGAGTTCGCGGTACACGACCGGGAGCACCGCCCAGGCCTCGTCGACGCTGCCCGACACCGTCAGCGCGACTTCCTTGGTGATGTTCATGGTGTTGAACTGCACCGTGCTCCCGCTCGAGGTCACGACGCGTCCGGTGTTGACGGTCGGGGTCGGCATGGGATCGACGACCGGACCGCTGCCCGGCTGGGACGCGCAGCCGAGTGCGAGGAGTGCGGTGAGGGTGGCAGCAAGCGGACGACGCATGGGACACTCGGGATGGTGGGGTGGACGCCGACGTGCGCAATGGACTCGTCGCGACGGCACGATGTTAATGCGGGCCGTGCAGGACGGACAGGCTGACATCGATGCGACCCTCGCGGGCGCCTGAGGTTCCCCGTCGCCTCTGGGCCTGGCTCCGGCCGCGGCTCACGGTCGCGAACCTGCTGACCGTCGCGATCCTGGCTTGGGCAACGCCGACACTGCTCCCGCACATCGGCGCGGTCTTGGGGGTCCGTTCGGGGCCGGACGACGTGCCGGCCTATTCATATGAAGCGCTGGACGGCCGGCGACTCGACGCGGACTCGCTCCGCGGTCACGTGGTCTTGGTGAACTTCTGGGCGACGTGGTGCCTGCCCTGCCGGGCCGAGATGCCTGCGCTCGAGGCGATGTACCGGCGGCACCGGGAGTCGGGATTCGTGATCGTCGGCCTCGCGGTGGACCAGGCCTCGACGGCCTCGGTCGAGGCGTTCGTGCGCGCGCGCGGGATCACGTACCCGATCGCCCACGTCGGGCGCGAGGCCGAGGCGGCGTTCGGCGGGATCCGGGGCTACCCGACGTCGTTCCTGCTCGACCGGGATGGCCGGGTGCAGCACCGGGTGTTGGGGCCGATCGGCGCGGTGTCGCTGGAGGCGGCGGTGCGGCGGGAGCTGGCGCGGCCGGCATCGGCGCGGCCGGCATCGGGGCGGCCGCGAAGGTAAGGGGCGGGGTTGCGGGGAGCGATCGTTCAGTTATACTGCTATATCGTTATACAGTGTCTGAACGGTTCCACCACCCTCTCCGCGCCGGAATCCCCCGTGGTCCGATCCCCGCAGTTCCGCCCGCTGCCGTCCCCATCGACCTCGTTGCCCCCGTCGTCGCCCCCGTCGTCGCCCACGTCGGTGCCCACGTCCCCTCGCGTCTCGCGGTGCCAGCGGGGCCGGTCGCGTTCCCGCGCCATGTTCGCGGTCCTCCTCGCGGTCCTCCTCGCGGTCAGCGGACTCGCCCGACCGACGTCGGCGCAGGACACCCCGCGGGCCCTCACGCTGCAGCAAGCGGTTGCGCAGGCGGATCGCCAGGCCTACGGCAATCGCATCGTGGACGCCGCCGCGGACGACCGCGTCGCACAGGCCCTCGCGCCGTACCGCGGCATCCTCCCCACGCTGCGCGTGGAAGCGAGTGTCGTGCGCACCACCGATCCCATCGCGGCGTTCGGGACCACCCTGCGTCAACGCGCCATCACACCGGCGGACTTCGATCCCACTCGACTCAACTTCCCGGCCGCGGTCGGGAACCGCGGCGCCGCACTGGTGATCGAACAGCCGCTGCTCAATGCGGACGCATGGGTGGGCCGTCGCGCCGCACGCGCCGCCGCCGACGCGCAGGTCGCGGTGGCGGAGTGGACGCGCCGCAGCACACGGACGGATGTGGTCCGCGCGTACTACGGTGCCACGCTCGCGGCCGAGAAGGCGGCCACGCTGCGGGTCGCGGAGCGCGCGGCCACCGCGCACGTGCTCCGTGCCTCGGCACTCGCCGACACCGGCCTCGTCACACGCTCCGACGCGCTGCTCGCCGAGGTGAAGGCCGGTGAGGTCATGGCGCAGCGTCTCGCCGCCGAGGCCGACGCGTTGCACGCGGCGCGGGCGCTGGCCGTGCTGCTGGGCTCGCCGCAGTCCGCGCCTTCACTACCGGCGGCACTCCCGGCGACATCGGCGATCGTGGCGCTCGTCGCCACCGATACCGCGGACGCCGCATCCGCGGACGGCGCGCACTCCCGCGCCGAGGTAGGGGCTGACGGGCGCGCCGCAGCGCTCACCGATGTGCGCGTCGATGCGCGCGCAAATGCGCGCGCAAATGCGCGCGCCGATGTGCGGGCGGCCGATGCAGCCTACGTGGCGGCCCGCGCGGATGCCCGGCGCGCCCAGGCGCTGTACCTGCCGCGACTGAACGGGTTCGCGCGGTACGACTGGAACGACCGCAGCGGCTTCTTCCAAAACGACCGCAGTTGGACCGCCGGCGTGATGGCCACGTGGACGCCGTTCGCCGGCGCGAGTGAACTCGGCGAGGTGCGGGGCACGGCGGCGCGCGCCCGTTCCGCCGCCGCGCAACGCGACGCGGCCGTCGCCCAGGCCGCGCTCACGCGGGCCGAGTCGAGGGGCACGCTGCAGGTCGCGCTCGCGCAGCTCGACATCGCCGAGCGTGCGGTGGCGCAGGCCGCAGAGGCGCACCGCGTCGTCGCCCGCAAGTACGACGGCGGACTCGCCACCATCTCCGACCTGCTGGAAGCCGCGGCCATCGAGACGCAGGTGCGTCTCGCGCACGCGTTCGCCCGCTACCACCTGCTCGTCACTGCTGCCTCGCGCCGCCAGGCGCTCGGCGGCGACCCCGCCTACCTCGTCGCGCTCGATGCTGCGACACCCTCCCCCGACCGCGCCCCGCGCTGATGCCCATGACGCCGACCACACGCTCCAAGACGACGCTCGTCGCCATCCCCGCGCTGCTCCTCGTCGCCGCCTGCGGCGATGCCGCGGCGCATGACCAACCGTCCACCACCGCCGTGATCTCCGACGCGCCGAGCTACACCGTCGTCGATACCCTCGTCCCGACGCTGCTTGAGATCGACGGCGTCGCCACCGCCGTGCGCGAGGCGACACTCTCGACCAAGCTCATGGCCTCGGTGACCGAGGTACTCGTCGAGGAAGGCGAATCCGTGCGGGCCGGCCAAGTGCTCGCGCGCCTGGACGCCCGCGACCTGCACGCGAAGCGCGAGCAGGTGGCCGCCGCGGTGGCCGCAGCCACCGCCCAGCAGGCGCAGGCCAGCGCGCACGCCGCGCGCATGCGAGCCCTCTTCGCCGACAGTGCCGCCCCCAAGGCGATGCTGGAGTCCGCCGAGGCGACGCTCGCGCAGGCCGCGTCCGGGGTGCGCGCGGCGCAGGCCGCCGGCGCGGAACTGGACGCGGTGGAGCGTTACGCGGAACTGCGGGCCCCGTTCGCGGGCCGCGTCACGCAACGCTTCGTCGACGTCGGCGCGTTCGTCGCGCCGGGTGTGCCGCTGCTCACCGTGCAGGATGCCTCGACGTTGCGCGTCACGGCCCATGTCGCACCGGAGCAGGCCCGTGGGCTGCGCCACGGGCAGTCGATGATGGCTCGACTGGAAGGTGTGGATGCCATCGCGACGATCGAAGGGGTGGTGCCCGTCATGGGCGGTTTGCACGCCGTGAACGCGCTCGTGCAGAACCGCGACGGGCGACACCTCGCCGGCAGTGCCGCGGTGCTGCAGTGGGCCACCGGATCCCGCCGCGCGCTCGCGGTCCCCGCGGACGCGCTGATCCGGGAGGGTGACCTCGTCGGGGTGCTGGTGCGCGGCGCGCAGGGCGATGCCCGGCGCTGGATCCGCGTCGGTGCGCAGTCCGGCGGGATGGTGGAAGTGACCGCGGGCCTCCAGGCCGGCGACCACGTGGTGCGTCGCACCACGGGAGCACGTTGAGATGGGCATCTCGGGACGGATCGCGCAGGCCTTCCTGCGCTCCAAGCTGACGCCGTTGGTCACGGTGGCCTCGCTCGCGGTGGGACTCATCGGCATGCTGGCAACGCCGCGCGAGGAGGAGCCGCAGATCTCGGTGCCGATGATCGACGTGATCGCGGCCCTGCCGGGCGCCGGTCCTGCGGAGGTCGAGCAGCGCATCGCCCGCCCCATCGAGCGGCGCATGCAGGAACTGCCGGGCGTGGACCATGTCTACACCATGAGCGGGGACGGCTTCGCACTCGTGACCGTGCGCTTCGCGGTCGGTGAGGACCAGGAACGCAGCATCACCAAGGTGCATGCCAAGCTCGCGGCGGCGATGGACGATGCACCGCCGGGGGCCCTGCCACCGCTGGTGAAGCCGCATTCCATCGACGACGTCCCGATCCTCGCGCTCACCCTGCACAGCAGCAGCAGCGACGCCAACACGCTGCGCCAGATCGCGACACACCTCGAGGAGGAGGTGCGCACGGTGCCCGAGGTGGCGGAGACGTTCATCACGGGTGGCCAACCGCGGCAGGTGGAGGTGCTGCTCGATCCGGCGCGGTTGACGGCGCGAGGGGTCACGCCCGGGGAGGTGGCCCTGGCACTCGCCGCGGCCAATGCCCGGCTGCAGGCCGGTGAACTCGCGGCAGCCGGCGCCGTGGTGCGCGTGGACGTCGGCCGGGCGCTCACGAGTGCCGCCGACGTGGGGGCGGTGATCGTCAGCGCCCGCGGTGGTGTGCCGGTGTCGGTGCGCGATGTCGCCACGGTGCGCGAAGGCTTCGGCGAGCCCAGCACCTACGTCTCGCATCAGGACGCCACGACCGCGACGGCGGCGGCGGTCACGCTCTCCATCGCCAAGCGGCAGGGCGCCAATGCCACCGCCGTGAGCCACGCCGTGCTGGAACGCGTGGAGCAGGCGCGGGCCCGCCTGCTCCCGGGCGACGTGCGCCTCGACGTGACACGCGACTACGGCGAGACGGCCGGCGAGAAGGCGGACGAACTCATCCTCCACCTGCTCATCGCCACGCTCTCGGTGACCGCGCTCATCTGGATCTTCCTCGGCTGGCGCGAAGCCGTGGTGGTGCTCGTGGCGGTGCCCGTCACCCTCGCCCTCACGCTCTTCGTCTACTACGCGCTCGGCTACACCCTCAACCGCATCACGCTGTTCGCGCTCATCTTCTCCATCGGCATCCTCGTGGACGATGCGATCGTGGTGGTGGAGAACATCTACCGCCACCTCAAGATGGGTGACCGCACGCCGGAGGTCGCCAGCGTCGAGGCCGTGGACGAGGTCGGCAACCCGACCATCCTGGCGACCTTCACGGTGATCGCCGCCATCCTGCCGATGGCCTTCGTCAGCGGCATGATGGGACCGTACATGCGTCCCATCCCCATCGGGGCGTCGGTGGCGATGCTGGCTTCGCTCGCGGTGGCGTTCGTGGTGACGCCGTACCTCGCGTACCGCCTGCTCAAGGGGCATGTGGCGCCCACGGCGCAGCCGCATGACCGGGCGCACGAGGAGGAGGAGCAGTCGCGCTTCGGGCAGTTCTATGCGCGGCTGATGCGCGGCCTCATGGAAGGGCAGCGCCGGCGCGTGCTCTTCTACGGCGGCGTGGCCTTCCTGCTCGTCGCCTCGGTGGCGCTGGTGGCGGTGCGTGCGGTGCAGGTGAAGATGCTGCCGTTCGACAACAAGAGTGAGTTCCAGGTGGTGCTGGACCTGCCCGAGGGCACACCGCTCGAGACCACGGCGGCCGCGGCCGAGGAAGTCGCGCGCTACCTGCTCACGGTCCCCGAGGTGCGCAGCACCGAGGTGTATGCCGGGACCTCGGCGCCGTTCAACTTCAACGGCCTCGTGCGGCACTACTTCCTGCGGCGCGGGCCCAACGTCGCCGACGTGCAGGTGAACCTCGCACCCAAGCATGCGCGCGACCGCCAGAGCCACGCGATCGCGGTCGCGGTGCGGCCCGGTGTGGTGGCCATCGCCGAGCGCTACGGTGCGGCGGCCAAGGTGGCCGAGATCCCGCCGGGTCCGCCGGTGCTCTCGACGCTCGTGGCCGAGGTGTACGCGGGAAGCGACTCCACGCGGCTCGCCGCCGCGATGCGTGTGCGCGAGGTGTTCCTCCGCACGCCGGGGGTGGTCGATGTGGACTGGACCGTCGAGGACGCGCAGGCGCAGCGCAGCTTCCGCGTGGACCGCGCGCGCGTGGCGGCGGCGGGTGCGAGCGTCGAGCAGGTGACCCGCACGCTCTTCCTCGCGCTGTCGGGCGCTCCGGCGGGACTCATCGCCTCGCCCACGGCGCGCGAGGCCATGCCGATCGTGCCGCGCCTGCCCCAAGCGGCGCGCGGTTCGGTGGAGTCGCTGCTGCGCGTGCCGGTGGCCACCCTGCAGGGGCCGCAACCGCTCGCGCGGTTCGTGCAGGTGGTGGACGGGGTGCGGGAGAGCAGCCGCGTCCGGAAGGACCAGCGGCCGTCGATCTACGTGACGGGAGATGTCGCCGACCGCGTGGAGGCGCCCGTTTACGCGATCCTCGCCATGAACGCCGCCCTGGACACAATCCGCGTGCACGGCGTCGGGATCCGCCGCTACAACGCCGTGGCGCCCGAGCGCCTCGACGAGGTGGCGGTGAAGTGGGATGGGGAATGGCAGGTGACCATCGAGGTCTTCCGCGACCTCGGCATCGCGTTCGCGATCGTGCTCCTGCTCATCTATGTGCTCGTGGTCGGCTGGTTCCAGTCATTCACGGTGCCGCTCGTGATCATGGCGCCGATCCCGCTCACGCTGGTGGGCATCCTGCCGGGCCACGCGCTCACCGGTGCGTTCTTCACCGCGACCTCGATGATCGGCATGATCGCGCTCGCCGGCATCATCGTGCGCAACTCGATTCTGCTCGTGGACTTCATCCAGCTGGCCGAGGCCCGTGGCCGTTCGTTGCAGGAGGCGGTGCTCGAGGCCGGCGCGGTGCGATTCCGGCCGATCGCGCTCACGGCGGCGGCCGTGGTGGTCGGCGGACTGGTGATGGTGCTCGACCCGATCTTCCAGGGCCTTGCCGTCGCGCTGATGAGCGGCGCGGTGGTCGCGACCCTGCTCACCATGGTGGTGGTGCCGCTGCTCTATTGGGAGCTGCGGCGCCGCCAGAGCGCTGCTGCGGAGGTGGAATCATGAAACTCGTCCTCTTGATGTACGGCGGACCGTCGCCGGACCGCGTGGGCACGATCCTCGAGCGGCACGGCATCCACGAGTACACGTCGTTCGCCGGCGGCACGGGCGCAGGGCGCACCGGCAAGCGCGACGGAAGCCGTGCCTGGCCCGGCGCCACGACGACGACGTTCTCGATCGTGCCCGCGGACCACGTCGCCGCCACCGTGGCGGCGCTGGCGCAGGAGGCCGAGGCGCTGCCGCCCGGCGAGCGCCTGCACGTCGCGGTGCTCGAGACCCAACACTTCTTCTGACGGAGCCACCCATGTGTGACGACCGCATCATCCGCCGGTTCGCCGGTGTCTTCGTGATGGCCTCCGTGGCGCTCGGCTACTGGGTGCACCCCGGCTGGTTCGCCTTCACGGCGTTCGTGGGCTTCAACCTCGTCCAGTCGAGCTTCACGGCGTTCTGCCCGCTGGAACGTCTGCTCGCCCGGTTCGGGCTCTTCGGCTGCCGCGTGCTGCGATAAATTCCCCGCGACACCGCCCCTGCGCGCCGGAGGTCCGGCGTGCGCGGGGGCGGGACTCTCGAGGAGAACCCATGGGGACTTACCACGCACGGGTCGAATGGGCGCGCGGCGCCGACACATTCGCCGGGCAGCAGTACTCGCGCGGGCATCGCTGGCACTTCGACGACGGGGTGAGCGTGCCCGCGTCGGCGCCGCCGAGTGTGGTGCGTGCGCCGTGGCATGTGACGGCCGCGGTGGATCCGGAGGAGGCGGTGGTGGCCGCGCTCTCGAGCTGCCACATGCTGTTCTTCCTGTCGTTCTGCTCCGCGGCCGGCTACATCGTCGAGTCGTACCAGGATGCCCCGGAGGGCATCATGACCCGCAACGACGCGGGAAAGGAATACCTCTCGCGGTTCACGCTGCGGCCGCATGTGGTGTATCGCGACCGCGCGCCCTCGGCCGAGGAGTTCGCGGCCCTGCACCATCGCGCCCACGAGGAGTGCTACATCGCCAACTCCGTGCGTGGCGCGATCGACGTCATGCCGACGCTGGCGCTGGCTCCGGCGTGAGGATGGTCCGGACGTCGCGCGCGATCGTGGCGGCGATCTGGTCCAGCGGCAGGTCGTTGATGTCGGTGCCGAAGGGCTCCTCGACCTCGGTGGCGAGGAGCTCGAGGCCCATGGTCGCGAAGAACGTGAACATCGACGCGATCACCGTGCCGTAGCCGAACTCGCGCACGAGCCCGAACGGCATGATGAAGGCGTAGAGCACCACGAACTGCTTGATGTACGAGGAGTAGCTGAACGGGATCGGCGTCTTGCGGATGCGTTCGCAGGCGCCGGTCACGTCGTCGAAGCCCTGCAGCAGCGGCGCGAACGCGATCCGGGACTCGGGCGCGAGGCGCCCGGCGGCCAGGTCCGCCTGCACCTCGGCGTGCAGGGCGCGCATCGTCTCGTTGGGCAGGTGCGGGCCCTCGGCGGAGAGTGGCCGCCGCAGGTGCGTGGCGAGCTGCGTGGGGTACAGCGCCAGCAGCTCCGCGTACCGCGCGCGACGTCCGGCGTGCGCCGGCGCCGCGAGCTGTGCCCCGAGCTGCTGCGACAGCCCGCGCGAGATGTTCACCAGCTGGCCCCAGAGCCGTCGCCCCTCCCACCAGCGATCGTATGCCGTGTTGGTGCGGAAGACGAGCAGGAGGCCGAGGATGATGCCGAGGATGCTCAGGAAGGAGGGCCCGAGCGGCACCGCCACCCGCATGAGGTCGGTCTCGACCCACACCACGAGGGCGGCCCAGATCCCGGCGCCGACCACGTCGAGGAACAGCGTGCGGAAGACCGGGCTGCGCGGGAAGTCGAACAGCACCCGCAGCCAGTTCTTCGGATCGTAGGTGATCATGCCATAATTGTGGGAGCGGTCGCGCGACAATGGAACTCCGTCCCTCGAGCCCCCTGCCATGAAGCCCTTCGCCTCGATGCTGCGCGCACTGGCCTGCGTCGCCGCCCTCGCATCCGCACTGCCGGCACAGCAGGCCTCGTCGCCGGCGCCGCGGAACCGGCAGGTGGTGCCGATGGACTCCGCACGTGCCGCGCTGCTGTACGTGAGCAATCGCCCCGAGGATCACCCGGCGGCCAACTACGCCGCCGCCGTCGCCGCGAAGGCGCGCACCGACAGCATCTTCGCGGCGCGTGCGGCCGGCGTGATGCGCTACGAGAAGGCCCGCTACCGCAGCCGGCACGGCGACCTGGACATCCCGGTCTACGTGTTCGCGCCCCTCGAGACGCGCGGCGACCGCGCACACGCCGCGATGGTGTGGGTGCACGGCGGCGTGCACGGCAACTGGGACCAGAACTATCTCCCGTTCATCATCGAGGCCACGCAGCGCGGCTACGTCATCGTCGCACCGGAATACCGCGGCTCCACCGGCTACGGCGAGGCTCACCACCGGGCGATCGACTACGGCGGCAAGGAACTCGACGACGTCGAGGACGCGGTGGACTTCCTGCGCACCCGGCGCGAGGTGGATCCGGCACGCATCGGCCTCATGGGCTGGAGCCACGGCGGCTTCATCACCGCGCACCTCATGTCGCGCGCCTCGCGCACCCGGTTCGTCGCCGGCGCGGCGATCGTGCCCGTCACCAACCTGATCTTCCGTCTCTCGTTCAAGGGACCGGGCTACCAGCGCAGCTTCAGCACACAGGCCGGACTGCAAGGGCTGCCGTTCGAGAGGCGCGAGGAATACCTCAAGCGCTCGCCCTACTATCTGGTGGACTCGTTGCAGCATCCGCTGCTGGTGCATGTCGCCACCAACGACGAGGATGCGGACTTCGAGGAATCGCAGCCGTACATCGACGCGCTCATGGCCCGCAAGCGCGGCATCGCCGAGCCCAAGGTCTACGTCGACCCCACCCCGGGGCCGGCGAGCGTGGGACACACGTTCAGCCGGCGCGTGAACCGCGAGACGCTGCTGCGCGAGGATTCCCCGGAACAGGTGGACTCCTGGACGCTGGTCTGGGCGTTCTTCGAGCGGCACCTGGCGCCGGCGCGGCGATGACCGAGCAGGACCTCGACGCGCGGGTGCGGTTCCTCACGGAACTCGCGCGTCGCTTGCACATCGCCGGGGTCTCGGCCTCGCGCCTCGAGGGCGCGGTGCGGGCCACCGCACGCGCCTTGCACATCAGCGCCGAGATCTGGTCCACCCCCACCGGACTCCTGCTCTCGCTCGGCGACGCCGACGCGCTGCACGGCTCGCAGCAGACCCGCGTGCTGCGGCTCGAGCCGGGCAGCATCGACCTGCGCGCCCTCGTGGCCCTGGACCGCATCGGCGAGCAGGTGATCGCCAAGCAGGTCACCGTGGACGCGGCGTGGGAGGCGATGCGTGCACTCGACCGCCCGTTCACGCCCGGACAGCGCCTGCTCACGGTGCTGGCCTTCGGGCTCGCCTCCTCGGCCGTGGCAGGGCTGCTGCGCACCGGCTACGTGGACATCAGCGTCGCGGCGATCATCGGCTTGCTCATCGGGTGGCTCGCGGTGGCCAGTGCGACGCGTCCACACCTCGGTGCCGCGATGGAAGCGGTGGCGGCGATCATCGCCACCACACTCGCCACGGCATTCGGGCACTTCGTGGCGCCCATCTCCGTGCAGACCGTGGTGGTGGCGTCGCTGATCGTGCTCATGCCCGGACTCACGCTCACCACTGCGGTCACCGAGCTCGCCACGCAGCAACTCGTCACCGGGACCACGCGCTTCGCCGGCGCGCTGATGGTGCTGCTCAAGCTCACCTTCGGGACGGTCGCGGCCACACAGGTGCTCACCGCACTCGGCTGGACCGTGCCGCCGGTGAGCCCGGAGGCGCTGCCGCGGCTCGTCGAGGTGGTGGCCGCCGTGATGGCCGCCGGCTCGTTCGCCATCCTGTTCCGTGCGACCTCACGTGACGTGCCGTTGGTGATGGGCAGCGCGATCCTCGGGTACGTCCTGACGCGGGTCGCGGAGCAGGCCTTGGGCGCCAACGGCGGGAGCTTCGCCAGCGGGGTGTTCGTCGCCAGCCTCGCGATGGCGGCACTCTCCAACGTGTACGGTCGGGTGAAGGGGAGGCCCGGGGCCCTGGTGCGACTGCCGGGCATCATGCTCCTCGTGCCCGGCAGCGTGGGGTTCCGTGCGCTGGGATTCGTGATGGAGCGCGAATACACCACGGGCTTCGATACGCTGGTGGCCGTGATGAGCGCGCTGCTCGCACTCACGGCGGGCCTGCTGTTCGGCAGCCTGCTGGTGCCGCCACGCCGGTATCTCTGAGCCGCGCGACGCCGGGCGCGGCGCCGTGGCGCGGCGCGGGGCTGCCACCCGACCCCCAGCGGTGTATCATGCGTAGGCTGCTGCAGACCGGTCCCACCCACTCCTTCCGATCCATCCCGATGCGTTCCGCGATCCGCCACTCGGCCCTGTTGATGTTCGTCCTCGTCCTCGCCGCCTGTCAGGGCGAGAGTGTCTTCGTTCCGACCATCGAGGACACCAACTTCGCGCCGTCGCTGGGGGTGGACCTCGCGGCGTCCACGCGGAAGCCGTCGGGTCTCTACTATCGGGATATCACGGTGGGTGCCGGCGCGATCCTGCCGGACACCGGTGTGCGCAGCGTCAACGTGACCTACAGCGGTGCCCTGCGGAACGCGACGGTGTTCGATGCGGGCACGGCCACCTTCAGCGTCGGCAACGGTAATCTCATCGCCGGCTTCGATGAAGGCCTGCGCGGCATGCGCGTCGGTGGACGTCGGCAACTCATCATCCCGCCCAATCTCGGGTACGGTTCGATCCGGTTCGGCTCCATCCCGGCGAACTCGATCCTGGTCTTCGACGTCACGCTGAACGCGATCAACTGACGCCCCGTCACCCAGGTGACGCCACCCGGTGACGCCACCCGGTGACTCGTCTCCGGTGACTCGTCCCCGGTCAGGGGAGTCCTCCGAGCGTATGGCGCCCGTGGGGCGTACATTGCGGTATCTCCCCCTGACCCACCCCCGATGACCGCGACGCCCGGCACGCCCCGTCGATTCGAAGCCTCCGAATGGCGCGCGATCATCGCGCGCTACACCGGGCCCGATGTCGTCCGCTCGATCCGCCAGGTCGTCGTCACGCTCACGCTGCTCATCGGTGGGTTGGTGCTCGGCTACGGGCTGATGGACAAGGCTTGGTGGGCGACCGCGCTGCTCATCCTGCCCCTCGCGGGCCTGCTCATCCGCACGTTCGTCATCATGCACGATTGCGCCCACGGGAGCTTCCTGCCCTGGCCGCGCGCGAACGACGTGATCGGGTTCATCACCGGGGTGCTCACCTTCACGCCGTTCAGCCAGTGGCGGCGGGAGCACGCCATCCACCACGCCTCGTCGGGCGATCTCGATCGCCGCGGCGTCGGGGACGTCACCACGCTGACCGTGGCCGAGTACCAGGCGCTGTCGCGCGTCGACCGGTTCAAGTACCGGCTCTACCGCCACCCCTTCGTGCTGTTCGGCATCGGGCCGCTGCACATGATGATCCTGCAGCGCTTCCGGTTGCCGGGCCTCACCAGCGGCCGCCAGCAGCAGTGGAACATCTGGCTCACGAATGTCTCACTCGTCGGCCTCGCCGCCATCTTCGGCATCACGGTCGGCTGGAAGGCGGTGCTCCTGCTGTACGTGCCGGCCTACTACCTCGCGGCGGCCGGCGGCATCTGGCTGTTCTACGTGCAACACCAGTTCGAGGAGGCCTACTGGGAGCGCGGGCGCGAGTGGGACTACGCGACGGCCGCGATCACCGGCAGCTCGCACCTGCGCATGCCGGCGCTGCTCAACTGGTTCACCGGACACATCGGCCTGCACCACGTGCACCATCTCGGGCCCAAGATCCCCAACTACCGGCTCAAGCGCGCGCACGAGGAGAACCCGATCTTCGCGGAGGCGCCGGTGCTCACGCTGCGCACCGCCTGGCGCACGTTGCGGCTCACGCTGTGGGACGAGGCCAGTGGGCGCATGATCGGGTTCCGCGAACTCCGCCGGCTCACGCGCACCCCGTCGCTGCAGCAGGGATGATGCGCGGGCGATGACTGCGATGACTGCGCGATGACCGCGCGCCTGCCGGATACCCGCGACACGCTCATCGCCGCCCTCGCGTCCGACCAGCCGGCCGATCGCGACCGCGCGCTCGACCTCATCGCGCGGGCCTATCGCGATGCCGTGGTGGCGATCCTCGCGCTGCGCTGGGGACTCGCGCGCGAGGACGCCGAGGACCTCGCGCAGGAGTTCTTCGCCGCGGCCATCGCCAAGCAGTGGTTCGCGCGGTTCGAGCCGGCCCGGGGACGATTCCGCACGTTCCTGCGCGCCTGCCTCGACGACTTCGCCCGCTCGGCGTTCCGCGATGCGGCGCGCCTCAAGCGCGGCGGTGCGGCCGCACACGTCTCGCTCGACGCCGCGGCCACCGCACTCGGCAGCGACGCCGACGCCGACGCGCTCTTCGATCGCGAGTGGGCGCGCAGCGTGCTCGGCATCGCCCTCGAGCGGCTCCGCGCCGACTGCGAGGCGAACGGCCGCCGCATCGCCTGGTCGCTCTACGCACGCTACGACCTCAGCGACCTTCCGGATGCCCAACGGCCCACGTACGCGTCGCTCGCCGCGGAATCCGGCGAGCCCGTGACCCAGGTGACCAACCACCTGCACTGGGCGCGCACGCGCATGCGTGGGCACGTGCTCGCGACGCTGCGGGCGCTCACGGGCGACGAGGCCGAGTATCGCGCCGAGGTGCGTGCGCTGACCGGGGCGGAGCCCGCATGACCGACGCACCGATCGGGGACCGTGCCCTGCAGCGCCTGCGCGCGCAGCTCGCCGCGCCGTCGCAGGTGGCCGGCCGCTACACGTTGCGCGGGCCGCTCGGGCGCGGCGGCATGGGCGAGGTGCATCGCGCCACCGACGCACAGCTCGAGCGCGACGTGGCCATCAAACTGCTCGCGACCGAACTTGCGGCGCCGGACCTGGCCGATCGCCTGCAACGCGAATCGCGCGTGCTCGCCCGACTCGAGCATCCGGGCATCGTGCCGGTGTACGACGCCGGCGTGCTCGAGGATGGGCGCGTGTACTACGTCATGCGGCTCGTGGACGGCGTGCGGCTCGACGCATACGCACGCGACGCGGCCCAGCGCGGCGTGACGCGCGGCGACCTGCTGCGCATCGTGCTGCGGATCGCCGAGGCGGTGGGATTCGCGCACGAACGTGGTGTGGTGCACCGGGACCTCAAGCCCGGCAACGTGATGATCGGGCCCTTCGGCGAGGTGCTGGTGCTCGACTGGGGTGTGGCGACCACGCTGGGCGCGCCTGCCACCGGCGCAGGCACGCCCGGGTTCATCGCGCCCGAGGCGGCGCAGCGCGAGGTCGCGACGGACGCGCGCATGGACGTCTACTCGCTGGGCATGGTGCTGCGCGACCTGCTCGGGGCGCACACCGAACCGGTCGGGAAACCGCTCGCCTCGCTCCTCGCGACGGCCACCGCCGAGCGTCCGGAAGCCCGCTACGCGAGCATGGCCGCCTTGGCCGCCGACCTGCGGCGCTGGCTGGACGGCGAACCGGTCTCCGTGCACCGCGAGTCGCCCCTCGAGCGTGCCGGTCGGTTCTTCCGTCGGCATGAGGTGGCCATCCTGCTCTTGCTGGGATACGCCATCGTGCGGACCTTCATCTTCGTCCGACGCGGCCTCTGAAAAGGAGTGCCGCGCGGACGGCTAACGGACGTCGGGTGCGATCGACGTCCGTTCGGACGCCCGGAGTCCCCCCGACGGCTGCGTGGGCAGCCCTCTCCCCGAGGTATGGATGAACAAGCCACTGTTGGGCCTGCTGCTGGGCGGCGTGCTGGGTGCGCTGGATGGTCTGTCCGCGTTGGTGTCGGCACCCGAGACCGCGCCGGGCATCATGGGCATCGTGCTCGGCTCCATGGGCAAGGGGCTCGTGGCGGGTGTCCTCATCGGCTTCTTCTCGCGCAAGGTGAACAACCTCACTGCGGGGATCCTGTTCGGGTTGGCGATGGGAGCGCTGTTCGCATACCCGATCGCGATCCAGCAGATGCCGCCCAACAACGAGGTGTACTTCTGGGAGATCCTGATCCCCGGATCGCTGGTGGGCCTGATCGTCGGCTTCGCGACGCAGCGCTACGGCACGCGCCCTGCCGCGCGGGCGTAGGAGACTCCCATGCCGGACGCCAATGCCGAAGCGGAGACGATGCTCCGCAACCTGAAGGAGAAGACGGGCAAGGACATCGAGGCCTGGAAGCGGCTCGCGAAGGCGAGCGGCGAGACCAAGCACGGCAAGATCGTCGCACACCTCAAGGCCGAGCACGGACTCGGCCACGGGTATGCGAACCTCGTCGCGCACATGTACCTCGACACCGGCTCGATCAACGCCGAGGCTGGTGACCTCGTCGCGGAGCAGTACGCCGGTGCGAAGGCCGCGCTCAAGCCTTGGTACGACGCCCTCGCCAAGCAGATCGCGGCGTTCGGGAGCGATGTGGAGTTCGCCCCGAAGAAGGCCTACGTGAGCCTGCGGCGGAGCAAGCAGTTCGGATTGCTCCAGCCGAGCACGGCGACGCGCATGGACATCGGCCTGGTGTTGAAGGGCGTGGCGCCCGACGGGCGATTGGAGGCCGCGGGCAGCTGGAACACGATGTGCACCCATCGGGTGCGGGTGGAGGCCGCGGCGCAGATCGACAAGCAGTTGCTGGGGTGGATTCGCCAGGCGTACGACGCGGCGTGAACCCAGGTGCGAGCCGGCGCGTCGGGCGGTCATTCCTGACGTCCGAACAGGATGGACCGGACAGCGCGCGCCGGCAGCAGTAGGTCCCGGCACCGACTAGCTTTCACGCATGCCCAAGCTCCCCGCCACGGAACCATCTCCCGCGGGGTTCGCCTCGCTCGCCCTCGACGAGCGCGTGCTCGCCCAGCTCGCCGCGCTCGGCTATGAGGAGCCCACGCCCATCCAGCGCGCCGCCATCCCGCCGCTGCTCGCCGGACGCGATGTGCTGGCCCAGGCGGCGACGGGCACCGGCAAGACCGCAGCCTTCGCGCTCCCGCTGCTCCACCGCATCCAGCCCGAGCTGCCCCCGCGTGAGCGGACCGCTGCGTTGGTGTTGGTGCCCACCCGCGAACTCGCCATGCAGGTCGCCGAGGCCATCCACCGCTACGGCAAGGGCCTCGGCGCGGTGGCGATGCCGATCTACGGCGGCGCGTCGATGGAAGGCCAGATCCGCTCGCTCAAGCGCGGGACCGACGTCATCATCGCGACGCCGGGGCGCGCGCTCGATCACATCCGCCGCAAGACGGTGCATCTCGGCGCGGTGAAGACGGTCATCCTCGACGAAGCCGACGAGATGCTCGACATGGGCTTCGCCGAGGACCTCGAGGCGATCCTCGCCGCCACCCCGTCGGACAAGCAGGTCGCGCTCTTCTCCGCGACGCTGGCCCCACGCATCCGCGCGATCGCCGAGTCGCACCTGCGCGATCCCGAGGTCATCCGGATCGACGCGGTGAAGGTCGCCGCCGGCGCGACGGCGAAGGTCCGGCAAGTCGCGTATCTGGTGCCGCGGGCGCACAAGATGGTCGCGCTCGGCCGCATCCTCGACGTGGAACAGCCCAAGAGCGCTATCGTCTTCTGCCGCACGCGCACCGAGGTGGACGAACTCACGGAGACGCTCAACGGCCGCGGCTTCCACGCCGATGCCCTGCACGGCGGGCTCTCGCAGGAACAGCGCGACCGCGTGATGAAGCGCTTCCGCGCGCACACCTCGGAGTTGCTCATCGCCACCGACGTCGCCGCACGCGGGCTCGACGTGCAGCACGTCTCGCATGTGGTGAACTACGACGTGCCCAACGCCGCCGAGGCCTACGTGCACCGCATCGGGCGCACCGGCCGCGCGGGCCGCACCGGTGTCGCGATCACGCTGGCCGAGCCACGCGAGCATCGCATGCTCAAGAACTTCGAACGGGCCACCGGCGCAGCGATCGAGACGCTCGCCGTGCCCACCGTCGCCGACCTCAAGGCGCGCCGCCTCGAGCTCGCGCAGGCGGCACTGCGCGAGGTCATCCTGGGCGGCGAGCTCGATCCCTGGCGCAGCGTCGTCGCCGCGCTCGCCGACGAGTTCGAGCTCATGGACATCGCCGCAGCCGCCCTCAAGCAGGCCGGGGGCGAGGAGAAGCAGGAGGACGAGATCGCCATCCCGGCGGCGCGCGAGAAGCATCCCGCACGCGAGCGCGAGGCGTTGCGCGCGGAGCGGAAGGCGGCGACCTCCGCCGGCGGGGCCCGCCCGGCGTTCGCGGCCAAGGGACCGAAGACCGGCGCCGCCAAGGGACCGCGCGTCGCGCCGGGGCACGCCTTCGCCAAGCTCTACGTGGGTGCCGGACGCAAGCTCAAGATCCGGCCCGGCGACCTCGTCGGTGCGATCGCCAACGAGATGGGACTCGATGCCAGCGCGATCGGGGCGATCCAGATCTGGGACCGCCACTCGATCGTCGAGGTGCCGGAGCTGCTCGCGGATGACATCGTGGCCACCCTCTCCGCCACGACCATCAAGGGCAAGCGGATCCAGGTCCGCCGCGATCGCGCCCAGTAGGCGCGTCGCGGCGCCCGATCACTTCGGGGCGCGCAGCGACGCGGCCAGCGGGCGCTGCAGCACGTTGATCATCAACGAATCGAACGCCACGGCGTCGGCCGTGCCCGGCTGGAGCGGGTTCGCCGCCGCCGTGCGCATGGCCACCGTGTGCGCCGCATCGCTGGCCACCACGGTCCCGTAGCGCGCCGAGGCCGAGTCGGTGCCCATGGCGTTCCACTCGGCGCTGCCGAAGACGCGGATGACCAGCAGGGGCGGCTCCGCCAGCACGCTGGAATCGGCCTTCAGGTAGCGCAGCGCGAGCTGCCGCTGCAGGCCGGGCACCGGCGCGGTGATGGAGTCGCTGACACGGTACCGGCCGGCCCACATCGGCGGGAGGTCCACGCCCACCCCGCTGACGGTGTCGGTGAAGACGTGGCCCGTGGCGCGCGCCGGGGCGGCCTCCGGCTTCTCCCCGCAGGCGGCGAGCAGGGTGGCCACCGCCAGGGCGGCAGCGAGCGGGGCGAGGCGGCGGGCGGGGGAGAGCACCATCGGGTCGGACTCCAGGGAGAAGGTCGTATCGTTAGGACGAGCGCCCCCCCGGCGGGGGCACCCCAACGCTTTCCCGGGGGGCTGTGTCCAACTCCGCGAACCAGATGACGACACCAGCCATCGCCCTTCAGGCTCCGGACGCGGGGCCGCCCGAATGGACGCTGATCACGCAGAGCATCGCGGGGGATCGGTCGGCCGCCCGGGCCCTCTATGACCGGCACGCACGCCGCGTGCACCGGGTCGTCTTCCGCATCTGCGGGGACGAGGAGCTGGCGTCGGATCTCGTGCAGGACGTGTTCATCCGGGCGTTCGGGCAACTCAAGAACTTCCGCGGGGACTCGGCCTTCACCACCTGGTTGCACCGGATCGCCGTCACCACCGCACTCAACCAGATGCGGAAGGTGAAGCGGATCCGGAACCACGAGGAGGCGCTGGGAGACGAGGATGTGCACGCGGCGCCGAGTCGCGAGGCGGATCCCGATCTCAAGTCCCGCCTGCATGCGGCGATCGACGGCTTGCCCGAGGGACTGCGCCTCACCGTGGTACTGCACGACGTCGAAGGCTACACCCATGGGGAGATCGGCGAGATGCTCGGCATCGCCGAGGGCACGAGCAAGGCCCGACTGTTCGAAGCGCGCGCGCGGCTCCGCGTGGCGTTGGCAGACTTCGCATAAGGACCGACCGATGAACGACGACCGCCTGGAACAACTGCTCCGCGACGCGAAGGACAGCTACCGGGTCCCCGCGGACGCACCACTCGATGCCATGTGGGCGCGGATCGAGCGCGAACACTTCGATGCCCCCGCCCCCATGGTGCACTGGGCGCCGGAGGCGGGTCGGGAGGGACCGCCGCGCCGCGGGCCGCGTCGCTGGATGGCCCCCGCTGCCGGCATCGCCGCCACGTTGGTCATCGGCATCGGCATCGGCCGGATGACGGCACTGCCCGTGGCCACGGAGGTCTCGCCGCCGATGGTGCAGGCCGCCCCGAACGCCCCGTTGCCGGCCCCGGTCGATCCGCTGCAGCGGGCGACCTCCGAGTACCTCGCGCAGACGGTCGCGCTGCTCGCGTCGCTGCCGCGCGAATCCGCCGGTCAGCGGCTCTCCGCCGACGCCCGCTTCGTCGCCGACGCGCGCGCCCTGCTCGGCACCACCCGCCTCCTGATGGACTCCCCCGCCGCGACCGATCCACGCATGCGCGACTTGTTCCAGGACCTCGAGCTCGTGCTCGCCCAGGTCGCACAACTGCGCACGGCGCCCCGCGCCGAGGAACTGACTTTCATCGCCGAGGCGATGAACGAACGTGATGTGGTGCCGCGCCTGCGCACCGTCGCCGCGTCGTACTCCGCTTCCGGCTACTGAGGACCTTCCCATGTCGATCCGATCCTACCTGTTCCCCCTGCTGTTCGTTGCGGCGGTCGCGCCGACGGTGAGCGCCGCGCAGCAAGCCACCAGCCCCCGGGCCGAGGTGCGTGCCGAGGTACGCGCCGAGGCACGAGCCGACACGCGCAGCGAGGCGCGTGCGCTGGCCCCGAGTGCAGCGACCCGCGAGCTCGAGCTGCTCTCGCAGCAGCTCGCGCACGCGCCCAGCGCCTGGCGCGAGGAGGGGCGGTATCCGCAGGATCCCGCCGACTCGCTGTATCGCGAGGCGCGCACGCTGCTCAACCGCGGCGAGTGGCGGAAGTCCGCGACGCTGTTCGCGCAGGTCGCCAACCGCACGCCGGCCTCGGCCTACGCCGCCGACGCGCTCTATTGGCAGGCGTTCGCCCTGTACCGCATCGGGGGGCTGCAGGACCTGCGCGACGCGCTCGCCGCACTCGATGCACGCAAGGCGCGGTTCCCGCGGGCCGGCAACGGCGACGAGGCGGAATCGCTGGGCACCCGGATCGTCGGCGCGCTGGCGCAGCGTGGCGACGCCACGGCGCAGGCGCGGTTGCGGTCACAGGCCAGCGCGGCCGCACTCGAGTGCGACAGCGAGGAGCAGAGTGTCCGCTCGTCCGCGCTGAGCACCCTCATGCGCAACAACCCCGAGGCGGCCGGGCCGCTGCTGGTGCGCGTGCTCGACCGGCGCGACGAATGCTCGGTGGCGCTGCGCAAGAGCGCCGTCATGATGATCGGCACCAAGGGCGACGATGCCTCCAAGGCCAAGCTGCACGATGTCGCGAAGTCCGACCCGTCGGAGTCGGTGCGGTCGGATGCGATCAGCTACCTGGCGCGCATCTCCGGCGACGAGATCGTGGCCACGCTCGACGCGGTGATCCGCAACGACGGATCGGTGAGTGTGCAGCGCGCGGCCGTGCGCGCCCTCGGCAACCACGGCAGCGCCAAGGCCCGTGCCGCCATCCGCGCGCTGGTCGAGCGCAGCACGGCGCCCGAGCAGCTGCGCCTCGATGCGATCTCCACCCTCGAGTCGGGTGCACCGCTGATCGCCTGCGCCGGCCAGTGCAACGACAACGTGTACGTGGTCACCGGGAGCACCATGCCGGCGCGGGTCGTCGGCAGCAGCGCCGGGGGGTCGGCGCCGGCCGTGCCGCCGGTGCCACCGGTGCCTGCAGTCGCGGCCGCGCCGGCGGCTGCCCCGGCCCCGGTGGCGTATCCGGGACAGGTCGCCCCGGCGGGCTGGGCGACGACGCCGGAAGGCGGTGCCTGGAACCAGCGCGCGCGCGACAACGAACGGCACATCTCGCTCGAGGACGCGGCCTGGCTGCGCGGCATCTACACCCGGCTCGAGACCACGCGACTCAAGTCGCGCGCCGTCTACGTGCTCGCCCGCGCCGAGGATGAGGCCACCCTCACTTGGCTGATGGGGATCGTGCAGCGCGAGGAGGAGCCGAGCGATGTGCGGTCGTCGCTGCTCTCGCGGCTCGGCAACGACCTGCCGATCGTCCAGCTCAATCGCCTCTACGACGGCGTGGCCACGCGGCAGGTGCGGGAACAGATCGTCTCGGTGCTCGGGCGCCGCAAGGAACCCGAGGCCACCGACAAGCTGATCGAGATCGCGCGCACCGGGACCGATCCGCAACTGCGGCGCTCGGCCATCTCGGCGCTGACGAGCAAGAAGGATCCGCGCACCACGCAGTTGCTCCTCGAACTGGTCGACCGGTGAGACGCGCGCTGGGGGGCCTCATCGCGGTCGCGGCGGGACTCGCGATCGCCGGAACCGTCGTCGCACAGGGCAGTCCGCTCGACCGTCGGGTGACCGCCGTGGCCAACGGCACGGCGGAGCTGCACTTCGAGGCGCGCGCCGACGTGTGTGGCAACGGCGTGAACTGGTACCGCGTGGGCAGCGACTCCTGGTACGGCACGTACTACTCGAACGGCGGCGGTGATGGCCGCGATGCCTGCGACACGGGGCCGGTGCGCGTGCTCGTCACGGTGGTCGATCGCGAGATCGTGCGGCTGCGGACCTTCGTCGGTCCGCTCGGCCGCGAGGCGAGCGCCACCGACCTCGGCCCCGTGCCGTCACGCGAAGCCGCCGAGTGGCTGGTTGCGCTGGGTCAGCGGCTCGACGGACGTGCGGCCCGCGAGGCGCTCGGTGCCGCCGTGCTGGCCAAGGAAGGGGTGAGCGCCGCGGCGGTGCAGGCGATCGCCGCCGACGAGGATCGTCCGCGCGAGACGCGCCGCAGCGCCCTGAGCGCGCTCGCACGCGTGGAGGGTGTGACGGCCCTCATCGCGCTCGCCGAGCAGCGCAGCGACAGCTGGCTGGCGACCGAGGCTACGCGGGTGCTCGGGCGCAGCAGCGATCCCCGCGCCCGTGCGGCGCTGCGCGGCATCCTCGCGGATGACGCGCGCTCGCAGGAGACCCTGGCGGCCGCGGTCGCCGCGATCGGCAACGACCAGGCCAGTGGCGCCGATGCCAAGCTGCTCCGCGAGCGGTATCGCTCCATCGAGGCGCCGAAGGCCAAGGAGGCCGTACTGTCGGCGCTCGCGAACGTCGGCGGCACGGCCAACATCGAATGGCTGACCGCCCTCGCGGGCGACGCGACGCAGTCGCTCGACCTCCGCCGGCGTGCGGTGTCGCTGATGGAGCGCGCCGGTGCGTCGGGCGAGGAACTGGTGGCGCTGTTCGACCGGGTGAACGACACCGAGACGCGCGGCGCCGTGATCTCCGCGCTGGCGCAGGAGGGCTCGCGCCCGTCGCGGGAGAAGCTGGTGGCGATCGCCAAGTCCACGGAGGTCACGACGACGCGGCGCCGTGCGATCAGCGCGTTGGAGCGCTTCGACTCGCCGGACGTGCGTCAGGCGCTCACCACGCTCGCGATGCCAAGGCCCTAGGCCTCAAGTCGGTGCGCGCGCGGCCGATACTCATCAAGCCGCCTCTTGCCGTCGCCGGTGGGTGGCCGCAGGAAAGCGGAAGGGAGATGGAAGCGATCGCCGATCGCCTCTCCATCTCCCTTCTCGCATCCACCATCCACCATCTATCATCCACCCTCAGTACTTCGCAAACACCGACCTCGCGCCCCGCACCGTGAACGCCACCACGTTGTAGCGATGGTAGTTCTTGGGGTCACCCTGCTCCATGCCGGGTGAGCCGATCGGCATCCCCGGCACCGCGATGCCACGGATCGCCGGCTTGGTCGCCAGCATCCGCTTCACGTCCTTGGCCGGCACGTGGCCCTCGACCAGGTAGCTGCCCACCACGACCGTGTGGCAGGACTCGAGGTCCGACGGCACGCCCATCTCGCGCTTCACCTTGGGTAGGTCGTCGGTGTCCACGGTCTTCACCGTGAAACCCTCGGCGCGCGCATGGTCCACCCACGCGCCGCAACAGCCGCAGGTGGGGCTCTTGTAGACGGTCATCGGTGGCAGCGCACCCTTGGCGGGTTGCGCGCCCCGCGCCGCCGCCGGTGAGGTCGCTGCGGACGTCGCCTGCGCGGCGAGGTCCTGCACGAGCGGACTGAGCACGGTCCCGGCCGCCAAGGCGCCGAGTCCGCGGACGAGGAAATCGCGACGGTCGATCGTGGTGGACATCGGTCCTCCTACTTGGCGAGTCCGGTGAGCGCAGTGACGAGCAGCAACGCGAGCTGTGGTCCCTTGTACGAATCCGGGAGCTCCGTGTAAGCCTCCTCCGTGCCGTGCGCGCCGGTGGAGCGCCCGCCGCCATTGATGGTGATCGCGGGGATCCCCATCGCGATCGGCAGGTTGGCGTCCGTGCTCGACGCGAGCGTCGCGGGCAACCAGCCGATCGCCTCGACCGCGGCCCAGGCGGTCTTCACGATCGGGGCGTCATCGGACTGCCCGCCGGTGGGCCGGATGCCGATGGTGTCGTACTTCACGGTGATCGGCGCCCGTGAGTTGGGCCAGCGGGCGATCTCCTCGGCGACGCCATCGGCGATCGCCTGGCGGATGCGCCGGTCGATGTCCGCGAGCGCCTCGGCGTTCTCGGAGCGCATGTCGACGTCCATCTGTGCCAGCGGCGTGATGGTGTTCACGCTCGTGCCGCCGCGCACGATGCCCACGTTGAACGTGACGCGCGGGTTCGTCGGGACCTTGAGGTCGGCGATCTTCGCGATCGCCCGACCCATGGCATGCATCGGGTTGGTCATGCCGAACGCGCCGTAGCTGTGGCCGCCCGGTGCCTC
>Ga0268299_1001933_pt1 | contig 29217 bp, 21 predicted proteins | sample NOBtaG_FD_193484 | JGI IMG/M metagenome (GOLD analysis project Ga0268299, IMG submission 193484) | Activated sludge microbial communities from bioreactor in Nijmegen, Gelderland, Netherland - NOB reactor | ecosystem: Engineered > Bioreactor > Aerobic > Activated sludge | place: Netherlands...
CGTCGCGGAACGGGGGGCGGTCGACCTGATGCTGTGCCGCGCCGCCGTACTTCGCCCAGCCGTTGGCGGCGACGTTCCGCGCCGACACGATGACGTTGGCCTCGCTCCACGAATCGGTGCGTACGCCCAGTGGGTTGTCCGCCCGAGCGCGCAGCAGGAGCAGCAGCGCCAGACACAGCAGCGCGAGCAAGCCGCTGGCAACGCGATCCGACCGTGTGCGCGGCATTCCCTCTCGACTCAATTGCAGCGGGCCGCGATGACCAGCATGTCACCGAGGGGCAGGGCAAAGTGCCGCGAGCGCACGCCCGCCGGCAGCAGGTGGCGGAGAGCCTCGACCAATGGGGAGACGAGCCAGTGGCGATAGCGCGTGAACTGGCCGCAGGCGTAGTCGAACGTCAGAGTCTTCGGCCAGCTCCGACACTCGAGCACGCGGAAGTCCGCCGCGCCCAACAGCCGCCGGACGGCGTCCGGGCTGAAGTACTGCAGGTGCTCCCGCTTGTAGTGGGTCCAGCGCCGGCCCATGGCGCGATGGCTCGCGCCCCCCACCCGCGGCGTCGTCAGGCAGAGCAACCCATCGCGCTCCAGGGCGGCGTGGGCGGCGCGCAGCGTCGCCATCGGATCGACGACGTGCTCGATCAGATCGGTCATGGTCACGGCGCGGAACGCGCCCGGGGCGAGCTCGGCGTGCGCCAGCTCTCCGGTCCTCACGCGAGCCTCGCCGAATCGCTCGCGCGCCACGCCACTGCTGTATGAGGACACCTCGATGCCGTGCGACTCCCATCCCCGGCGCTCGGCCACTTCGAGGAGGAAGCCAGTGGCGCATCCGACATCCAGCAGCCGCCCCGGGGCCCGATAGCTCTCGACGCGGCGCAGGAGTCGCTCGAACGTGGCCACCTTCATCGCCCGCACCCGTTGCTCGTCGTCGGCGAGGCCCCACGGCTCGTAGTACGTCTCCCCGTAGAGGACTGCCAGCTCGGCTTCGGGCGGGCGGGGCCACTGCCACTCGATCCCGCACTGCGGGCAGGTGACGACCGCAAGCCCGGCCGGCAATGCCCGCGGCGGCGCGGCGGACGAGGCAGCGGCAGGACCACAGACCGGACAGACGAAGGGTGGCGCGTCCCGGATCACGCGGTTCCCGCAGTTGCCGTCGGGTGTGCGAGCGGCGAGAGATTGGCCTCTCGAAGGGTCACCTCGACTGCCGCCAGCACCTCGTCGACGCCGATCGAGTGCATGCAGTCGGCACGGTGCCCACACCACATGCCCGGCCGAGACGTCAGCATCGGCAGGCAGGGGCTGCAGGGGAGTCGCTTGTACACGACGCGGCACTGCCCTCCCGGCGGCGCGTGGAAGTTCGGGTTCGTCGGCCCCCAGAGGGAAACCGTGGGCACGCCCTGGGCCACCGCGACGTGCATGGGACCGCTGTCGCCGGTGAGGAACGCGCTGCATCGCGGCAGCGCGGCGACGAACTCCCCGAAGCCGAGGCGGCCGCACGCGTTCACCAAGCGGCCGACCCAGCGGGGCTCGAGCTGCTCGGCGATACCCCGCACGTACGCCGCATCCGCCGGGCCACCGGTGAGCATGACCTTGACGGGCGCCCGCGCCAGCAGTCGGTCGATCAACTCGACGAAGTTCGCCGCTGGCCACCGGCGCTCGACCGAGAGGTCGCTCGCGTTCGGGTTCACCCCGACCAGCACGTCGCCGCCGTCGATACCACTGGCGGCGAGAAACGCCGCCACCGCCGCCTGCTCGGTCGCCGTCGACGGCAGGGGGGCGACACCCCGCTCAGCCATCGACAGGCCGATGCTCCGGAGCGTCGATTCGTAGATGTCGAGCACGTGCTGGTGATAGTTGAAGAACACCGGGTGGGTGATGATCGAGTCCCGCCAGAAGGTCTCCAGATAGTAACCGACGCGCACCGGGGATCGCGTGAGGATGCTCATCATGGTCGAGAACTTGCTGAAGAACTCCAGGTCGAGGACGACGTCGACGTGCTCGGTCTGGAATCGCACCGCCTGCCGGACGACGTCGACGACGAAGTCGACAATCCCCGAGGTGCGGATCTCGCGCACCTCGTCGGCCAGGTTCTGTCGTCGCGCCAGCGCCGCGGTGGAATCGAAGGTCAGGAAGACCAGACGGGAGTCGGGAAAGCCCTGGCGCACTGCCTGCAGGAGGGGCGAGGCCATGAGCACGTGGCCCAGGCCGAAGAACTTCATGATCAGGACCGTGCGCGGCCGCTGCCGCATCGAACGGGGGCCGCGGATACGGCGTGACGCGAGCGCCAGCACCCCGAGGACCCAGCACACCGGGATGCCCAGGTAATGGTCGATCGCCCGCATCCGCTGCATCGGCAGCGACCGGGGGCCGTTCGGTGGCGCGGGGGGGTGTCCGTGGTCTACGGGCATGAGGCCGTCGTTCTCCAGGGAGGATCGCGAAGACGCCTACCACGGAGCACACCACCTCGTGCAAGCTTCGCGGGCAGGCGAACGACCGCCCTGGCGCGCCGCCGGCGCCGGCATCTGGGGTGCGGCGTGAAGCGCCGCTCTGGATGGTCGGCCGGAGCATCCAGAGCGGCGCTTCACGCCGCACTCCAGATTGGTTGACCCGGCCGGGCCGCGGCGCCAAAGAAGCACGCATGACGACCACGAAGCTGAGCGGCGGCGAGGTGATCGATGGCAGCGGCGCGCCGGCGCGGCGCGCCGACGTCTGGCTCGAGGGCGGGCGCATCGCGCGCGTGCTCGATGCCGGCGAGGCCGGGCCGCCGGCCGACGAGGTGATCGACTGCCGCGGCCGCGTGGTCGCGCCCGGCTTCATCGACATCCACTCGCACTCCGACTGGCTCGTGCCCGGCGCCGACGCCGGCGCGCTGGTCGAGCCCTTCCTGCGCCAGGGCATGACCACCATCGTCGGCGGCAACTGCGGCTTCAGCCCGGCGCCCCTGACCGACCACAACCGCGAGGCGGCGCGCGCCAGCAGCCGGCTGATCGTCGACGACGAGGTCGAGCTGCGCTGGGAGACCCTCGCCGGCTACCTCGACCTGCTCGAACGGACGCCGCTGCCGCTCAACGTCGCCGAGCTGGTCGGCCACGGCGCGGTGCGCTCGGCCGTCACCGGCACCCTCAACCCGGCTGCGCCGAATGCCGCCGAGCTGGGGGAGATGGAGCGGTTGGTGCTCGAGGCGCTCGACGCCGGCTGCGCCGGCGTCAGCACCGGGCTCGGTTACCCGCCCGGCATCTTCGCCGCGCCCGAGGAGCTGGGCGCGTTCGCCGGCTGGGCCGCCAGCCGCGACAAGCTCTTCACCTCGCACCTGCGCGCCTACAGTTGCATGAGCCCGGTCTACCACGGCGACCACCGCGAGACGCCGCACAACGTGCAGGCGATCGAGGAGATCCTCGCCGTCGGCCGCGCCGGCCGGGCGCGCGTCCAGATCAGCCACCTGATCTTCGTCGGCCGCCACACCTGGCCGACGGTCGAACGGGCCCTCGCCACCATCGAAGCGGCGCGCGCCGGCGGCCTCGACGTCGCCTTCGACGCCTTCCCCTACACCGCCGGCAACACCACCGCCTCGGTGCTCTTCCCGCCCGAGATCCTGCCGCACCTCGAGCAGATCCTCGCCACACCCGAGGGCCTCGAGTCGATGCGCCAGCTCGGCCGCACCGCCTTCGACGAGATCGGCTTCTACCTCGAGGACATCCAGATCATGCGCGCCAACGCGCCCCGCTTCGACGCCTACGACGGCCTCTTCGTCGGCGACGCCGCGGCGCGCGCGGGGATGGACATCTGGGAGTTCTACGCCCGCCTGGTGATCGAGAGCCAGCGCAACGCGCGCGTGCTCAACCACACCTACAGCGGCCGCGGCGAGGAGGAGGACGCGCTGCGGCGCGTGCTGGCACACCCGCTCTGCACCATCGAGACCGACACCTTCCTCACCGCCCACGGCCACCAGAACCCGGCGAGCTACGGCACCTTCCCGCGCGTGCTCTCAACCTACGTGCGCGCCGGCCTGTTCCCGCTCGAGGAGGCGGTGCGCAAGATGACCGGCGCGGCCGCCGAGCGCCTGGGCTGGAAGGACCGCGGCTGGGTGCGCCCGGGATGCGCCGCGGATCTGGTCGTCTTCGACCCCGCCCGCCTGCGCGACACCGCCACGTTCGAGCGGCCGGCGCAGTTGCCCGAGGGCATCGAGCGCGTCTTCGTCAACGGCGTGCAGGTGGTCGAGGGCGCCACCTACCGCGCCGGCGCCGCCGCCGGCCGCGTCCTGCGCGGCTGAGCCGGCCCGACCCGACCACGGCGCCGGCGGCCAATCGACGCCGCACGGGATTTTCTTTCGCAGCGACCTGCGCGTCTGGCGCGGGTTCGTCGCTTACCGGGGTAGGGACGCCCGCAAAGGGGGTCCGCGGAAGGAGATCGCAGATGTCCTCGTACCTCTCGGGCTTCGAACTGCTGCTGGAAACCTCGGACGACGCGGAGTCGAACCATCACCCGCGCGGCGTGCTCGGCACCGAATCGCGCGGCGCGCCGGAAACGGGGCCGCTGCTGCTGATGCGGGCGGTGCTGCGCGACGCCATCCTCTGCCTCCAGGGGCAGGCGCCCGACGTCCCCGCCAAGCTCCGCCCGCGCGCCGCCGTCGAGGCGCGCCGCTGGGTGCAGTCGCGCCGAGCCGGCTACGCCTTCTCGTTCGAGTCGATCTGCGACGTGCTCGGACTCGACGCCCAGGCGCTGCGTGCGCGCCTGCTGCGGACACTCGAATGGGGCGAGTCGGCGGCGACCGACACCCATCGGCGCGCGCTGGTGCGCGACCTGCGCCGCTCGCGCATGCGCGGCAACACCAAGACCAAGGTGGTCGCGCGCCGCGAGCGGCGCGGCGTCCGCAAGGCCGCCGCCGGCGCGCGGCCGGCGCACGGCTTCGAGGGCGCGGAAGAGGACCTGGTCGAGGCGGCCGGCGGCCGCTGAGCGCGCCTTGCCCGCGGCGGGGGTCGGTGCCATAGGCGAGCCGTGGCCCCCGAAGACGCCGCCACGGAGCGAGCGCTGCTTCCCCTGGTGTACAGCGAGCTGGCGCAGATCGCCGAGGGCTACATGCGGCGCGAGAGAGCCGACCATACGCTGCAGGCGACCGCACTGCTGAACGAGGCGTACCTGCGCCTGGCCGAGAAAGGCGGCGAGCACGGTTGGAGCAGCAAGACCCACTTCCTCGCCGTCGGCGCGCGCGCGATGCGGCAGGTGCTGGTCGACCATGCGCGCGCCCGCAAGCGCCAGAAGCGCGGCCTGGGCGACCGCCCGGTGACGCTCGACACCAGTCGCCTGCTGCCGGCGGTGCAGGGCGACGAGCAACTGCTCGCACTCGACGAGGCGCTCACCCGCCTCGAGGAGCTCCACCCGCGCCAGGCCAAGGTGGTGCACCTCCGCTTCTTCGCCGGCCTCGAGGAACGCGAGGTGGCCGAGCACCTCGGCGTCTCGCTACGCACCGTCTCGTCGGACTGGTCGATGGCGCGCGCCTGGCTTCACCGCGAGTTGCAGTCCTAGATGGATACCCCAGCGCAGTATGCGCGCGTCGCAGAGATCTACGCCGAGGTCTTCGACCTGGCGGGCGACGCGCGCGCAGCGCGGCTGGCCGAGCTCTGCGGCGGAGACGCCGCTCTTCGCGGCTGGGTCGAGGAGTTGCTCACCGCCGACGAGTCGGTGCGCACGGGCGACCACGACCCGCTCGCCGAGCTCGCCGCCGCCGTGCGCGACGCCCCCGCAGCCACCCCTCGTCTCGCCACGGGCAGCATCGCCGCCGGGCGCTATCGCATCGAGGCTCTCGCCGGCCGCGGCGGCGCAGGCGAAGTCTACGTCGCCCGGGATCTGCTGGTCGAGCAGACGGTGGCGCTCAAGTTCCTCTCGCGCCGGCTGCGCGAAGGCGGGCGCGCCGAGGCGCTGCTGCACGAGCTGCGGTTGGCGCGCCGGGTGCGGCACCCGAACGTCTGCCAGATCTTCGACGTCGGCGAGGCCGAGGGCGAGCGCTTCCTCACGATGGAGTACGTGCGTGGCGACGATCTCGCCGGCGAGCTCGAACGCCGCGGTCGATTCGCGCCGAGCGAGGCGCTGCGACTGGCGCATCAGCTCTGCGCCGGCCTCGCCGCGATCCACCAGCAGGGCATCGTGCACGGCGATCTCAAACCCGCGAACATCGTGCTCGACGAACGCGGCGACGCCCGCATCGTCGACTTCGGCATCTCCGAGGCGCGCGCCTGGCACCCCGACGGAGCGCCGGTGAAGGGCGACCCGCGCGCGCTCATGGGGACGCCCGCCTACGTCGCGCCGGAGCGCTGGCGGGGAGCGCCGGCGAGCGTCGCCTCCGATCTCTACGCCCTCGGGCTGGTGCTCTACGAGGTCTTCGGCGGCCGGCGCGCGATCGAGGCGGATTCCCTCGCGGACTTTCGCGAGCGCCACGCGCAGACCTGGCCGCCGCCGCTGTCGACGCTGGCGGAGGGCGTCGATCCGCGCGTCGAGGCAATCGTCGAGCGCTGCCTGGCGAAGGAGCCGGGTGAGCGGCCGGCGACGGCGGTCGAAGTCGCACGCGCGCTGCCGGGCGGCGACGTCCTCGGCGGCCTCGCGCTCGCCGGCGTGCTGCCGACCGCCGAACGGGTCGCCGAGGGCGGCGGTGAAACGCCTCTGGCGCGGCCGGCCGTGTCGGCGCTGGCGCTGCTCTTCGTCGTCCTCCTCGCGGCCGCCGCGCGCCTGCTGCCCGGGGCGCACCTGGTGGAGGGCTCCAACCTGCCGCGCGAGCCGGCCGCGCTGGCCGAGCGCGCCGCGCTCCTGCTCGACGAGATCGGCGGGCGCGCGCCCGCATCGATCGCCTACGGCTTCGGCACCTTCGGCGAACCGCCGGAGCTGCTGTTCTGGTACCGCACCAGTCCGCGACCGCTCGCCGCGACGGCGATGGTGACGCTGCTGGACCCGCCGCTCACCGAGCCCGGCATGGTCGCGCTGCTGTTCGAGCCGACCGGGGCGTTGCGCTCGCTGGTCGCCGTCGGGACCGGCGCGTTTGCCGGACCGGCCGACTTCGCGCTCAGCCGCGCGGCGCTGTTCCGGGAAGCAGGGCTGGAGGTGCACGACTTCGAGCCGGGCGACTGGTGGACGGGGTTCGTCGGGCGCGGCCGCGCCGAGGGTTGGCAGGCGCGCAGCGGCGGCGTGCGGGTGTCCGCAGCCGACGAGGATGGCCGGCCCGTCTACTTCGAGGCCGTCGCTGCGGCGCGCGAACCGCTCTGGGTCGAGAGGCGATCGCAGCCGCGCCACCGTCGCGTCCTCGGTCCCCTCGCCATTCTCATCGCCCTCCTCTCCCTGCCGCTCACCGGCGTGCTCGCCTGGCGCCACTGGCGTAGCGGCTCGGTCGACCGGCTCGGCGCGCGCCGCACGACGCTCGCCGTACTGCTGCTGGCGCTGGCGCATGGGTTCACCGACCTGGTCAACGGCGGCGCCGGGGTCGCGCGCTTGCCCTTCGCGCTCGGGGTGCTGCAGAGCGCCGCTCTCTTCACCCTCGTCACCTGGATCCTCTACGCCGCGCTCGAGCCCGTCGTCCGCCGCTACTGGCCGCACGGTCTGGTGAGCTGGGCGCGTCTGGTGCGCGGGCGCTTCGACGATCCGATCCTCGGCCGCGACGTCCTGGTGGGCGCCTGCCTCGGTTGCCTCGCCGTGTTGCTCGACGCGCTGCGGGTGATGACGGCGGAGCGCTTCGGCGCCGCCTCGCCGCTGATCCCGACACCCGAGCAGTTGCTCGCGCTCGCCGGTCCGTGGGGAGCCCTCGGCGCGCTGCTGGCCGCCGCCCTCGGCGCGATCGTGCTCGCCTGGATCCAGTTCGCGCTGCTGGCGGCGCTGACCCGTGCCTGCGATCGCGACGCCGTCGTGCTGGTGCCGATCTACGCCGCCGTGCTCGCCGCCGGCGCGACCGCGCTCGGCGGCGACCCGTGGTGGAGCGCGGGTTTCCAGTTCGCCTTCTGGCTGATCGCGACTCCCGTGATCGTGCGCTTCGGCTTCACCGCCATGGCGAGCACGGCGTTCGTGTTCCTGGCGCTGACCAACCTGCCGACCACCCTCGACCCGACGCAGTGGTACTTCCCGACGTCGGTGGCCGGCTTCGCGCTGCTGCTCGCGCTGGCCGCGTTCGCCGCGCGTGCCGCCCTGGGCGGACGGGACGCGCCGTAGGAGCTGCGAGCTGCGCGCCGCGGGCGATCTCGCCGAGGCTGCGCCCCTGCCGGGGCGCACGACAGGCGTGGATGCCGGGTCACCCCGGGCTCGCGCCCGGGGCTATATTCCTGCGCCGCTCCGCGGCGCCATCCCGCGCCTGCCGCGGCGGGCACGTACGCGGTCGCGCCGCGCGCGCGCCGCGGCGAGCGCAGTGGCCCCCCGTGCGCGCCGCGGGGAACGGGTCGCGGCGTGTGAGCGCGCCGTACGTGCGCGGTAGCCCTGCTTGCGCGCCGTGCGGAGCGCGGTCGGGGCGTGTGGACGCGCCCCGGAGCGGCGCAGGAGCGTAGCCCCGGGCGCAAGCCCGGGGGTCGCCCGCAAACCACCTCGAACGCGCCCCGGCAGGGGCGCAGTCCCGCGGCGACACGGCGCCATCCCGCGCCTGCCGCGCGCGCACGCGCGGTCGTCCCGCATGTGCACCGCGGGGAGAACCGCGCTGCGTATCGGCGTGCCGTGCGGAGCGCGGTCGCGGCGTGTCGGCGCGCCGCGGAGCGCCGCAGGAGCGTAGCCCCGGGCGCAAGCCCGGGGGTCGCCCGCAAACCACCTCGAACGCGCCCCGGCAGGGGCGCAGCCCCGCGGCGACACGGCGCCATCCCGCGCCTGCCGCGCGCGCACGCGCGGTCGTCCCGCATGTGCACCGCGGGGAGAACCGCGCTGCGTATCGGCGCGCCGTGCGGAGCGCGGTCGCGGCGTGTCGGCGCGCCGCGGAGCGCCGCAGGAGCGTAGCCCCGGGCGCAAGCCCGGGGGTCGCCCGCAAACCACCTCGAACGCGCCCCGGCAGGGGCGCAGCCCCGCCGCCACACGCGCCACCCGGCGGCCGCCCCGCGTGCGCGCCGCGTGCGCGCCGCGGCGTGCGCGTGCGTGCGCGGCCTGCGCGGTGCCGGCGCGTCCGCGCGCAGCCCGCAACCCCACCCGACCGCGCTCTCAGGCGAGCAGCGCGAGGCCGGCGAGCAGCAGTAGCACCAGCACCGCCACGCGGAAGGTGCGCTCGTCGAGGCGATGGTGCAGCCACTCCCCCAGCAGCACGCCTGCGGCGATCACCGGAATCTGCGCGGCGACGTAGGCGCCGTTGTGCCCGCCCAGGCGTCCGCTGGCCGCGTAAGCCACGATCAGCCCGAAGTTGAGCGGCAGCCAGACGCAGGCGAGGGTGCTGCGGAAGGCGCTCTTGCCGAGGCCCTGGCGATTGAGGGCCCACACCAGCACCGGGCCGCCGGTGGCGGTCATGCCGTGCACGATGCCGGCGGCCAGCGAGGTGCCGGTGAAAGTGGCCGCCGACACCGGTCGCCGCCGGCGCGGCGCCGGGCGCGCCATGCGGCGCAGCTCGACGGCCGCGAAGGCCAGCACGAAGATGCCGAGCATCCGCTTCATCAGCGCCTCGGGGACGTACACGAAGAGGGCGTACCCGATCGCGACGCCGACGGTCATCGCCGGCAGGATGCGGCGCAGCAGGAGGTCCCAGGCGATGTGCCCATGGTGACGGGCGACGATGTACGCGGTCAGGATCGCATTCATCGCCACCACCAGCGGCAGCAGCGTCGCGATCGGATAGAGGTTGGCGCCGAGGGTGAGCGCCAGCACGACGCAGCCGAGGAACGCGGCGAAGAGCGCGTCCGCCGCGAGGAGGGGCTGCGGGTCCGGCATGGCTGCGGGCTCGACTAGCACGATCCGCGGCGCGGCGAGAATCGTCGCTCCGCGATCGCGCCGCCGCTCTGGATGACTTCGGCGAACGATCCAGAGCGGCGCTGCACGTCGCACTCCAGACGCTTCGCGGTTCGGCCCCGAGACGTTCGCGGCGAAGCCGCCATCTGGAGTGCGGCGGTGACCGCTGCACTCCAGATCACCGCGCCGGGTTCGGGAACCACACCGGCAGGCGGTCGAGGATGGTGACGTCGCCGGTGAAGGTGAAGAGCCCGCGCGCGAAGGCGGTCGGGCCGTCGATCTCGCCGCGCACCAGGCTGCGCCACGCCGGCCCGGTGGTGTGGACCGCGACGTCGGGCGCCGGCGCCCGACCCTCGAAGCTGCGACAGCGCCCGTCGGCGATGCGCACCCAGTAGTCACCCGCCTCCTCGCCGCTGAAGCAGAACTGGATGTCGGCGCGCACGCCGCGCGCGGCGCGGCGATCGAAGAAGGCCGGCATGCCCATGATCCACGGCTCGATCGTCGTCGGCGGCGGCGGCGGCCAGAGCTTCAGGTAGAGCTTGGGCAGCAGGACGTTGCCGCCGAAGCCCGGGCCGAAGACGAGGAGGTTCGGATAGAGCGCGGTGTAGAGCGGATCCGCCGGCCGCCAGGCGGCAAGCGCGGTGCAGGCGGCGAAGACCCCGACCCAGTAGAGCCAGAGGACGCGGCCGATGTCCCAGGTCACCGGCAGGCGGAGCTGCCAGCCGAGCAGCGTGCGCCGCATGAACTGGAAGGTGAACGGCTCGCCGCCCAACAGCGGCGGCAGCAGGGCGCCGAGCGCGAAGGTCGCGAACACCAGCGCCGGCGAGTACCCCTGCAACAGCGGCACGGCACCCGGAACGCCGAGCGCGACACAGGCGTTGGCCACTGCGAAGAACAGGGCGAAGGCGAGGTCGAACTGCTTAAGCTCATCGCGCCAGCGCGCCGCCAGCAGGTAGGCGCCGTGCGCGATCAGGGCCCACGGCAGTGCGCGGCGCAGACCGTCCTCGCTGCGCCCGCTGCCGTCGAAGAGGACGAAGTAGACGAGGATGCCGATGAGGCCGCCGAGGCGGAGGAAGAAGAAGCGCTCCAGCCGCGCCGCGAGCGACGGACCCGCCGGCACCCCTTGGTCGTCGCGCACCGCCACCGGCCTAGTTCAGGGAAGGCACCTGCGCTCGTCGCGGTGCTCTTTCGGAACGGGGATCGACCATCGCTTCTCGCTCGCCCCCTGCTACGACAAGTGCGGCGGCGGGAGAAGGGCTGTCGTGGTTCGATCCAGAGCGGCGTGCGGCGCCGCGCTGGATTCGCTTCGCGGCGCCGGCGCGATCTGGTATCGGCCGGGCCATGACCCCCCGCACCACGCGCGCGATCGTGCAGACCGGACCGCGTCAGCTCGAGCTGCGCGAGCTGCCGATCCCGGAGATCGACGACGACAGCGGCCTGCTGCGCATCGAGGCCTGCGGCATCTGCGGCAGCGACGCCGAGCAGTACACCGGCGTGCTGCCGGTGCAGTATCCGGTGATCCCCGGACACGAGCCGCTGGGAGTGATCGAGAAGATCGGCGAGCGCGCCGCCAAGCGCTGGGGCGTCGAGGTCGGCGATCGGGTCGCGGTCGAGGTGCTGATCCCGTGCGGCCACTGCCACGCCTGCCGCGACGGCCGCTACCAGGTCTGCCGCGGCCACGGCGGCATGTTCGGCTATGCCTACGTGCCGATCACCCGCCCGCCCGGGCTGTGGGGCGCCTACGCCGACTACCTGTACCTCCACCCCAACGCGATCGTGCACCGGATGCGCAAGGACCTGCCGGCCAGCACGGCGGCGCTCTTCAACCCGCTCGGCGCGGGCTTCCGCTGGGCGGTGGAGCTGCCCGACACCGGCCCGGGCGACGCGGTGCTGATCCTCGGCCCCGGTCAGCGCGGCCTGGCGAGCGTGATCGCCGCGCGCGCCGCCGGCGCCGACACCATCATCGTCACCGGCCTGGCGCGCGACGCCGAGAAGCTGGCGCTGGCCCGGGAGCTCGGCGCCGACCACACCATCGACGTCGAGAACGAGGACGCCCGCAAGCGCGTGCGCGAGCTCACCGGCGGCCGCGGCGCCGACGTGGTGGTCGAGGTCTCCGCCAACTCGGCGGTGCCGGTGGCCGAGTCGCTGTGGTACGCCGCCCTGGGCGCGCGCATCGTGCTGGCGGGCGTCAAGGGCTTCAAGCCGGTGCCCGACTTCGTCAGCGACCTGATCGTGGTGAAGGAGCTGAAGCTGATCGGCGCCTTCGGCGTCACCAGCCGCTCCTACCAGGCCGCCATCCGCCTGATCGAAGCGGGGCGCGTGCCGGTCGAGCGGATGCACACCCACGACTTCCCCCTCGAGCAGGCCGAGCACGCCATCCGCCTGCTCGCCGGCGAGATCGAGGGCGAGCAGAGCATCCACTCCTGCCTGCTGCCGGGGAAGAGATGAACGGAGATCAACGGCGATGGTTCGGGATGTCGCCTGCCGCAGGACGCCCCGCGGATCGCGCGATCATCCCCGACGATCGGCGTTCATCGCCGTTCATCTCTGTTCCCCAGGCGATCCGGCTCTCTACCCGACCGTGACCGCCCGCCCGATCTTCTCCGACACCACCCGGCCGATGCGTTGGTAGAGATCGTGGCCGTCGCGGTCGTCGCACCAGGCCTCGCGCGCGGGGTCCCAGGTGTAGTGCCAGGCGCGCACGCCGGCCGCGAACCACATCTGGTGGTTGCCGGACTGGCGATTGAGGACGAAGCGGCTGGCATCGGGGAACTCGATCGTCACCATGCCGTCGGTGGTGGAGTAGTCGACCTCGTCCGGGTCGAGGGTCTCGAGCCAGCGCGCCACCCGCGACAGGCACGCGTCGGCCAGGCGATGGTATTCCTGCAGCGTCATGCCGGCGGAGCTTAGCACCATCCGCAGCCCTTGGCTGCCACCCGCGGGTGAAGTATGGGCGAGGGCTCCGCGGGGATGACCATGTCGCAACACCTGGACGGCCTGACCGACGTCGACATCCGCTTCCTGGCGCAGGAAGGGCGCGCCGGGCACGCGCACATCGGCTGGGTGATGATCGGCGAAGGGCCGCCGCCGGCCTACGCCGAGTTGCTGGCGCACGTGCGCTCGCGCCTGCACCTGGTGCCGCGCCACCGCCAGAAGCTCGCCTGGCCGCCACTGCCGCTGGCGCGGCCGCTGTGGGTCGACGACCCGCGCTTCAACCTCGAGTATCACGTCCGCCACACCGCCCTACCCTCGCCCGGCTCGCTCGCCAAGCTGCGCGCGCTCACCGGCCGGATCTTCTCCCAGGGCCTCGACCTCTCCAAGCCGCTCTGGGAGCTGTGGCTGGTGCAGGGCCTGGCCGACGGCCGCTTCGCCATCATCAACAAGGCGCACCACGCGCTCGCCGACGGCGCCTCGGGGGCGGCGATCACCAGCGTGCTGTTCGACACCACGCCCGAGCCGCGCCGCGTGCCGCCGCCGGAGCGCCCCTGGTTGCCCCACCCCGAGCCCTCGCCGGCGGAGCTGATCGCCGCCAGCGCGCGCGAGACGGTGGGCGTGCCGCTGCGCGCCGCGCGCCGCACCTGGGAGACGTTGCGCGACCCCGCGGTCGCGCGCGCCATGGCACGCGCCTTCGCCGAGGGCGCGAAGGAGGTCGCCGGCGCCTACCTCGAGCCACCGACGCCGACGCCGCTCAACGTTCCGATCGGCACCCACCGCGACGTCGTCTGGCGCCGCCGGCCGCTGGCCGACTTCAAGCGCGTCAAGGACATCGCCGGCGGCACGATCAACGACGTCTACGTCGCCGCTCTCGCCGGCGCCCTGCGCCGCTGGCTGAGCGAGCGCGGCCTGAGCCCGGAGGGCATGCGGCTGCGGGCGGCGGTGCCGGTCAGTCTCAAGCTCACCGACGGCGACTGGCGCCGCGGCCAGCAGGTGGTCGAGTGGTTCGCGCCGCTGCCGGTCGACTGCGCCGATCCCGGCGAGCGGCTGCGGCGCGTCCACCGCGCCCTCGCCAGCCTGAAGGGCTCGCGCCTGGCGGTCGAGGCGCGCGCGATCTCGGGCACGCAGGACTTCGCCCCTTCCGACATCCTCACCCAGGCCTCGCGCCTGCCCTTCACCACCCGGCTGTTCAACCTGGTCGCCACCAACATCCCCGGGCCGCAGCACGCGCTCTACCTGCTCGGCCGAGAGATCCAGCAGCTCGGGCCGATCGGCTCGCTGGTGGAGAACTGCGCCCTCGGCGTGGTGATGGTGAGCTACAACGGCATGCTCGAGTTCGGCCTCACCGGCGACGCCGACGCGCTGCCCGACCTCGACCGCATCGCCGACGCGCTCGACGAGTCGATCGCCGAGCTGCTCGCGATCGAGGCGCCGGCCCGTGCGCGCGGCGCGAGGAAGAAGCGCGGCCGCGCGCGCCGGCCGGCGGGAGCGGGCGCATGAGCGGCAACGGACACCTCGATCGCCTGAGCGCCACCGACGCTTCGTTCGTGGTGCAGGAGCAGGGGCCGTCGCACATGCACATCGGCGGCGTGATGGTGTTCGAAGGGCCGCCGCCGCCCTACGAGGACGTCCTCCGCCAGGTCGCGTCGCGCCTCCACCTGGTGCCGCGCTATCGCCACAAGCTCGCCATCCCGCGCTTCGAGATGGGGCGGCCGCTGTGGATCCACGACGCGCGCTTCAACCTGCGCTACCACGTGCGCCACACCGCGCTGCCGCCGCCCGGCTCCGAGGACGATCTGAAGAAGCTGACGGCGCGCATCTTCTCGCAGCGCCTCGACCGCTCCAAGCCGCTCTGGGAGATGTATCTGGTCGAGGGGCTCGAGGGCGGGCGCTTCGCCGTGCTCAGCAAGACCCATCACGCCCTGATCGACGGCGTCTCGGGTGTCGACATCATGACCCTGCTGTTCGACATGACGCGCGAGGCCGGGCCGACGCCGCCCCCCGAGCCGTGGCAGCCCGAGCCCGAGCCGACGCAGGCGGAGATCGCGCGGGCGGCGGCGCGCGACGGGCTGAGCACGGCGCTCGAGATGGCGGGCTCGGCGCTGCAGGCGGCGCGCGATCCGCTCGGTACGCTGGCGGCGGCGCGCGAGGCGGCCGAGGGCCTGGGGGAGGTGCTGTGGGCGGGCTTCTCGCCGGCGCCGGAGTCGCCGCTGAACGGCCCGATCGGCTCGCATCGGCACGTCACCTGGGTGAAGAACCGGCTCGCCGACTTCAAGACGGTGAAGGACGCCTTCGGTGGCACCGTCAACGACGTCGTGCTTGCCGTCGTCGCCGGCGGACTCGGCCGCTGGCTGCGCGCCCGCGGCGTCCGCACCGAGGGTCTCGAGCTCAAGGCCGCCGTGCCGGTGTCGGTGCGGGCGCAGGCGGAGCACAACCAGCTCGGCAACCGCATCACGCTCATGGTCGGACCGCTGCCGGTGTACTGCGACGATCCGATCGAGCGCCTGCACCTGGTGAGCGAGGCGATGACCGGGCTGAAGGAGTCGAAGCAGGCGCTGGGGGCGCAGGTGATCATCGGCGTCGAGCGGTTCGCGCCGCCGACGCTGTTCGCGCAGGCGTCGCGCCTGCACTTCTCGCCGCGCTTCGCCAACGTCACCGTCACCAACGTCCCCGGCCCGCAGTTCCCGCTCTACTTCCTCGGCCGCGAGCTGCTGGAGATGGCGCCGGTCGGCTTCCTGGCCGACGGCTTCCGCCTGATCGTCGCGATCGTGAGCTACAACGGCGCGCTCACCCTCGGGCTGATGGGCGACTACGACACCCTGCCCGACCTCGAGGCGATCGCCGCCCACCTGCGCGACGCGCTGGCGGAGCTGGTCGAGGCGGCCGGCCGGACGCCGGCGTAGGCGGCGAAGCGCTCGTTCTCGTACAGGCACTCGACCTGCTCGAAGCCGGCCTGGCGCAGCCACTCGAGCTGGGGTGCGAGCGGGGCCGTGCGATCGGCGCGCATGCGGTCGAGCGCGGCCTCGAGGTCGGCGGGCGGCACGCCGAGGGCGCGCACCTGCGCGAGCCAGCGCTCGTGGTAACCGCGCTCGAGCGCGGGCGTGGGGCCCAGAACCTGGTCGGCGTTGAGGAAGCAGCCGCGCGGGCGCAGCGCGGCGAGAACGCGCGCGAACAGGGCGCGCTTGGCGTCGTCGTCGAGGTGGTGGATGGCGAGCGCCGAGATCACCAGGTCGGGGCGCCCCGGCACCGCCTCGCCGAAGTCCTGGAGCGAGAAGGAGAAGCGCGGGTCGCCGGCGAAGCGCTCGCGGGCGCGCTCGAGCATCTCCGGCGAGACGTCGACCAGGTTGAAGCGGGCGCGCGGGAAGGCCGCCGCCACCATCGCCGACAGCAGACCGGTGCCGGCGCCGAGGTCGAGGACCTCGAAGGCGTCGCCGACGGCGAAGGGGATGCGAGCCAGCAGAGCGCCGTAGAACTCGTCGAAGCAGGGGAGCAACTGCCTCCGGGTGCGGTCGTAGATGCGGGCGGCCCGGTCGAAGGCCACGCGCGTGTCCATGGGTCGCGACCGTACGCCGGCGCGAGCGCCGCCGCGAGGGGGCGCCGACGGTCGTCGAAAGACCCCTGTCGGCCGCATCGGACCGTCCGGTCCGGTCGAAATTGCCGCTACTCATAGCCGGGGATTGGTGTACACTCCGGGCTCCACGCCTTGGATTCCCGCAAAGCGGATCGGTCTGTGAAGCGAAGTCTCGTACTGGCGCTCGCCTGCTCGTGGGCGATGCTCCTCGCATGCGACGTGCCTGGTGCGACCGCCGGCGACGAGCCGGAGCAGGTCTTCGTGCTGCTGCGCTCGCCGGCCGACGACGACGGCTACTCGACGCCGTCGTACCGCTCCTTCGCGCGCGCCGAGCGCGACTCCTTCCTGGCCACCATGCCGGCCGGCGGGGTCGAGGTGGTGCGCGAGTACGAGGTGCTGCCGGCCTTCGTCCTCGAGCTGGACGCGGCCGCGCGGGCGCAGGTCGCCGTCCACCCCGACGTGTTGGCGGTCGCGCCGATGCAGTACGGCGGCGCCGCGCTGGCGGAGACGGTCGTGCAGATCGGCGCCGACGAGTTGCACGCGCGCTTCTACCGCGGCGGCGGCGGGGTGTTGGCGCTGCTCGACAGCGGCGTCGATGCCGCCCATCCCGACATCGCGGGCAGGGTCGACCACGAGGAGTGCATCTGCGCGCGCTGCTGCCCCGGAGGGGGGAACCGCGCCTCGGGCGAGGGGAGCGCGGCGAGCACCTCGACGCACGGGCCGCACGTCGCCGGCATCATGGCGTCGGCCGGCGTGGTCGCGCCGATGGGGGTGGCGCCGGACGCGCACCTGGTGGCGGTGCGGGTGCTGAGCGACACCAACCGCGGCAACCTGGGCGACTGGATCGCCGGGCTCGACTTCATCCTCGCCCAGCACCCCGAAGTGCAGGCGGTGAACATGAGCCTGGTGAGCGACATGTTGTACGAGCCGCCCTGCGACCAGGCCGACGCCTTCGCGATGGCGCTCGCGGAGGTGGTCCGCCGGCTGCGCCTGCGCGGCACCCTGGTGATCGCCGCCTCGGGCAACACGCAGGAGGTCGGCGTGCTGCCGCTGCCCGCCTGCCTGCGCGAGGTGGTGAGCGTCGGCGCGGTCACCAAGAGCGACCAGATCCCTGCCTTCAGCAACGTCGCGCCGACCCTCGACCTGCTCGCTCCGGGGGTGGCCGTGCTCTCGGACGCTCCCGGCGGCGGCACGACCAACGCCAGCGGCACGTCGATGGCCGCGCCGCACGTCACCGCCAGCGTCGCCCTGCTGCTGTCGTTCGTCGGCCGGCCGTTCACCGCGGCGCTACCGGGCGTGCTGCGCGCGAACGGCCCGCGGCTGCGCGACGAGCGCACCTGCGACGGCCCGCGCTGCCAACGCTTCCCGCGCCTCGACGTCGGCGCGGCGGCGGCGTGGCTGGAGTCGATCCCCGCCATGCGCCCCGGCGGCGGCAGCCGTGCGCTCGACTGCCAGGTGCAATGGAAGATCGCCGGGATGCAGCTCGAACCCTCGCTCAAGGCGGCGCGCATCCGCTGCCACGACGGCGATCCGGCGTGCGACTCCGACGACGTCCCCGGCCAGTGCACCTTCCGCGCCCAGGCCTGCTTCGCCGTCCCCGACCGCCGTCTCTTCACCTGCGATCCGATGCAGACGATCTCGGCCTACCGCCTGGTGAAGCCGAGCATCGGCGCGCCCAGCGACACGACCGACGCGCGCAACGCGCTCAGTATTCTGGCCTCGCTGCCGCCGCTGCCGATCGAGGAGTCGGGGCAGTGCGGCAGCGAGTTCGACTTCGTCGTGCCCGCCGGCATGGGGCGCTCGCTGCGCCTGGCCGCCGAGACACAGCGAGGCCGCGATGCCGATCGACTGCGCTTCGGCTGCATGTAGCGCCGCGGCCCCCCGATCGCGCGCATGATCGGCCTGCTTGAGCGCGGGGCGGGATCAGTGTCGCGACGTCAGCGGAGCACGGCGGTTTCACGCTGGCTGCGCCCCTCCCGGGGCGCACTGGTCTTCGAATCGGGGAACCCCGGGCTGACGCCCGGGGCTACACTCCGGCGCCGCTCCGCGGCGCGCCTGGCCGCGACCCCGGCCGTGGCGCACGGCGTCGGCGGGACTCGCCGCGCATCGCCGACGCACCTTCGGCCGCGAGGCGCACGGCGCCGGCCGGGATCGCCGCGGAGCGGCGAAGGAACGTAGCCCCGGGCGCAAGCCCGGGGGTTCCGCAGCAGACCATGAATCCGCGCCCCGGAGGGGCGCAGCCCCGCGCGCGCGAAACCCTCCTCACGCCGCCGCGCCGGCGGGGATCGCCGCGGAGCGGCGAAGGAACGTAGCCCCGGGCGCAAGCCCGGGGGTTCCGCAGCAGACCATGAATCCGCGCCCCGGAGGGGTGCAGCCCGCGCGCGAAACCCTCCTCAGGGCGCGTCGTGCTGCGCCAGGGTCAGCTCGATCGCGACCGCCGGGCGGGCGTCGGCGGGGTCGCCGTCCTTGCGGAACACGCCGACGGCGAGCGGCGGCGCCTCGCCGTGGAACCACACGGCGCGCCGATAGCCCTCGCCGCGGAAGCACGGCTTGCGGTACACGATGCGCGCGCGAGAGAAGTAGGTCCGCCGCAGATCGCCGCCGCGCCGCGCCAGGCACTCGGCGACGTAGCCCTCCATCGCGCGCAGGTACTCGATGCCGTTGACGTGGCGGTTGGCGTCGGTCTGGCCGTAGTGCCAGAAGGCCGGCGACTCCTCGACCAGATCGGGCGCGCGGCCGGCGGGCACCAGCGTCTCGATCTCGGGCAACTCGGTGACTCGCGACGGCACCGAGCCGACGCCGAGCGAGCTCGGCAGCTCGGTCACGCGCCGGCGCGCCGGGTCGGGATCGTAGCGGGTGAAGACGTTCAGCAGCCGCGCGCGACCGACGACGTTGCCGCGCGGATCGAGCAGCGTGTGACGCCCCTCGCGCACGATGTGCCGGATGGCGCCGGCGGCGTCGAGGTTGCGCGCCAGGTAGCTCTCGCCGTGGACCTCGAGCGGCTGCATCGGATCGACCGGGATGTCGCTGACCTCGATCTCGACCGACACCAGCGGCGTGAACACGCCCTCGAGCTTGCGGAAGTCGGGCGAGCCCAGCTTGCGGTGCCAGAGGCCGAAGTGCGAGCGCGCGCAGTAGTGCACCACCGACGCCAGCTTGAGCGCCATGCGCTCGCTCAGGTCGGGGAAGTGCAGTCGCTCCTTCAGGCGGGCGCGCAGGACGAAGTCGGCGGGGTTCCTCGGCATGCGGGCGAAGGTAACCTCCGGCCAGCGGCGAGACAACGGGACGCGCCGGCGCCGGGTCGTGTCCTGCTCCCAACGTAGGACCCCAACCCCGCCGGGCCGGAGCGGTCAGCCGGGCGCCGGTCCCTCGAGCAGGGCGAACTCGACCCGCCGCTGGCGCAGCGAGGCGTTGGTCGCCTCCACCACGACGCGGTCGCCGAGCTGGAAGTGCCGCCGGCGCGGGCGCGGCGTGCGCAGGCGGCCGCGGGCGCGCCGCGGCGGCGGCGGGCCCTCGACCCGCAGCAGGCCCTCCACCGGGTACGCGTCGAGCTCGACGAAGGCGCCGAAGCGCGCCACCGACACCACCGTCGCCGGCAACGGCTCGAGCAGGTGCTCCAGCATGAACTCCGCCTTGCGCAGGTCGAGCATGGCGCGCTCGGCCTCCATCGCGCGGCGCTCGAGGAACGAGCTGTGCCGGCTGGCCGCGTCGACCGCCTCCGCCTCCTCGCGCGCCGCCTCCTCGACGCCGTCCAGCACGCGCAGCAGTTGCCGGTGCACCAGCAGGTCGGGGTAACGGCGGATGGGCGAGGTGAAGTGGCAGTAGTCGCGAAAGGCGAGGCCGAAGTGGCCGGCGTTGCGCACCGAGTAGCGCGCCTGCGCCAGGGAGCGAAGAACCAGACGCGAGAGGACGCGCGCCAGGCGGTGCGGCTCGAGCCGCGCCAGCAGCCGCTGCACGTCGGCCGGCTGAACCTCGTCCTTCCACTTCACCGTCATTCCGAAGGGCGCCAGCGCCTGGTTGAGCTCCTCGATCGCCTCGGGCGCGGGCGGCTCGTGGATGCGGTACGGGAAGGGAACGCGGGCGCTGCCCAGGAACTCGGCCACGGCGCAGTTGGCCTGCAGCATCAGCTCTTCGATGATGCGGTGCGCGTCGTTGCGGCGGAACAGGCGCACGCCGACGCTCCGCCCCTCCTCCGACAGGTCGACCAGCGCCTCGGGCAGATCGAGGTCGAGCGAGCCGGCGGCGATGCGCGCCTCGTACAGCACGCGCATGAGGGCGTGCATGCGGCGCAGGTCGTCGACCAGCGGACCGAGGGCGCGGCGCTCCGCCTCGATCTCGGGCGTGTCGGCCGCGGAGATCACCGCCGCCACCTGGGTGTACGTCAGGCGGGCGCGGCTGCGGATGAGGGCGCGATGGAAGCGCGCCTTCTCCCGCCGCCCCTGGCGGTCGAGGACGAGATCGGCGACCACCGCCAGCCGATCCTCGCCGGGCCGCAATGAGCAGAGGTCGGTCGACAGCTCCTCCGGCAGCATCGGCACGGCGCGGTCGGGGAAGTAGACGCTGGTGCCGCGGCGCGCGGCCTCCAGGTCGAGGGCGCTGCCGGGGGTGACGTAGTGCGACACGTCGGCGATCGCCACCCGCAGGCGGGTGCGCCCGTGGCTCATCGCCTCGACCGCGACCGCATCGTCGAAGTCGCGCGCGGTCTCGCCGTCGATGGTGACGAAGGGCACGTCGCGCAGGTCGAGGCGCTCGGGCTCCGGCTCGCCGGGCGCGGCGCAGGCGCGCGCCTCCTCGACCGCGGCGGCCGGGAACTCGAGGCGCAGGGCGTACTCGTGCGCGATCACCAGGAACTGGACCTCCGGGTCGTCGGCGTCGCCGAGGACGCGCTCGAAGACGCCGGCCGCGGACTGCGTCGCCGTCGCCGGCCGTGTCAGCCGCGCCAACGCCACCAACCCCAGCGCCGCCGCCGGCGGCTCCTCCTCGCCGATCAGCTCGATCGGCGGCAGCAGGTCGTCCTGCGGCACCAGCAGCCAGCGACGGCCGCGCCGCTCGAGCACGCCGACGAGGTGCTCGCGCGCGCGCTCGACCACCGCCGTGATCCGACCGACGGCGCGCCGGCCGCGCGGCCCGCCGCCGCCGCGCAGCTCGATCACGACGCGGTCGCCGTGCATGGCACCGCCCTCCGCCCCCTCGGGGATCAGCACGTCCTGGGCGCGCCCGGGGATCTCGACGAAGCCGAAGCCACCGCGCACGCGCGCGTACCGTCCCTCCAGGCGGGCGGTGCGCGGGCTTCTCGGCGAAGCCCACTGCGGACGCGCCTCCTGCGCCGGCGGCTGCCACTGCCAGCGCGCCTTGCCGATGCGGCGCACTCGGCGCGCCTGGGCCAGCGACTCGAGCATCGCCTGCATCACCCGCCGGTCGAAGCGCGCCAGGCCGAGCTGGCGCGCGACCTCCGCGATCGTCAGCGGCCGCGGGGCGCGCTCGGCCAGCGCTGCCAGCAGGGAGTCAGGCGACGGTCTCGTCATGGCGCACCCTCGGAGCCGCGACCGTCAGGGAGCGGTTGGCCTCGCGCTGGAACGCACCCAACCGCTGTTCTGCTGGATCGGGGCGCGGAATCAAGGCGGCGACACTCCCTGACGGTCGCGGCGCTGCGGCGGTGCGGGCACGGCCGTCGTGGGCAGGTGCACGCGGAAGGTGCTGCCGCGGCCGACCTCGCTCTCCACCGCGATCGAGCCGCCGAGGACGTCGACCAGTTGCCGCACGATGTAGAGCCCCAGCCCGACGCCGCCGTGCTTGCGCGTCGAAGAGCCGTCGACCTGTCGGAAGGCGTCGAAGATGATCGCCTGCGCTTCCACCGGAATCCCGATGCCGGTGTCCGCGACGGAGAGCTCGACCCCACCTTCCAGCGCGCGGGCGCGCACGGCGATGCGGCCGTGGTCGGTGAACTTGGCGGCGTTGCCGATGAGGTTCTTGAGCACGACCTTGAGCTTGCCGACGTCGGTGTGCAGCCGCGGCAGCGGCTCCTCGATCTGCCACAGCAACTCGACGCCGGGTTTGGTGCGCCCCTGCCCCACCTCGCTCTCGAGGCGGTGCAGGAAGTCCGCCAGGCCGACTTCGCTCAGGTCGACGGGGATGCGGCCGGCATCGAGCCGGCTCATGTCGAGGGTCGCGTTGATGAGCTCGAGCAGCTCCTGCGAGCTGCGCTCGATCCGTTGCATGACCTCGCGCTGCTCCTCGTTCACCGGGCCGTAGTCGCCGTCGCGCAGCAACGCGGTGTAGCCCATGATGACGTTGAGCGGCGTGCGCAGCTCGTGCGACATGGTCGCGACGAACTCCGACTTGAGGCGGTTGGCGCGCTCGAGGGCGGTGACGAGCTGGGCGTGCTCGATCACCAGCGAGGCGATGCTGCCGATCGCCGCGGCGATGCGCAGGTGCGCGCCGTCCACCGCGCCCGCACCGCGGCGAAAGCCGACGTCCTGCAGCCCGACCAGTTGGCCGCTCTTGAGCAGCGGGATGTACAGGCTGCGGTGGAATCCCAGCCGTCGCGCCCGTTCGACCAGGTTGGGCGGAAAGCCGGCCTCCTCGGGCAACACCTCCGACGGCAGGGCGCTGGGCTCGCCGGCGAGCACGACCTGCACCAGCTCGCCGCGTTCGAGGCGCGGCATCAGTCCGGCGATCGAGGTGGCGGGAAGCGGAACGACGCGGATGACGGCCCAGGTCTCGGGGTCGTCGCCGTGGTCGGCGATCGCTCCGAACGAGCGGCTCTCGACGTCCCAGAGGAAGATGCGACAGGTATCGGCACCGAGCGAGGTCGCAGTCAGCTCGCACACCCGCTCGTTCAGTCCGGGCGAGTCGAGCGCGCCAATGAGGTCCTGGCTCAGGCGCGCCAGCGTGCCGGACACCATCGCCTCTTCCTGCAGCGCTGCCTCGGCGCGCTTCTGCTCGGAGATGTCGCGCGCGATGGTGGAGAAGGCGCAGAGTTCGCCCGCCGCGTTGCGGTGGGCGACGATCACCTGCGACACGGGAACGACGCGGCCGTCGCGCGTCCGCAGCGCCGACTCGCCGCGCCAGGCGCCGCCGTCGAGCGCGGCGCGCGTGCTGCCCTCGAGCACGGTCGGCCAGTGCTCGCGCGGGATGTTGTCGAGCGAGCGCAGCGCCCCGAGGTCCTCGTCGGCGCCGATCCCGACCATCGCCCGGCCGGCGGCATTGTAGTACATCACGTTGCCCTGCTCGTCGGTGGTGCCGACCAGGTCGGTGGTCGCCTCGAGGATCTCCACCAGGCGGCGCTGTTCGCGCTCGGCGCGACGGCGCTCGGTGAGGTCGCGCAGGTAGGCGGTGTAGGTCGCCCGCGGCACCTCGCCCGAGCGCGTGATCGAGACCTCGACCGGGAACTCGTGGCCGTCGGCGTGCACCGCGGTGAGCTCGAAGCGGCGCGGGGCGAAGTCGTCGCCGGCGAGACCGAGCACCTCGGCCAGCGGCCGGCGATGGCCGTGCTCGTCGACGTCGCGCAGGAAGCTGCCCGCCAGCTCGCGCCCGACGACGCGGTCGCGTCGCTGGCCGAACATCTCCTCGGCGGCGGAGTTGAGCTCGAGCACGGTACCGGCGGCGTCGATGGTGACGATGCCGTCGAGCGCGGTTTCGAGAATGGCGCTCTTGCGCTGCTCCGCGGCGGCGAGCGCGGCGGCGGCGGCGCGCCGCTCGACCTCGCGCTCGAACTGGTGGCGTCGCTGGCGTTCGAGGTCCCAGGCGATGAACACCGACGACGCCAGCGCCAGGCCGAAGACCACCGCCTCGTGGCTCCGGAGCGCGTCGAGGTGGCCGTTGAGCAGCCCCTGGTGCAGCAGGATACTGGCGCCGCCGGCCAGCGCCGCCGCCGCCTGCCAGCCCGCGCCCCACGGCATCATCAGGGCGGCGATGTAGACGATGAACACCACCATGATCGGCGCGGTGAGCTGCTCCTCGGTCACCCAGCCGGAGAACGCCGTGAGGACGCAGACCGCCACCACCTGCGCCAGCGCTACGGCGAGGATCATGCGGCGCGTCGGCGCCAGCCGCAGGACGAGGAAGCCCAGCAGAATCAGCGGCAGGTGGGAGAGCTTGATCGCGTGCAGCCGCAGCACCTGGTCGGTGCCGAAGCGGAGGTCGGAGAGGCCGAAGGCGACCGCGCCGAAGACCAGCAGCCAGAGGCCGGTGCGGACGCGCGCCGCCGCCAGACGCGCCGATTCGTCGCGGATCTCGCGACGCGTCTCCGCAGTCGTCGGCCCAGACATGTGCCGGCAGGATAGCAAAGGCCGGCCGGGCGACGCCAATGCGCCCGGGGTCCGCGCGACCGACAGGTCGGCGTGAGGAGGCGCGCGCCTTCGCGCTCGCGTCGAGGACGCGCCGCCGACCTGAGAGACCGGGCGAGGGTGAGGGTAAGTCCTCATTGCGGCGTTCCTGCCAGGTGAAATAGGAACGCGCACCGGGGATGCGGGCAGACCAGTCAGGTCCGACCGTCGCGAAAGGAGAGTGACATGAACCGGAAGTTCGCTGCGCTACTCGTCGGCCTGCTGGCCAGCACATCCGCCGCCCACGCGGCGCCCATGGGCACGTTCTCGTTCTTCGTCGAGGTGCAAGGACCGCCGGGGGACAACCAGTACTGCACGCGCATCACCAGCTTCGCCAACCAGACCTACGACGTCTTCGGCGTAAACGTGAACCTCCACACCGACGTGGGCGAGATCGTCTGCACCGGCAGCAACGTCGGCGGCGTTCCTCAGGTGGGCCACTGCGAGTCGTACCCGACCTCCTCTGCCTTCTCGTTCGACTTCACCCTCGCGACCATCTGCAACGACCCGCCGAACTGTCTGAGCCTCTCGTTCATCACCAGCTCCACCTCCAACCCGGCCGGCACCCTGGCCGCCGCGCTCGGCGCCGACAAGAGCTACGTCGTCGACGGTGAGACGACCGGCGGCACGCCGGGCGTGCCCGCCTCCGGCATCCCCGGCTGTCCCCTCACGGGGACCGTGACCGTCCTCAACGGCACCGGCGCGCTGAATGCCTTCCAGACGCAGACCACGCCGACCGGATCGAACCAGACGGCGAGCTTCCCGCAGACGACGTTCTTCAACCCGCTCACCGGGCAGGAGATCGCCGTCGACGTCGACCTCACCTTCGGCGAGGTGAGTTCGGCCGGGACGACGACGGTGTCCGCGAGCTCGAACGCGTCCGGGGCGATCCCCTCCAACTTCGCCGCTGGCGTCAACGGCTTCCAGGCGGCGTTCCTGTCGATCACGACCACCGCCACGTTGTCGCCGCCGATCGACGTGTGCTCGACCTATCCGGACGTCGACGACGACGGCTTCCTCGACGGCACGTCGCCGGCGGTGCCGGAAGCCGCGCTGAGCTTCCTGCACGGCGAGGGCGATCCGGTCGAGTTCGTCGACCGGACGTACAGCCGCGACCCGGTGAACAACGTCATCTGCGCCCGCGTCGACAGCCTGTCGCCCTTCGCCGTGCTGGTGCGAACCGACGGCATCTGCGCCAACGTCGGCGACCCGTGCGACGACGGCGATGCGTGCACCAGCGGCGACATCTGCAACGGCGCGCTCGAGTGCGTCGGCCCCGGCGCCGTCGACTGCGACGACGGCAACCCGTGCACCGCCGACTCCTGCCCGTCGGCCGCCGGTTGCGAGAACACCCCGGACATCGCGCCGTCGTGCAACGCCAGCAACGCCAAGGCGCTGCTGCTGATCCGAGACTCCAGCGACGACGCCAAGGACCAGGTCCTGTTCAAGTGGCTCAAGGGCACCACGTCGGTCGCCGACTTCGGCATGCCGACGTCGACGACCGCCTACACCCTGTGCATCTCCGACGCGGACGAGGTCCTCGCCAGCGCGACGGTCCCGGCCGGCGGAACGTGCGGCAGCAAGCCCTGCTGGAAGTTCGTCGGTCCGCCCGCCACGCCGAAGGGCGTGAAGTACGCCGATCCCGCGACCGCCGCGCAGGGTGTGAAGGTCATCAACGGCAAGGCGCCCGCCGCCGGCCGCGCCACGGTGATGGTGAAGGCGCTCGGCGCCAACGTCGCGCCTCTCGACATCGCGGGCCTCGACTACCCGGTCACCGTGCAGGTGCGCACCAGCGACGCCGCCTGCTGGGAGCACGTGTTCGTCGAAGCCGACGAGAAGAAGAACGACGGCGTCCTCTTCAAGGCGGTGCATACGGGGCCGTGACGTCGGTCCGAGTGCGAATCGGACCTGCGCCTTCCCGCCGCGCCGCCGAGCGTCGCCGTCAGGCGGGCTCGCCCAGCTCCCGGGCGATCACGGCGCGCACGTGCGCGGTGAGCGACTCGACCGTCATGCCGGCGAACTCGGCCGGCAGGATCGCGTCGAGCACGCGCACGCGGATCTCGTGCCGACCCTGGAGCACGAAGCCGCGCTTCGGCAGGGCGTCGGACGTCCCGCGCAGGACGATCGGCAGCACCGGCGCGCAGGTCTCGAGCGCGAGGGTGAAGGCGCCGTTCTTGAAGGCCTTCAGCCGCCCATCGGCGGAGCGCGTGCCCTCCGGGAACATCATGATCGAGCTGCCGGAGAGCAGCGCCTCCTTGCAGGCCGACATCATCCGGCCGACGCTCTCGGCATCGCCGCGGCGCAGCTTGATGTAGCGGTTCATCGACATGTTCCAGCCGATCGCCGGGACGCGAAAGTTCTCGATCTTCGACACCCACTTGAAGTGGCGGAAGAGGCGGAAGAGGACGAGGATGTCGAGCAGCGACATGTGGTTCGCCACCATCACGTAGGCGATGTCGTTGCGGATCTTCTCGCGCCCCTCGATGTGCACCCGCCACACCGGGTTGAGCCAAGTGTAGAGCGAGGCCCAGAAGCAGGTGAACTGGTGCAGCAGCACCAGGCGTCGGTCGAAGAGCACGGTCCCCGCCCAGATGAGGACGGCGATCGGGAAGAGCACGATCGAGCTGACGACGATGAACAGCCAGAAGAGGGACGACAGGATGCGCGCGATCACGGACGGCTTCTCTAGCACATCGCGCCTGGATCGAAAGCGTTCGCGGGACGCGCGCGCACGCCGGACTCGTGCTACGACACGCGCGTGCTCCGCTTGCTGTCTCTCGCGCTCGCAGTGCTCGCCGCCGGCTGTCAGGCCCGCGGCGACGGCGCGCTGGACTTCTGGGCGATGGGCGCCGAGGGGGAGGCGGTGCGGCGGCTGGTGCCCGAGTTCGAGCGCCGCAACCCGGGCGTGCGGGTGCGGGTCCAGCAGGTGCCGTGGAGCGCGGCGCACGAGAAGCTGCTGACCGCCTACGTCGGCGGCACGCCGCCCTGCGCCTTCCAGATCGGCAACACCTGGATCCCCGAGTTCGCCGCGCTCGGCGCGCTGGTGCCGCTCGACGACCGCATCGCCGCCTCGACGGTGGTCGCGCGCGACGACTACTTCGCCGGCATCCTCGACACCAACGTCGTCGACGGCCGCACCTGGGCGGTGCCGTGGTACGTCGACACCCGCCTGCTCTTCTACCGTAGCGACCTGTTCGCCGCCGCCGGCGTCGACGGCGCGGCCGCCACCTGGGCAGCCTGGCGCGACGACCTGACGCGCGTCAAACGGGCCTCTGGCCCGGATCGCTTCGCCCTGCTGCTGCCGCTGGGCGAGTGGCAGACCCCGGTGATCCTGGCGCTGCAGCGCGGCGCCGGCCTGCTGCGCGACGGCGACCGTTGGGGCGACTTCCAGAGCCCCGAGTTCCGCGAGGCGTTCGCGTTCTACCTCGACCTCTTCACGCGCGGCCTGGCGCCGCGCGCCGGCGACGCCGAGCTCGGCAATCTCTACCAGGACTTCGCCGCCGGCTGGTTCGCCGCGATGATCACCGGGCCCTGGAACCTGGGCGAGCTCGAGCGCCGCCTGCCGCCGGCGCTGGCCGAGAGCTGGACGACGGCGCCGCTGCCGGCGCCGGCGCCGCCCGGCCCGGGGCTGTCGCTCGCGGGCGGCGCCAGCCTCGCGCTGTTCCGCGGCTGCGCGCAGGAGGAGCAGGCCTGGCGCTTCCTCGAGTACCTGTCGGCGCCCGCGCAGCAGCTCGAGTTCCATCGTCTGAGCGGCGATCTGCCGGCGCGGCGCTCGGCCTGGGCGCTCGGCAATCTCGCCGCCGACGCGCGCGTCGCCGCCTTCGCGCGCCAGCTCGAGCACGTGCGCGCGACCCCCAAGATCCCCGAGTGGGAGCGCATCGCGGCCAAGGTCGCGCAGTTCGCCGAGGCCGCGATCCGCGGCGAGACGAGCGCCGACGCCGCGCTCGCCGCGCTCGACGCCGAGGTCGACGCGATCCTCGAGAAGCGCCGCTGGCTGCTGGCGCGAGAGAGAGAGGCCTCGTGAGGCGGCGGATCGACCCAGGCGTGTGGTTCGCCGCGCCGGCGCTGGCGGCGATCGCGCTCTTCTTCTTCGTGCCGGTGCTGGGCGCGCTGGCGCTCAGCCTGACCGACTTCGACCTCTACGCCCTCGCCGGCCTGGAGAACCTGCGCTTCGTCGGCGTCTCGAACTACGCCCGCCTGCTCGAGCAGCCGCTGTTCCGCACCGCGCTGCGCAACACCCTCACCTTCGTCGTGCTCGCCGGACCGCTGTCGATCGCCGCCTCGCTCGGCGCCGCGTTGCTGGTCGACGCCGCCCTGGTGCGCGGCAAGGCGTTCTTCCGCACCGCCCTCTTCCTGCCGGTGGTGACGACCCTGGTCGCCGTCGCGGTGGTGTGGCGCTACCTCTACCACCCGCGCTTCGGCCTGCTGAACCGCGCCCTCGAGCTGCTCGGGCTCGGCCCGATCGACTGGCTCGGCGACCCGGCCTGGGCGATGCCGGCGATCGCGCTG
>Ga0268299_1001934_pt1 | contig 29214 bp, 19 predicted proteins | sample NOBtaG_FD_193484 | JGI IMG/M metagenome (GOLD analysis project Ga0268299, IMG submission 193484) | Activated sludge microbial communities from bioreactor in Nijmegen, Gelderland, Netherland - NOB reactor | ecosystem: Engineered > Bioreactor > Aerobic > Activated sludge | place: Netherlands...
AGCCGAGCGCGGCCCTCGTGACGCTCCGGGCGGCAGCGGCTACAGTGCGCGCCGTGCGCGTCGTCGTGACGGGTCTCATCGCCACCTACCCCGTGGGCGGCGTGACGTGGGACTACCTCCAGTACGTGCACGGCCTTGCGGCGCTCGGGCACGAGGTGACGTACCTCGAGGACACGGGCCAGTGGGTGTACTCGCCGCGGCTCCAGACGTTCACCGAGGACGCCGCCGAGAACCTCACGTACCTCGCGGCGGCGCTCGGGCGGGGCAGGGCGCGGGTCCCGTGGGCGTTTCGCGATCCCCACGGCGTCGTGCACGGGCTCGACGTCGCGGCGCTGCGGCGCGCGTGCCGGGAGGCCGATCTCTTCTTGAACGTGTCCGGGAGCGGCTGGCTCCGCGACGAGTACCGCGGCCGCGGCGTCCACGCCTATGTGGACACCGATCCCTGCTACAGCCAGTCCAAGCTCGTGGCTGCCGATGCCGGATCGGCCGACGCCGGCGTTCGCGAGTCGGCGGCGATGATCCGCAGCCACGACGTATTCTTCTCGTTCGCCGAGAACCTGGGGCGCCCCGAGTGCACGATCCCGACGGCGGGGCTCCGCTGGCACCCGACCCGTCATCCGATCGTGCTCGACGACTGGATCGTCGCGCTGCCGTCGCCGGCCGACGGCGCCTACACGACGGTCATGTCGTGGAAGATCGACGTGACCTCCCCGGTGATCGACGGCCGCGTCTACGGGGGCAAGGACGTCGAGCTCCTGAAGCTGATGGAGCTGCCGCGACGGACGACGGCGCGACTCGAGATCGCGCTCTCCGGCGCCGCGCCGCGGGACGAGCTCGCGGCGAGCGGATGGAGGCTGCGCGACGCGCGCGAGGTGTCGGCGGACCCCGACGCCTATCGGTCGTATCTCGCCGGCTCGCGCGGCGAGCTCAGCGTGGCGAAGGAAGCGTACGTTGCCACGCGGAGCGGCTGGTTCAGCACGCGCTCGGCGTCGTACCTCGCGTCGGGACGCCCGGTCGTCGTTCAGGACACGGGGCTCGCCGCGCACTATCCGGTCGGCGGCGCGATCGTGCCATTCGCCGACCTGGCCGGCGCCGCCGCGGGTCTCGCGGCGGTCGAACGCGATCACGCGCGCCGCTGTCGCGAGGCGCGCGCGCTCGCGGCGGAAGTCTTCGCGGCCGATCGGGTGCTCGGCAAGCTCCTCGCCGACGCGGGGTGCGGTTGAGCCATGGCGCCGCCTCGCGTCGTCGTCGCCGGATACCTCGTGCGTTATCCCCTCGGAGGATACGCGTGGCAGGCGCTGCACTTCGTCGCCGGTCTCCGGGCGCTCGGCTGCGACGTCTTCTTCTACGAGGACAGTGCCTACTACGCCGACGCCTACGTGCCCGGTGCCGACGCGATGACGACTAACTACGAGTACGGCGTCCGTGCGACGAGGGCGTTCTTCACGGCGTACGGGTTCGGCGACGCCTGGGGATTCTGGGACTCCGTGACCGATCGCTGGCACGGGGCTCCGGCCGAACGGACGCGCGCCGCGCTCGCCGACGCCGACCTGTTCGTGAACCTGGCGGGTGTGAACCGGATCCCGAAAGCGCGGCGTTCGCGTGCCGTCGCGGCGTATGTGGATCTCGACCCGGCCTACACCCAGATCCGCCTCGCCGCCGGTGATCGCGGCCTCACCGAGATGGTCGCGGAGCACGACGTGTTCTTCACCTTCGGCGAGAGCATCGGAATGCCCGGATGCCGGATCCCCACGGGCGGCGTGCGATGGCAGCCGATCCGCCAGCCGGTCGTGGCGTCGCTCTGGGAGCCCGAGCCCGACGATCCGGCGGCGCCGTTCACGACCGTCGGCCGCTGGGACGCGGTCGATCGAGACGTGACGTTCGACGGCGAGGTCTTCGCGTGGCGCAAGCGCACCGAATGGCAGCCGTACGTCGACCTGCCGCGCGTGACGGGTCAGCGCTTTCGCCTCGCGATGGACGTCGCGAACCGTCCCGACGACCTCGCGCGTCTCCGGGCGGCGGGGTGGGAGGTCCTCGACCCGCTCGAGGTGTCGCGCGATCCCGACCGCTATCGCGAGTTCATCCGGGGTTCGCGCGGGGAGTTCACCGTCGCGAAGGACGTGAACGTGCGCTTGCGGAGCGGGTGGTTCAGCGACCGCGGCGCCTGCTATCTCGCCGCCGGCCGCCCGGTCGTGAACCAGGACACCGGGTTCGATGATCATCTGCCGGTCGGGGAAGGGCTCTTCGCGTTTCGCACCCCCGCCGCCGCGGCCGCCGCGTTCGCGGCGATCGCCTCCGACTATCCACGGCACGCGCGCGCCGCACGGGCGATCGCCGTCGAGCACTTCGCGCCCGCGCGGGTCCTCGGCGCGCTGGTGGGTGCGGCGCGGTGAGTGTCCGCCGCGCGCTCGTCGCGATGCTGCTCGTCCTGGCGCCGCTGCTCGCGGAGGCGACCACGCCGACGGCACTCCCGCCCGGCGACGGCACGCGCGTCTTCAGTCCGCCCGACGAGGCCCGCGCGCGCCCGAAGAAGCCGACCATCACCTATTGGACGGTGACGGTCTCGATGGACGTCGACCCGACCGCCGACGAGGCGTCCGTGCGGATGCTCGTGCCGATGTCCGACGGCCGCCAGGCGATCCTCGGGCGCACGGTGCGGCCGAGCGCGTTTCGCTTCCGTGAAGAGGCGGGCCCGCCGAACCTGTGGGTGAGCTGGGAAGCGGGATCCGTGAAGCCGCAGAAGGGCGCGATCGCGTACACCTACACCGCGCGCACGACGGACGTCTGGCTCGACGTTCCGCGCGTTCCGCTCGCGGAGAATCCGCCGCCGCCCGATCCCGAGGCGCTCGCTCCCAGTGCGACGATGCAATCGGACGATCCCGCGCTCCAGCGGCGCGCGCAGGCGCTCACGCGCGACGCCGTCCGCCTCGACGAGATCGTCTGGTCGCTCTACCAGTACGCGGCGTCGTTCCTGCGCAGCGAAAGCCCCGACGCACCGGACGATGCGCGGTCCGTGCTCGCCGCCGAGCGGGGTAGCCCGAGCGGGCGGGCGCGGCTGCTGGTGGCTTTGTTGCGCAGCGCCGGCATCCCCGCGCGTCTCGTCGGCGGGCTTCGCCTCGAGGATGCGGCGCGGAAGCGCGCGACGCTCTCGTGGGTCGAGGCCTGGCTCGGCGGCACGTGGGTACCGTTCGATCCGTCGAACGGGCACTACGCCGCGCTGCCGGCGAACTACTTGGCGCTCTACTACGGCGATCTGCCGCTGATCGAGCACACCGCGAAGCTCGGCTTCCGCTACGACATGCTGATCCACCAGGTGACGCGGCAGGCGCTGCTCGCGCAGGAAGCGGAGCCGCCGGAGACGACGCTCGGTCGCGGGCGCGAGGTGAATCTCGAGACCGAGCGCGTGAAGACGTACGCCTTCTACGCCGAGCGTCCCGTCGCCTCCGTCGTGCTCATCACCGACGTGCCGGTCGCGACCGGCATCATCGAGCGGATCGTCGCCGACGCCCGCGAGCGCTCGATCAGCGTCGTGTTCCTCTCGGCGAGCTTCGAATCGCGCTACTTTCGCGAGCACTACCTCCAGCGGATGATCGCGAACAACTTCGGCGCCGTGGCCGAGTCGCATCTGCTGTTGGTCTCGACGCGCGACGAGGCCGGCCTGTACGCGCTGCTCCAGCTCGGCGAGCAGCGCATCGCGCTCCGCGACGCCCGGCTCGTCGTCGCGGGCGGCTTTCCGCGCGCCGTCGGCAAGGTATTGGGCTCCGTGCTCTATCGGCTCGTCGCGCCCGGCGAGCTCGTGCTGGTGAACCCGCAGGCGCCGCTGCTGTCCCTCTGGAACATGGCGCGCGCGAACCTGATCGACGGCGTGCCGATGGTCGAGGCCGCGGCCCTCTGGGACCTGCGCCCGCAGGTCATCGATGCCGACGACGTACGGGGGCTCGCCGGGTTCCGGCGCGGCCTCGTGCGGGCGTGGTCGGAAGCGGTGGTCGCGCAGGTGCCGCTCCAGGCGATCAACTTGATTTTGGTCCTACCGGTCATCGCCTGCATCGTCGTCGTCTTCCGGAGCGTCATCGGCATCGAGACCTTCGGCACGTTCGCGCCCGTCATCGTGTCGCTCGCATTCCTCATGACGGGCCTCGTGTGGGGGGTCACGATCTTCTGCGTGATCGTCGGGCTCGGCGTCGTCCTGCGGAGCGCGCTCCAGTGGGTGCGGATCCAGCTCGTCGCGCGGCTCGCGGTCCTGATCGCGCTCGTGTCGGTGATGATGGCGGGGCTGACGGTCGCCGGCGCGTACTTCGGCGTCGGCGCGCTGCTGAACGTCAGCATCTTCCCCATGGTCATCATGTCGAACGTGATCGAGAACTTCACGACGACCCAGGTCGAGCTCGGGACCCGCGAAGCGGTGCGGCTCACCGCCAACACCCTCCTCGTGTGCGCCTCCTGCTACCTCGCGATCGAGTGGGCGGGCCTCCAGTCGATCGTCTTGTCGTTCCCCGAGGTGTTGCTCGCCGTGGTCGCGCTCGAGGTGGCGATCGGGAAGTGGCGCGGGCTCCGGCTGCTCGAGTACCTGCGCTTCGCCGACCTCGGGCGGTCGGGAGACGCGCCCGCGCCACCGCCCGCGGATGCCGGGCGCTGATGTTCGCGACGCTCCGCCGTATCCGGCGCGCCGCGCTCGGCATGAACCGGCGGAACCTCGAGTTCCTCGTGCCGTACAACGCGAAGGCGCTCTTCGCGGTCGTGGACTACAAGCCGGGCACGAAGCGGCGGCTCTCCGCGGCCGGGATCCCGGTGCCCGTGACGTACGCGGAGCTCGCCCGCCAGTGGGATCTCCGGCGCATCGACGCGATCCTCGCCGGACGGACGAGCTTCGTCGTGAAGCCCGCGCGCGGGGCAGGGGGTGGCGGCGTCGTCGTCGTCGCCGACCGGAACGCCGAGGGGTTCGTGAAGGCGAGCGGCGCGGTGCTCGCGCCGGCGGATCTCGCCGCCCACTGCTCCGACATCCTCGCCGGCGCGTACGCGCGGAGCACGCACAGTGACGAGGTCGTGATCGAGTACCGCGTACAGGCGGATCCGCTGCTCGGGGCGATCAGCTATCGCGGCGTGCCGGACGTGCGCGTGCTCGTGTTCCGCGGCGTGCCGGTGCAGGCGATGATCCGCCTCCCGACGCGGGCCTCGGACGGACGCGCCAATCTCCACATGGGCGGGATGGCGGTCGGCGTCGATCTCGGGACGGGCATCACGACCCACGGCGTGTTGAAGGGCGTGCCGACGGCGCGCCACCCCGAGCTCGACGTCGCGGTCGCGGGCCACGCGGTGCCGGCATGGGAGACGATGCTCGCGATCGCGGCGCGCTGCTTCGACGCGATTCCGCTCGGCTACCTCGGCGTCGACCTCGTGCTCGACGCCGAGCTCGGGCCGCTGGTGCTCGAGCTGAACGCGCGGCCGGGTCTCACGATCCAGCTCGCCAATCGGCGCGGGCTCCGCGCGGCGATGGAGACGGTGGCCGCGACGGATCTGGTCGGCGCGAGCGTCACCGAGCGCATCGCGCTCGGCCGGCGGCTCGCGGGGTCGTCCGAGCCGTCGCCCGCGTGACCCGCTTCAACGCCCCATCAGGCGGCGCCACCCGGCGGGATCCATGATCACCCGGTTCTGCGGGCCCTCGCACTCGGCGGGGAGGGTCGCGCCCGCCTCCGTCGCGTCGTACGCGACGTCGCCCGGGTAGAGGACGCCCATGTGCTCGCCGATCTGGACGACTTTCGGGAGGATCGGCGTCACCCGCCGGTCGCGCGCCGTCTCGAGCACCCGCGCCATGCTGCCGAGGGCGACGAGATCCTCGAGGGTCCGGGCGGTCGGCGGGGTCAGCACGATCGTCCCGGCCGCCGCGCCGGCGAGCGCGTCGGCGGGCGTGAGCCATTCCGCCGCCGTCGTCTCGCGCGCGTCGTGGAGCGGGGTCTGATCGGGGGGGACGGGTGCCACGAAGAAGCGCGCGTCGTACCGACGGGGCGCGTGCACGGGGGTGATCCAGCGGCTGTAGTAGCGGAGGTCGTTCGCCCGGAGGGTGAGACGTTCGCGCGCGACGAGCTCGGCGAAGTCGAGCGCGCCGTCCACGAGCGCGCGACGGTGGGCCGCGAAGCGATCACGGGTCGCGGGGTCGCCGAAGCCGAGCGGGCCGCCGTCGCGGTCGGCGAGGAGGATGCCGGCCTCCTCGAAGAGCTCCCGGATGGTCGCCGCCAGGAAGGCGAGGGCGTCCTCGCGCGGCAGGCTCTCGCCGAGGGTGTCCGGGAGCGTGTCGGATGCCACATGAGGTGCCATGGCATCCCGGATGGTGGGCGAGCGGTCGACGGCTTCGAGCAATCCGCCGGGGAAGACGTGGGCACCGGCGAACGCCCGGCTCTCGGCGTGGCGGGCGACCAGGAGGATTTCGAGCCGACCTGGAGCAGGTTCGCGCATCAAGACGACCGTCGCGGAGTCGACGGGGACGGGCGGGGAGCTCGCGGTCATCGGGGGCCGAGCCTCGGGGAACGGTGGCGGGGTGTCAAGGGCGCTCGAAGGCCGCCGAAAGCTAGATTTTGCTTGACAGTTCGGGCTCCGAGTCCGTACGTTCGCACCTGATTCGTCCCCTGTCGTGCCGTCGTCTGCCCACGTCTTGGCGTGAGCAGCTGTCCGCTCACCGTGTTGCCGAGGAGGATCCCCATGAAGCTCGTCGTCCGTCTGGCCCTATTGACCGTTGCGATGGCCTCCCCATTCGCGCTCGCCCCCCACGCGACGTGGGCCGCCTGCTCCGCCGGCGGTACGGTCTCCAACGTCAACGACTGTGTGCCGGAGAACGTGAAGGCGACCGACTGCGCGCTCGAATGGTCGATCACGCCGGTGCCGCCGGTCGACCCGAAGAAGGGCGTGCGGACGGCGAAGATCAGCTGCGTCGACAACGACCCGTCCTGCGACGCGGACACCCTGGTCGGCCAGTGCACCTTCAACGTCGGGGTCTGCGTGAACGTCGTCGACAGCCGCTTCACCTGCACGCCGACGGACCTCGCGACCTCGCTCGCGAAGAAGCCGAGCGACAAGGACGCGCTGAAGATCGACAAGAACCCCCACGCCTACAAGAACCGGCAGGCGGTCGTGCTCGCCTTCGCGGACGTCGGCGCGACCGCGACCCAGAACGTCTGCTCCGAGGAGCGTCCGTTCGTGGTGCCCCTCAAGAAGGGTAAGAAGGCCAATCTCGGCATCCAGGGGATCGTGACGAGCACCGGCGGTGTGGTGGACAAGGACTCGATCAAGTTCACGTGTCTGCCGGGAAGCCCGACGGCCCAGAACGCGTCGGCGCGCCAGATCACGTCTCCGACGGAGCTGATCGGCGGCCCGATGGCGGTCGGACAGGTCGGCGACTGGCTCATCGAGAACGACCGCGTGCGCTTCGTCATCCGCGACGTCGGTCGCGACTTCAGCTTCATGCTCACCTACGGCGGCCACATCGTCGACGCCGACTTCGTGCGCGCGAGCGGCCCCGGGCGCGACAATTTCCTCGGCCTGACCCCGCTGATCAACGTGTCGTCGACGGACAATCCGACCTCGATCTCGGTGATGAGCAGCGGCGTCGGCGGCGGTCCCGCCGTGCTCTCGACGTCCGGTCCCGACGACCTCTTCGACCCGATCGATCCCGCGGTCGCGATCAAGGGCTTCAGTCAGTCGCTCTCGATCCCGCCGTTCGCCATCGACAACAACATCCCGGTGACGGTGATGAACGAGTACACGCTGCGGCCTGGGGACACCTTCATCGAGATCGAGACGATCATCCAGAACAACGGATCGGATCTGCTCGACCTCTACATCGGTGACTACACGAGTGGCGGCGGCCAGCTCGAGGTCGTCGGCCCGGGTCTCGGCTTCGGCGAGGGGGCGCTCCGTCTCGGCGGCAATCGCGAGAGCAACGAGGCGCCGATCACGTTCGATTGGCTCGGGTGGTTCGGCTTCGGAGAGTCGCAGGGCATCTCGTACGGGCTCATCCCGGCGCTGTACGACAACACCAGCGCGTTCACGCAGTCGGGCGTGGTCGTGCCCATCTACGGGCAGAGCTTGCTGAGCATCCTCACGGCGGCAGACGAGGGTGACTGCGCGCGGACGTCAGGCGGTGTGCCCTGCGGCGGCTCGGGGCAACCCGCGTGCGACGTGGCCTGCGAGATCAACGTCGACTGTCAGCCTCCCACCCAGACCATGGACATCGGCCCGTGCGTCAACGCCAAGCCGCCGGGGGTGCTGGCCGTTCCGGCGGGCGGCATGAACTCCTACCGCCGCTGGTTTGCGCTCTCCGACAACGGCCTCGGCAAGATCGTCGAGGCCCGGAACGCGCTGATCGCGCGCGGGGACATCGTCGATGCGCAGAAGTCGACATGGGTGTCCGGTACCGTCACGGTCGGTGGCGAGCCCGTCGCAGGCGCGCGCATCGCGTGGACGCAGTCGCCGGGTGATCGCCAGTCGACCTTCGGTCTGATCAACGTCTTCGAGACCGGCGCGGACGGCTACTACCAGGGCATGGTTCCGCGCGGTCTCTATCGCGCGGCGGTCAAGATCCCCGGCTATCCGTACGAGGGTGGCGGCAGCTCGCCCCTCCAGAAGACGACCGAGGTGAAGAAGCCGACCGTCGTGAATTTCGATGTCCCCGCGACCGGCTTCGTCCGTGTCGACGTCACGAACGGCGTCACCACCAACCCGATCCCGGCCAAAGTCTCGGTCGTCGGAGCGGCGGCGAGCCCGGACCCGGGCAACCTCGAGCTCATCCTCGGCAACTCGATCACGGCGTCCGGCAATATCTTCGGCTACGACGCACGCGAGAAGGTCACCATCCACGGCCTCCCGCAGGTTCAGTTCGCCGGCGTCTCGGGCAGCACGCCGGTCTTCGCGCTCCAGCCTGGTGACTATCAGCTCGTGGTGTCGCACGGCCCCGAGTTTTCGGTGAGCAAGCACAACATCACCGTGGTCGCGGGCGATGCATCGACGCCGCAGGTGGTTGCGGCGACCGTCGTGCCCGTCGTCGACTCGACCGGATTCGTCTCCGCGGATCATCACGTCCACCTGATCAACAGCCCGGACTCGACGGTCTCGCGTGACGAGCGCATCGTCACCATGCTCGCGGAAGGCGTCGACTACTTCGTCGCGAGCGACCACGACTTCAAAGAGGACCTCACGGCCGAGGTTGCCGCGCTCGGCGCGAGCTCTTTGGTGAAGACCGGCATCAGCGACGAGATCACCTACTTCAACAGCGGCCACTTCGGCGCGTACCCGCTCGACCTCGTCCCCGGCAGCGCCACCAATGGCGCCATCGACTGGGGCCGGGCCGGCGTGCCGGCCGGCCTCGGGTACCCGTCGGACGGCAGCTACGATCTCAGCATCCAGGAGATGGCGACGGCCGCCAAGGCCCCGCCCCACAACGCGACGGTCGTGCAGGCGAACCATTTCAACAGCGGCACGCTCGGCTACTTCCGCACCTCGGGCATCGACACCACGGTGGCGCCGCCGCAGTCGAGCACCGATCCGGCGCGCATCCGCCAGAACCCGGCCGTCACCAATCTCTACAGCGACGAGGTCACCGCACTCGAGCTCTGGATCGAGAGCAGCCGTGATCAGAACGCCTTGGCCCTGGGAGAGAACCTCGGCGACTACATCAACATGCTGAACCTCTTCGACTCGGCGAACCCGGATCAGCGGAAGGGCATCGTCTGCAACTCCGACACGCACTCGACGGCCGTCGTCCAGGCCGGCGGGCCGCGAAACATGCTGGCGTCCGTGACCGACGATCCGGCGCTGCTCGATCCGGACGATCTCGCGGCCAGCGTGAACGCCGGCCGGAACGTCTGCACGAGCGGTCCGATGGTGCGGGTCAGCATCGAGGGCGACGGCGGCGCCGTCGCGAGTCATGATCTCGCCGACCCGCTCCTCGTGCCCGCGACGCTCGGCACCGCGACGGTGCACGTCGACATCCAGAGCCCGACGTGGGCGGAGTACGACAAGGTCGACATCTACTTCAACACGACGCCGTCGTGCGTGAACACGCCGGTCAACTTCCTCGGCAGCAGCAAGAAGAACTGCACGGCGACCCCGACCTTCACGCTCACGCCGACCAAGAGTACGGTTCCGGTGAACGGCGACTTCCGGCTCGAGTCGGCGAGCGTGCAGGGCCTCACGATCACGCAGGACTCCTGGGTGATCGTGGTCGTGCGCGGCACCGATAACGTTTCGAAGCCGCTCTTCCCCATGAACCCGCAGGAGATCCTCCCACGCGCCTGTAGCGCCAACCGTTGCCGCGCCTGCGGCACCGGTCTGCCGGCGTGCGGCATCTTCGGGTCGTGCACCATCACCAACCTGACGGTCGCGGAGCTCGCCGACGGCAACCTCAATCAGTGCGGCGTGCTCTCGATGGCGATCGCCAATCCGCTCTTCATCGATTTCAACGGCGACGGCTTCTACAAGGGCGTCGCGCTTCCGTAAGTCCGTACCGCAGAGGGGGCGTTCCCAAAGGGGAACGCCCCCGGGTACAACCTCCGCATGATCGGAGATCGATGGTCGCGCCGCGTCCTCGCGTTGGCGCTTGTGCTCGCCGGGGCGGTCCTGTTCGGCGGGCATTCGGTGGCCCACGCGGGGCCGCTGTTCGCGATGGCCGACGCCTCGGCCTTGGTGGTGCGTGGGAAGGTGGAGCGCATCACGCCGTACGAGAAGGCCAAGCTGACCGTCTTTCGGATTCAGGTGACGCGCGCGCTGAAAGGCGACGTCGCCGCCGGCGAGTCGATCGACCTCGCGCAGGAGATGCTCTTCGCGACGACCCAGCCGTACTTCAGCGTCGGGACCGAGACGCTGATCTTCGCGCTGCCGTTGCCGGACTATTCCTCGTTCCGTGAGGCGCTGCCCGCCGGCCGGTACTGGCGCTGGACCGAACGGCTCGAGACGACGCCCGACGTCGCGCCGCTGACCGATCCGAGGCTCACCGACGCGGTCGCGGGATACGTGACGGTGCGGGACGATCCCGAGGCAGTCGCCGATTTCGTCGTGCGAGCCATCGGGGGAGCGAGCGGACGGGTACGGCAGGACGCGCTCACCATGGCCGGCGCCCGTCACGAGGCGGTGCCGCTTCTCGATGCTCGGCGCCTCGCTCCGCTTTCGGCCTGGCTCGCGAGCGAGCAGACTCCGCTGCCAGAGCGGGCGGGCGTACTCGTGGCGCTCGCCCGGATCAAGGCCCCCGGCGTGGTCGAGCTCGCCGAGACGCTGACCGTGAACGGCAACCCGCTCCAGGCCGCCGCCGTCGACGCGCTCGTGACGATCGAGAAGCTGCCGCCCGATCAGCAGCTGCTCGCCTGGAGCCAGAGCCGCGACGATGCGCTTCGGCTGGTGGCGGCCCGCGGGCTCGCCAAGAGCGGGTCCGACCCGGCGCTCGATCGCCTCGCCGCGATGCTCGAGACGGAAGGCACGCGCGCGGTCCGTCTCGCGATCATCCGGGCGGTGGCGCGGACGGCGTCGCCGCGCATCGTGCCGCTCCTCGGGGCCGAGCTCGAGAAGAACGACAAGGAGGTCACGCTCGCGGCCGCTGACGCGTTGGTGAAGCAGGGCACGGACCCGGCCGTCGCCGTGCTCACGAAGGCGCTCGAGGGCGGATCGGAGAACGCGCAGTTGGCGGCGGCGTTCGCGCTGAAGCGGATGAACCGGGAGGAGACCGACGAGATCCTCGAGCGCGTCGAGCAGACGCATCCGGATCCGAAGGTGCGCCGGCTCTGTAAGCTCGCCCTCGGCGAGTCGATGCACGAGCACTGACCCGGTGTTCCGGCGCGGAGCTTTGGCGCGCGCGCTCGCTGGCGTGCTGGCCACCGTCGGCGTGCTCGTGGGTGGATCGGCCGCCGCGCATCAGCAGGGCATCAGCTACACGGACGCGGAGCTCGTCGACGGTCGGGCGCGCGTCGATCTCGTGCTGTCGGTGCACGACGTCATGGCCGACGCCGACGGCGACGGCGTCCTCACCGAACGCGAGATCGGCGAACGCTTGCCCCGGCTCCGGCGGCTCTACGAGAACGCGGTCGTCATCGAGGCGGGCGGGACGCCGTGTCCGTTGACGGTCGCGGGGTTCGGGCTCACGCCCCAAGAAGGCGTCCGGTTCCGGCTCGAGGGACCGTGTCCCGACGGGTTCCCCGTGCGTCTCGTCGTCCGGCAACCGATGCTCTCGGGGCAGGGGGGGCACAACCTCGCCAAGATCCGGGTCGGCGGGCGCGTCAGCGAGGCGATCTTCGACCCGACGACGAGCGAGATCGTGATCGCGGGCGAGCCCGCAGGCGTCGGCCCAACCTTCCGTCGCTTCTTCGTGCTCGGCGTCGAGCACATCGCGACCGGCTACGATCACGTGCTCTTCCTGCTGGCGCTCCTCATGGTCGGCGGTGGGTTCCGTTCGCTGGTCGCGATCGTCACGGCGTTCACGGTGGCGCACAGCTTGACGCTCAGCCTCGCCGTGCTCGACGTGGTCCAGCTGCCGGCGCGCTTCGTGGAAAGCGTGATCGCGCTCTCGATCGCCTGGGTGGCGCTCGAGAACATGCTGATCGATCGCAGCCAGGGACGTTGGCGGATCACCTTCGCGTTCGGCCTCGTCCACGGTTTCGGCTTCGCGTCGATCCTGCGCGATCTGCACCTGCCGACGCAGGGCCTCGCGGTGTCGCTGCTCGCGTTCAATCTCGGCGTCGAGGCAGGCCAGCTCTGCATCGTCGTGCTCGCGTATCCGCTCGTCGCGTGGGTGCAGCGGACCGCGTATCGCCGCCCGTCGATCGTCGCCGCGTCGAGCGTCATCCTGGTGCTCGCGCTCTGGTGGTTCGTCGAGCGGGCTTTCGGGTAGCGCGGATGACGCGGATGGCGCGCGCCTTGACAGGTCGGACGTCGCATGCGAGCTGCGACGGCGGGGGAGGTGAGGCGTTGCGGGTCCGGAAATCGGCGGGAGCGCGCGCTGGCGCGCACGACACGGCACCGTACGTGGAGCGGCTGCTGTGGAGCGCCGGCCTCGCGCGGGTCGCCGGCGTCGACGAGGTCGGCATGGGACCGCTCGCCGGCCCGGTGGTCGCGGCCGCGGTGATGTTCGCGGCGGATACGCCGCCGCTCCGGGGGATCGCCGACTCGAAGCTGTTGCCGGCGCCGGCGCGCGAGGAGGCGGCCCGGGCCATTCGCGCGGTGGCGATCGGCGTCGGTTTGGGCGTGGTCGACCCGGACGAGATCGATCGCCTGAACATCTACCAGGCCGGCTTGCAGGCGATGCGGCGCGCGGTCGCGGCGCTCCCGTGCGTGCCGGAGCACGTCGTCGTGGATGCCCGGCACATCCCGCAGCTCGAGGTGCCGCAGACGCGCTACGTGCGGGCGGATGCGATCGTATACTCGGTGGCCGCCGCTTCCATCATCGCGAAGGTGCACCGCGACGCGGTCATGCAGGCGTTCGATGCGGCATACCCGGCTTACGGTTTCGCACGTCACGTCGGCTATGCCACGCGCGAGCACCTGCGGGCGCTCGAGCAATACGGCCCGACGCCGCTCCACCGGCGGTCGTTCGCGCCCTGCGCGGCGGCCGCCGCCCGTTTCGCCGTCTGAGCGGACGGCAGGTTCCCGAGCGCGATTCCGCCTCCTATAATCGACAGCCGTGAGCACCGACATCGTCATGCCGAAGCTGAGCGACACCATGGAGGAGGGGACCATCCTCAAATGGTTGAAGCAGGTCGGCGAGACGGTGACGGCGGGTGAGGTGATCGCCGAGGTCGAGACCGACAAGGCGGACATGGAGCTCGAAGCGGCCGAGGGCGGTGTGCTGAGCGCCATCCGGATCCCCGCCGGAGAGAGCGCGGCCGTCGGCGCGGTGATCGCGGTGCTCGACGGCGACGCGGCCGCGAAGGGGAACGGCGATGCTCAGCAGGCGAAGTCCACCGCGACCGGGACGCCCGAGGCGGTCGACGAGCCGGGTGCCGATCGCGACGAGGAGTCCGACGCCGCCGCCGCGGCGGAGCGGCCGGCCGCGCGAAAGCCCGAGGTCGCATCGCCGCCCACGAAGTCCGCGCCGACTCCGAAGGCCGCGCCGCCATCCAAGGCGGCGCCGCCGAGTGCCGCCCCGTCGCGCTCGCGAGCCGCCGACGCCACGCAAGCGGCTACGCAAGCGGCTACGAAAGATGCGCCGCGGGCGGACACGATCAAAGCGTCGGCCGCGGCTCGCGCGCTCGCGGCCGAGCGCGGCATCGACCTCGCCGGCTTGCGCGGCAGCGGTCCCGACGGCCGCATCGTCAGCGAGGACGTCGAGACCGCCGCGAGCGACACCAAACCCGCGGAGTCGCGGGCGACGATGCGGCGCCCGCCATCGACGGGGGGCGAGGCCCCGGTCAGCGAGCGCCACGAGCTCTCCCGTATGCGGCAGTCGATCGCCAAGCGCATGAGCGAGGCGTTTCGCGACATTCCGCACTTCGCGGTGACCGCCGAGATCGACATGTCGGAGGCGGTGCGCCTCAAGGCGGCGCTCGAGAAGAGCGGAGCGTTCGACGTGCCGGTCACCTACACGCACATGTTGCTGAAGGCGGTGGCGCGCGCGCTGACCCGTCACCCGCGCCTGAATTCGTCGTATCGTGACGGTGCGCTCGAGGTGCACGCCGAGGTGAATCTCGGCATGGCCGTCTCGGTCGACGACGGCCTGATCGTGCCCGTCCTCCGCCGCGCCGACGAGCGTTCGCTCGCCGACCTCGCCGCCGAGGCGCGCCGCCTCGTCGCGCTGACGAAGCAGGGGAAATTCGCGAGCGCGGATCTGTCGGGCGGCACGTTCACGGTCAGCAACATGGGGATGCTTGATCTCGAGTCGTTCACCGCCGTGATCAATCCCCCGCAGGCGGCGATCCTCGCCGTCGGCGCGATCAAGCCGCGCGCGGTCGTGCGCGAGGGTGCCGTGGTCGCGCGCCATACGATGTTCGTCACCGTGTCCTGCGATCACCGCATCATCGACGGCGTGATGGCCGGACGTTTCCTGGAGGAGCTGAAGACGTTGTTGGAGAATCCCATCGGTCTGGTAGTCGCATGAAGAGCGCCGTTGCCATTGCCGTTTCCCCGGAAGTCTCGCCGATCGCGGTGCGCCGTCTCGGCCGCCTGGGGTACGAGGAGACGCTCAGGGTGCAAGAAGAGGCGCGGGGCCAGGTGATCGCGGGCGCGCCGGAGCAGCTGCTGCTGGTCGAGCATCCGCCGGTCATCACGCTCGGCCGCCGCGGCGACGTGCGTCACGTGCTCGAGCGCCGCGCGCCCGTCCTGCGGGTGAGCCGCGGCGGGGACGTCACGTACCACGGACCGGGGCAGCTCGTCGGGTACCCGATCCTCGATCTCAACCGCCGCGGCCGCGACATCGATCGCTACCTCCGCGCGCTCGAGGACGTGCTGATCGCGGTCGCCCGTCGGTTCGGACTCACGGCGCGCCGCCAGCGCGGCTTCACGGGCGTCTGGCTCGGGAACGCGAAGCTCGCCGCGATCGGTGTCGGTATCCGCCGTTGGGTCACGATGCACGGCTTCGCGCTCAACGTCGCCGATCTCCGGTCGGAGTTCGCGGCGATCGTCCCGTGCGGCCTCGCCGGCATCGGCGTCACCTCGCTCGCGGAGGCGACGGGGCAGTGCCCGGCGATGGCGGACGTCGAGGCGCTCGTCGTGGACGAGTTCCTGCGCGTCTTCGCTCCGAGCGAGGAAGGCGCGGGCTGACGGTGACGACGGCGGCCGCGACGGTTCCCCGCCGCCATCCCGAGTGGATTCGCGCTCGCGCACCGACCGGCCCGGCGGTCGCGGAGACGCGCGCGATCGTGCGCACGCTCGGCCTCCACACGGTCTGCGAGGAGGCGCAGTGTCCGAACCTCGGGGAATGCTGGTCGCACCACACCGCGACGGTCATGTTGCTCGGGGACACGTGCACGCGGAGCTGCCGCTTCTGCGCCGTCAGCCATGGCCGCCCGCTCGCGGTCGATCCCGAGGAGCCGGGACGGGTCGCGGAGGCGGTCGCGCGGCTCGGCCTCCGGCACGTCGTCATGACGTCGGTCAATCGCGACGACCTGCCGGACGGCGGCGCCGGGCACTTCGCGGCAGCCGCGCACGCCGTGCACGCCCGCGTCCCGACGTGCACGATCGAGGTGCTGATCCCCGACCTCCAGGGCGACCTCGCCGCGCTCGCGACGATCGTCGCCGCGCCGATCACGATCTTGAACCACAACACGGAGACGGTCCCGCGTCTCTATAAGCGCGTCCGGCCGGGCGCCGTGTACGAACGCTCGCTGGCGATCCTTGCCGAAGCGAAGCGGCTCGCGCCCGGACTCCGGACGAAGACGGGCCTCATGCTGGGTCTCGGCGAGACGCGCGACGAGGTGCTCGCGGTGCTCGCCGACGTTCGGGCGGCGGGGTGCGACGTCCTGACGCTCGGGCAGTACCTACGGCCGAGCCCCGACGAGTTGCCGGTCGAGCGCTACGTCACGCCCGAGGAATTCGCGGCGCTCGGTGCCGATGCGCGCGCGCTCGGCTTCGCCTACGTCGAGTCCGGCCCGCTCGTCCGCAGCTCGTATCACGCGTGGCAACACCTTCCATAAGCGGCTTCAGCGCCGCTTTTCACCCGGAAATCTCGAAAAAATAGACGAAAAAGTTGGCGACTTAATTGCGGACGGGGACCGTTTGCCATAATGTCGCCCGATTCCAGGATCGTCGGAGGGGCGGTCCGAAACACGGTTGGGGGCGAGGTGCGCAATGCTGAAACTCTATGATTTCCCTGAGAGCCCGTACTGCCAGAAGACGCGGATCGTCCTGGCGGAGAAGGACCTGAGCTACGACCTCGTTCCGGTCGACCTGAAGGCGGGCGAGCAAAAGCGCCCTGAATTCCTCAAGTTGAATCCGTTCGGCAAGGTGCCCGTGCTGATCGACGACGAGATGATCGTGTACGACTCGACGATCATCAACGAGTACTTGGAAGACGAGTACCCGCATCCCCCCCTCCTCCCGTCCGATTCTTCGGCCCGCGCACGCGTCCGCACCTTCGAGGACTACGCGGACAACGCGTTCATTCCCGTCACCGGCATCATCCTGAACGAGCTCCGGAAGCCGGAAGGCGAGCGCGACGCCGACAAGCTCGCGAACGCTCGCCAACAGGTCCAGCGCATGCTCGCCGTGATCGACGGCTCGCTCGCGGGTCGGCAGTGGCTTGCCGGAAACTTCTCGCTCGCCGACGTGGCCTTCGCGCCACGGGTCGTGATCCTTCCGGCGCTCGGCGTCGAGCTCGATCCGCAGTGGAAGAACGTGGCGGGATGGATCCAGCGCTTGAACCAGCGCGCCAGCATCCACGACCTCGCCGGCCTCGCGCGCTAGCCGAAATCCTCACGCGACGGTGGAGGCTGAGGCCTCGGCCGTCGCGAACTGCTCCTGATAGATCCGGATGAAGGCGACGACGATCGCCAGGAGCACCGGGCCCAAGAAGAGGCCGAGCACCCCGTAGACCTGCACGCCGCCCAGGATCCCGAAGAAGAGGAACAGGGTCGGGAGGCGGGTCTGGTTGCCGATCAGCAGGGGTCGCAGCACGTTGTCGACCATGCTGATCACGAGCGACCCGTACACCAGCAGGATGATCGCGCGCACGAAGTCTCCGGTCGCGGCGAGATAGATGGTGCAGGGGATCCAGACGCCGGCCGCGCCGACGAACGGGATCAGCGAGAGGAAGCCCGCCAGCACGCCGAGGAACGCGGTGTACGGGAGGCCGAGTCCCCAGAGCGCCACCCAGGTGAGCACGCCCTGCGCGAGCGCCGTCGCGACCATGCCCTGCGTCACCGCGGAGAGCGTCTGGTAGAGCACGCTGAAGATCGCGTCCTTGTGCGAGGGGTCCATCGGGATGAGGTCGCGGAGCCCGCGGTACATCCGCTCGCCGTCCCGGAAGAGGAAGAAGAGCGTGAAAACCATGATCGTGAAGTCGAGCAGGAAGACTGCGACGTTCTTCGCGACCGACGTGACCTGCGCGACCACGACGGCGCTCGCCGTGTCGACGCTCGAGCGCGCGGCGGAAGCCCAGTCGATCTCGTAGCCTTCCAGCCGGTGGACGAGCCGGCCGAGCCGCGACGCGCGCAGGCGCTCGACGTCGGCGGTGAAGCCTCCCGAGCTCACGTATTCGCTGAGCCGCTGGTAGAGTGACGCGCCTTCGCGCGTGATTACGCTCGACAGCGAGATCGTCGGCAGCACGATCACCGCGGTCACGAGCAGCGTGAGCGCGAGCGCCGCCACCGTCTCGCGGCCCCCGCTCCAGCGCCGGACGACGACGTAGAGCGGGAAGAACAGCATGGCGAGAATCGCCGCCCAGATGATCGGCGCGAGGAACCCCGCGAAGACGGCGTAGAGCTGGTAGAGCAGGAAGAGAAACGCCGCGAAGAAGAACGCGACGATCACCTGACCACGCGCGAGCCCGAGGCTCGAGGAGAAGTGCGAGCGCGTCTCGACCGGCGCGTCCGAATCGGAGGGCGGCGACGAGGGCGGGGGCAGGGGTGGCATGCCGGCCGTGCTTAGACGCCTGCGATCGTCAGCGTGCGAATCTTCAGCGTGGGGGCGGCCATTGCGCCGCGGAACTCCAGGTCGTTCCCGACCATCTCGATGTCGCGGAACATGTCGAGCAGGTTGCCCGCGATCGTGATCTCCTCGACCGGATGGACGACCTCGCCGTGCTCGATCCAGAGACCGGCGGCGCCGCGTGAATAGTCGCCGGTGACGGGATTCACGCCGAAGCCGATGAGCTCCGTCACGAGGAGGCCGCGCTCGACCGACGCGATGATCTCCTCGGGCGTGTGGGCGCCGGCTTCGAGATAGAAGTTGGTCGGGGAGGCGCTCGGGGCGTCACCGATCGACCTGGCGGCGTTGCCGGTCGAGGTGAGATCCAAGCGGCGCGCCGAGTAGCTGTCGAGCAGATAGCTTCGCAGCACCCCCTGGTCGACGACCACGTTCCGGCGCGTCGGGAGTCCCTCGGCGTCGAACGGCCGCGACCCGTGGCCCCGCGCCAAGCGGCCGTCGTCGACCACCGTCATGAGCGGCGACGCGATCGTGTCGCCGAGCCGTCCGAGGAGAAACGAGGTGCCGCGGTAGAGGCTCTGGCCCGTGACGGCTCCCGCGAGGTGCCCGAGGAGAGACACCGCGACGGTCGACTCGAAGATCACGGGCGCTTCCTGCGTCTTCACCCGGCGAGCGCCGAGGCGACGGAGCGTTCGCGCGGCGGCGCGCTTCCCGATCGCCGCGGGGTCCTCGAGGGCGGCGAGGTGGCGCGACCGGGCGTACCAGAAGTCGCGCTGCATGCCGCCGTCCGCCGTCGCGACCGGTTCGACGCCGAGGTGGAAGCTCGACCGCCGATAGCTGCCGGCGAATCCGAGGCTCGACGCGTACGCGATCGTGGAGGCGTCCTGCGAGAACTCCGCGCCCTCGGAGTTGCTGAGCCGCGGGTCGACCGCGAGCGCGGCGCCCTCGGCGGTCCGCGCCTTCGCGAGCGCGTCGTCGGGATTCGGCGCCGTCGCCGCCTCGTCCCAGAGGTCGAGGTCCGGCCGGTCGGTCGCGAGTGCCGCGCGCTCGGGCAAACCCGCGACCGGATCCGCGGCGGTGACGCGCGCGAGCCCGACCGTGTCGGCCGCGAAGCGCTCGAGGCCTGCCGGCGAGAGGTCCGCGGTCGCGGCGATCGCGGAGCTCGAGCCGACGAACACACGGAGGCCGATTCGGCGCTCGCGAGCATCCGTCAGTTTTTCGATTTCGCCGAGCCGGACGCCGGCCGCGAAGGCGCTGCTCTCGACCATCACCGCGTCGGCGGCGACGGCGCCCGCGCGCGCGGCGCGGTCGAGCACGGCGGCGAGGGTCGATTCCATGGCGGCGCTCACGCGCGCGTCCCGCCGACGGTGAGCCCGTCGATCCGGATGGTCGGGAGCCCGACGCCGACCGGTACCGACTGGCCGTTCTTGCCGCAGGTGCCGATGCCCTCGTCGAGCTGGAGGTCGTGGCCGACCATGCTGATGCGGGTCAGCACGTCCGGACCGTTGCCGATCAGGGTGGCACCCTTGACCGGCCGCGTGACCTTGCCGTGCTCGATCAGATAGGCCTCGCTCGCGGAGAAGACGAACTTGCCGCTCGTGATGTCGACCTGGCCGCCGCCGAACGACACCGCGTAGATTCCGCGGTCGACGGAGCGGAGGATGTCCTCCGGCGCCGAGTCGCCGGCGAGCATGAAGGTGTTCGTCATGCGCGGCATCGGCGCGCTCGCATAGCTCTCGCGCCGGCCGTTGCCCGTCGGGGCGACGCCCATGAGCCGCGCGTTCAAGCGGTCCTGCATGTAGCCGCGGAGGATGCCTTTCTCGATCAGGACGGTGCGGCTGGTCGGCGTGCCCTCGTCGTCGACGTTCAGGGAGCCGCGGCGGTTCGGGATCGTGCCGTCGTCGATGACGGTGCAGAGCTCCGAGGCGACGCGTTGCCCGAGGAGGCTCGCGAACGCGGAGGTTCCCTTGCGGTTGAAGTCGCCTTCGAGCCCGTGGCCGATCGCCTCGTGCAGCAGGATGCCGGGCCACCCCGGCCCGAGCACGACGGTCGTTTCGCCGGCCGGCGCGTCGACCGCGTCGAGGTTGAGGACGGCTTGGCGCGCGGCCTCGCGCGCGAAGCGCAGGTGGCGGTCGCCGTCGAGGAAAAAGCTGAACGCCTGCCGTCCGCCGCCGCCGTAGGTGCCTTGCTGGCGGCCGTTCTCGTCCTCGGCGATGCACGTGACGTTCAGGCGCGCGAGCGGTTGGACGTCGCTCACGAGGCGGCCGTCGGCGGTCGCGATCATGACGAGCTTCTCCTCGATCGCGAGCGACGCGAAGACGTTCTTGATGCGCGGGTCGGCCGCACGTGCGGCTTTGTCGACGGCTTCGAGGAGCGCGATCTTGGTCGGCAGCGGCGTTTCGAGGGCGGAGGCGGGGAGGGCGTAGAGATCGCGTTCCGGACGGCTCGATCGCACCGCGACGGCTTGCTCGCTGCCGCCGCCGCTCGCGATGTGCCCGGCCGTGCGTGCCGCGCTCTCGAGCGTCGTCAGCGTGACGTCGTCGGTGTAGGCGTAGCCGGTCTTCTCACCCGCGACGACCCGGACCCCGACGCCCTGGCTGACGTCCTTGTTGGCCTTCTTGACCTGGCCTTCCTCGAGGCTGAGGGCCTCGGTGGTGCAGAACTCGAAGTAGAGGTCGCCGTCGTCGGCATGGCGCGCGAGCGCCGAGCCGAGCACGCGTTCGAGCGCGCCCGCCGACACCCCGTAGCGCTCCTGGAAGAACTCCTCCGGCCGGACCTGATCCGCCATCACACCCCCTGCAAAAGTTCGCAACGCCAGCAGCGCGAAGCTAGCAGATGGGTCCCAGCCGGCAAAGGTGAGGAATGGCGCGCGATTCCGGCGGTCAGTGCAACGTCGACGTGACGCCGGCGAGACGCTCGCAGTGCGTGCGGATCTCGGCGGCGGCGGGCGTGTCCGGCGCGAGCGTGAGGTAGCGGCGGAAGTCGGCGAGCGCCGAGGCGAAGCATTCCAGCTGCTCGTAGAGGAGGCCGCGGAGCCGGAGGTATTCCGCCGCGTCGGGCGCGAGCAGCAAGAGAAGCTCGACTGCGGCGAGCGCCTGCTCGTGCGCGTCGCGCTCGCGGTAGATCGCGAGCAGGTTCCCGAGCATGCGGGAGAAAATGCCGAGCGCGCCGGTCGCCTGGAGCGCTTGCGGCAACGCGCGCTGCAGATTGCCGCCCGGCGGGGCGCCGCTCGCGGCGTAGAAGGCTCGCAACCGTTCGCGCAGCTCGTCGTAGCCGATCGGCCGCCCCCCGAAGAACGGATCGAGGAGATGATCGTCCGTGCATCCCAGCACGCGGACGAGGAAGTGGCCGGGGAAGCCGACGCCCTCGAGCCGGAGGCCGACGCGCGCACCGACCTCGAGGAGGAGGACGGAGAGCGTGATCGGGATGCCGATGCGGCGCTCGACGACGTCGTTCAGGAAGCTGTTGCGCGGATCGTAGTAGTCGTCGCGGTTGCCGTGGTACCCGAGCTCGTCGAAGAGATACCGTACCAGTACGGCGGCGCGCTGGTCGGGAGCATCGCTCGCGACCAGCCGGGTCCGGATGCCCGCTGCGAGCGCGTCGATCGCGGCGAGGGTCGGGGCGGGATCGAGGGTCGGGTAGCCGATCCGCGCGATGACGAGCGCCCCGTCGGCGAGGCGCGCGTCGTCGCCCGCCGCGATCACGGCCGCGAAGCGGCTCCGGAGGTCGTCGAGCGGCGACATGGGGTGCTGGTAGCACAGCAATGCCGGGGTCGCACACCGTTCCGCGGCGTCAACGGCGCCGAAATCGTACTTGGACAAGGTGGGAGGCCACCTATATGATCCGACCTCGTCGTCTTCGTGCGACAACGCATGGCTGGCGTACCTCCGAAAAGTATGTTGGCCGGTCTCCTTCAGGCGCTCGAAGGCCCGGCCCCCCTCGTCATCCTGCCGCACGACAATCCCGACCCCGATGCGCTCGCGAGCGCGGCTGCCCTCAAGTTCCTGGTCCAGGAGCTCATCGGCAAGGACGCCGTCATCGCCCAGGGTGGCATCGTCGGCCGCGCCGAGAACCGGGCGATGCTGACGTACCTCAAGATCGACCTGAAGCCCGTCGGCGAGCTGTCGTTCGACGGTGACGTGCATGTCGCGCTCGTCGACACCCAGCCCGGGCGCACGAACAACTCGTTGCCCGCCGGGTGCACCCCGACCGTCGTCATCGATCATCATCCCGCGTACGACGCGTACGCCGGGGTCCCGTTCCTCGATCTTCGGGAGGAGTACGGCGCGACCTCGACCATCCTCACGGAGTACGTGCGCGAGTCGCATCTCGAGATCGAGAGCAAGATCGCGACGGCGCTCTTCTACGGCATCATGGCGGAGACGCAGGACCTCGGCCGCGAGTCGACGCCCGCCGACATCGCCGCCGCGCAGTTCCTCTATCCGTACGCGAACAAGCGGAGACTGGGGAAGATCGAGAATGCGCGCGTGCCGCGCGAGTACTTCGCCGCGTTCCACGAGGCGATCGAGCACGCGGAGATCCACGACAACGTCGTCGTGTCGGTGCTGCCCGAGGTGCAGTACCCGGACATGGTGGCCGAGGTCGCCGACTTTCTGCTGCGCCTCGACGAGGTGGAGTGGGCGTGCGCGATCGGCCGCTACAAAGACTTCCTGCACGTGTCGTTGCGGACGACCGAGCGCGAGGTCAACGCCGGCGACGTCTTGCAGCAGGTGCTCGGCAGCCGCTGGGCCGGCGGCCACGACATGATCGCCGGCGGCCGGACGCGTCTCGTGGGCACCAGCCCGGAAGCGGTGGCAGCGGCGGCCGCCGATGTCCGGACGCGACTGCTCGCGGCGCTCGGAAACGGCGATGGCGCGGGAAGCGTCGGCCGTCCGCTCGTCGGTCCCGGTTGATCGCACGGCGGCTAGCCGGAGCGCATCCGAGCGATCGGCGGCGCTGACGCGATCGGCGACGCGAGCGCCGTCGCGATCTCCGCGGCGACGGTGGGGTCGGCTTCCCGCTCCCGGCGCCGCGCGAGATGCTCGACGGCGTCGGGCGACCGGATCGCGCCGAGCGCCCACACCGCGTGCTGGCGCACGAGCGGCTCGCGATCGCCGGCCGCGTGCGCGAGCGCCGGCACGGCAGCGGGGTTCCCCGTGTTGCCGAGGGCGACGGCGGCGTTGCGGAGGAGCCCGCGGCGGCGCGTGCGGGCGAGCGACGTGTCACCGAAGCGGCGGCGAAACGCGCTTCGATCGAGGCGCAGCAGATCGGGCAGGAAGGGCAGGAGCCCGTCGCCGTCGGGCGCGCGCGTCGGCGGTGAGGGCGCGTTCCAGGGGCAGACTTCCTGACAGACGTCGCAGCCGAAGATCCACGGACCGAGGAGTGGACGGAACGCCGGCGGAATCGCGCCGCGGTGCTCGATCGTGAGGTAGGCGATGCAGCGCCGCGCGTCCATGACGAGGCCGTCTTTGAGGGCACCGGTCGGACAGCCGTCGAGACAGCGCGTGCACCGACCGCAATGCTCGCCGCCCGGTGCGTCGGGCACGAGCGCCGCCTCGGTCACGAGCTCGGCGAGGAAGAACCACGACCCGGCACGCGTGCCGAGGAGCATCGTGTTCTTCCCGAACCACCCGAGCCCCCCGCGGAACGCCCACTCGCGTTCGAGCACGGAGCCGGTGTCGACGTAGCGCCGGGTGCGATCGTGAGGGAAGAAGCGGGCGAGGGCGGCCTCGAGGGCGATCAGGCGCTCGTCGACGGTCCGATGATAGTCCTCGCCCGAGGCGTACGCCGCGATCCGGCCGCGCAGCGTCCGCCGCCAATCGAGCGGCGGAGGGGGCGGGGGCGCGTACGGAAACGCGAGCGAGATGACGGTGCGCGCGTGCGGCAGGATGCCGGCGACCGTCAGGCGCCGCTCGGGATGGCGTCCGAGATAGTGCATGCCGCCCGCGAACCCCGCCGCGAGCCAGCCGTCGAGGAACGCGCCGCGCTCGACCGGCCGCGCCGCCGCGAAGCCGCAAGCGCTGAAGCCGAGCGCCGCCGCTTCGGCGCGCACCCGTTCCTCGACCGTCATCGGCCGAGTCTAGTTGGTCGTGGCGCCCGGGGCGAGGCAGCCGAGCAGAAGCGAATCGCGGTCCTCGGTGGTGCCGCCGCCGGTCGTGGCGGCGAGCGCACGCGTCCGGAAGCGCTCGGTTCTGCCGGTGAGCCCGCGACGCTCGACGGTGACCGCGGTCGGAACCGTGCAGTGTGCGGGCGGCACGAGCACGACCGGTGGATCGGACGTGAGCACGTTGCCGTTGGCGCCGCCCGGTGTGACGCCGAGGAGCTCGCTCAGCTCCGCGAGGAGGTGGACGGCGTTGGTCGCGTCGACGGCGTTGCTGGCGGTGGGTTGCGGACTCTGGAGCACGTACGCCGCGATGCCCGCCGCCGCGGGACAGTTGAGCCGCGGGTCCGTGCCGCCGAGGCAGAGCCCGACGGTGAACACGCACCGATCGTTCGCGATCCCGTCGGCGTCGCACGCGGGATCGCCGTCGACGCACGACACGCTCGTGATCGGCGGCGGGTCCGCCGGACGAGCCAGCACCGTCCATTCGGCGACGCAGTCGGTCGTCGTGCTCCCCCCGCCGGGGACGATCAACGTGACCGGCTGGACCGTCGGCACGACCGTCGGCGTCGCGCTCGGCGTGGGCGTCGGTGTGCTCGCGGTCGACGTCGGGGTCGGCGTCGGGCCGCCCGAGCCGCAGGCGAACGTGTCACCGAGCGCGAGACCCACCCGATCGAGCTCCGCGTCGACGAAGGGCAGCGTCCGTCGCACGACGGCGCCAGCCGCGCAGCCGTATGCGGCGCCGACACACGCCCCGACCGTCTCCGGGCTCGTCGGGGCGGGAGCACCGAGCGCGGCGCACGTGTTCGCGGCGGTGCCGAAGTCGAGGCCCGTCGGTGAGAGCAATGCCTCGGGCGTGAGGGCGCCGCACGCGCGGACGACGGCCGCGGTGAGGCGGGACCGCCCGCCGTTCAGCGGGTCGGCGAGGGTCGCGATCCCGCGTTCGCAGCGCCCGGCGCCCGTCGCGCAGCTCGCGGGCGAGCCGCCGGCGAGGCGGCAGGCGAGCAAGCCGTCGACGCAACGTCGCGCCGCGGTGAGTTGCTTTCCGAGCAATCGCCGACCGGCGGCCGCGATCGTTCGCTGGCAGCGGAGGGAGGCCCGTGAGCTCTGTACGGTCGGCGGCGTCGGGTCGGCGGCGAGACAGAGCCCCGCGCTCGTCGGGTCGAACGCCTGCGGCAGCAGCGCCGGCAGGTGCGGAACGGCGACGGCGAGGGCGCGCTCCGCCGGGCACGTCGCGCGCTCGACGCAGGTGAGGACGGCGCTCGCCGACGTGAGGGCGAGGCCGACGTCGGCGGCGCACGCGTCGTCGAGCGACGCGAACGCCAGCGCATCGGTGCTGCGCACCAGCGCGAAGGGCACCGCCGGCGGGTCGCCCGCGCATCCCTTCGCGAAGCCCACTCGGAAGGTCTCCCGGGCACGGACGAGCTTCTCCAGCCGGCGCTGACAGCGGCGGGTCGCGCGCGTGAGACAGGGAGCCGTCTCGGTGCCGCTCGTACCGAGGCAGGTGAGGACGTCGAGGCTGCAGGTTTCGAGGAACGCCAGCTCGGTCGTCACGAGCTTCGTGGAGCCCTTGGCGAGCGCGCGCTCGCAGCCGAGCACCGCGCGCGGAACGATCGGCGGCGGGGGCGGGGTTGCCGTCGGCGTCGGCGTGGGCGTCGCGGTGGCGGTCGCCGGGATCGTCTCCGTCGCGGTCGGCGTCGGGCCCGTCGGTTCCTCCGTCGGGGTCGGCGACACGGTCGGCGTGGCGCAGAGCAATCCGAGGCAGTCGTTCCGGCAACACGCGCCGTCGGCGCCGGCCCCGGGATCGCACGGCTCGTCCCGCTGGCGGATCCCGTCGCCGCACACCGGGCACGGCGGGAACGGCGTACGCTCCGGCGCGAGGACGGTCGTCTCGGCCGGCGGATTGAAGGTCGCGTCGCCGGCGATGGTGACGTTCGTGGCGGGCGCGCGCACGAGCAGCGTGCCGCTCCCCGGCGGGGCGAAGAAGCGCGTGCCCGTGCCGATCGTGATCGTCGAGCTGCCGGCGAGTTGGAGCGCGGGACGCGTCGTCGTGAGCGCGCTCCGCGCGTCGAGGAGGACGTTCGGTTGCACCTCGAGCCGGCAGGCCGCGAGCCGGATGTCGCCGGCGTCGCTGCCCGTCCCGGCGCTGACGTCGATGGTTTTCTTGGTCGTGAGCGTCGCGTCGCCGGTCGCGATGCCGGCTTTCAGGTCGACGAATCCGCCGGTCGCGGTCGCGACGCGACCGTTCGCGCTGATCGCGGCGTCGATCGTGAGGTCGTCGCCGCTCGAGAGGATGAAGTTGCCGGCGGTCGCGTCGTCGCCGCCGCCGCTCATGTCGAGGGGCCCCGCGAGGAGGAACGCGCGGCCGACCGCGCCGTCGAGGTCGCCGCCGTCGCCGTTGGTCCCGCCCCGGAGGATCACCGGGCCGAGGAGTGAGACGTCGCCGTCGAGCGCGGTGAGGACGCCCGCAGGCAATTCTTGCGAGAAGACGGTGAGGATGCCGCCGCCGCCGTCGGGGGATCCTCCGACGGCGCGGATGATGGCGCTGCCCGTGACGACCACGGGTCCCGCGGCCTCGAGGAGGATGGCGCCGCCGTCCTCACCGGTCTCGCCGTCGCTGTCCGTGCTGCCGTCCGCGACGAGATCCGCGCTCACCGTGAGCGTGCCGCCGAGCGGGACCCCGCCCGTCAGCGTGCGATCGCCGGCGCGCATCGTGATGCTGCCGCCTTCGCCGTCGCCGAGGCTTCGGACGTCGACGGTGCGATTGGACTGCACGTCGGTGCCGGCGGCGAGCGACACGCCGCCGCCGTCGCTCCCCGATCCGAGCGCGCGTACGACCGCGCCCTGCGTGAGCGTCGTCGCGGCGCGGAGGTCGATCGTGCCGCCGAAGGACGCGCTCGAACTCGCGAGCAGCTGACCGCCGGTTTCGAGGACGATCCGACACGACGAGAACAGGCGGATCGTGCCGGCGGATGCCGAGGACACGTCGATCGGTTGGCGGACGACGAGCTCGCCGCCGCCGCCCGCGCACCCCGCACCGGTCGTGGTGAGCTCGACGGCCGCCGCACCCAGGGCCACGATCGGCTTGTTGACCGCGATGCTCGCCGCCCGCACGTCGAGTCGCCCGGTCGCGATGGTGAACGTGCCGTCGAACGTGACGGGACGGTTCCCGAAGTCGAGCGCGCATCCCTCCTCACTCGCGGGGCACGTCGCGGGCGTTTCGAGTGTCTGCGCCCCGAGCGAGCATGACGGCGCGCCCACCGGGCACACGAGGTTGGCGTTCATCTGCGCCGGCGTCAGTGTCCCGGTGCCGGGCTGATTGCAGCAAAGCGACGCCGCGCGCACGGGTACGCCGGCCAGGACCGACGCCATCGCCCACACCACCGCCACCACTACGCCACGACTACGAACCATCCGACACGGCACCGCCGCCTACATACGGTGCCCCAGAGGGATCGCGCAAATCACAAGTCGCATGCGATCTGGATGCGATGCACTCGTCGAACGGCAAGGTAGCGGCCGTCGCGCCGGACGGTCGGGGAGAGTCGTCGAGGAGCGAGGACAGCTCCCGGTCGACCGCAGGGCATGGAGCCTCCGGCGGGCCCTAAGGGCTGGGCTCCACCGACTCGAGCGACGAGGCGAGCTCTCCCCGACCGTCCGGTGCGACCGCCGCTCCGACGACCTCGATGTTACGGCGTCGGAGTCGGCGTCGGCTCGGGAGCATCGCGGCACGTGAGCAGCAGCGTGTCGCTGTCCTCGACGGTGCGCGTGCCGCCGATCGGGGGCACGGAGTAGGTGTTGATCCGGAACTTCTCGCTGCGCTCACTGTAGCCGCGGCGCTCGACCAGAATCTCGGCGACGTCGGTGCAGTTGTCGGGCGCCGACACGACGAGCGGCGGGTCGAAGACGAGCGTGTTGCCGGCGTCGCCGCTCGGCGGCACGGAGCTCAAGCGGCCGAACGACGCGATCATCGCGACCGCGTTGTCGGCGTCGATCGGCTCGGCGGAGTTCGGACGCGGGCTCACGAGGACGTACTTCGCGATGCCCGGCGGCGACGTGCACTCGGGCAGGTTCGGATCGACGTTCTGGAGGCAGAGCGCCACGCGGAAGGTGCAGCTGTCGTTCTGCACGCCGTCGGCATCGCAGCTCGGGTCCCCGTCGACGCAGCTCTGCTCCGTGTTCGGCAGGTCGTCGGTGTCGAAGAACGGCACGTTGAAGGGATTGATGACCGCCCATTCGGCGATGCAATCCGCGGCGAGCGTGCTGCCGCCCGGGATGAGCGTCTCGTACTGGCAGAACGGGTCGCAACCGTCGCCCGGGACGTCGTCCCCGAAGTCGCATTGCTCGCCGGGGCCGGGTACGCCGCTCGGACAGTCGGGCGTCGGGGTGGGCGTCGGGGTGCCCGGATCGATCGTCGGGGTTTCCGTCGGGGGAACGGTGACGGTCGGGGTCGCGGTCTCTTCCGGCGTCGCGGTCGGGGTCGGCGTCGCGGTCGTCGTCGGCTGGTCGGTTTCGGTCGGCACCGGGGTGGGGCTCGCCGTCGGCGAGGCGGTTTGCGTGGTCGTCGG
>Ga0268299_1001935_pt1 | contig 29212 bp, 16 predicted proteins | sample NOBtaG_FD_193484 | JGI IMG/M metagenome (GOLD analysis project Ga0268299, IMG submission 193484) | Activated sludge microbial communities from bioreactor in Nijmegen, Gelderland, Netherland - NOB reactor | ecosystem: Engineered > Bioreactor > Aerobic > Activated sludge | place: Netherlands...
TGAATAGTTGCCGTTCTGGAAGAATCCTCGTTCGACGACTTCCCAAAGCTTGTTGGGGAACGAGATGGACGAATAGGTATCGGTGATCTGGAAGGCGGGTCCCACCAGTCCGGCGGCGGCCATGAGGCCGGGCGGCTGGTAGTTGGGCCGGAAGAAGTTGAACACCGAAGGCGAGAGCATGGGCTCCTGCAGCGAAGCTTGGGCAAAGTCGTCGAAGCTCCACCACAGCAGGTTCGAATGCCGCCCCAGGCGCCCCGTCCGCGCAAGCGACATGGCCCGTTCGACCGGTTCCCGCAGGCGGCCATAGTGTGGCGACGCCGCCGACCAGCGCGGATCGCGCGCCTCCGGATCCAGGAGGATGGCCTTGATCACCGCGGCCAGATTGCCGCGGCGGCTCGCGCCGTCGTTGGCGAAGACCGCAGAGATGCGGCTCACATAATTCGTGGACGGATTGCTGGTGACCAGGAACTGGATGAGTTGCCTGCCGATGAACGGCGCCGTGTTGGGGTGATCCAACAGGTTGCGCAGGGCATCCTCAATGTCCCGCTCGCCGTTACGCTGAGTGGCGGTCCGCGCTGGAATGACGAAACCCCGGAGGAGCGTCTTGCTGCCAAAGTCATGCTTGTCGGGCCACATCTCCATCGGAGCGAGCAAGTCCGGGTCATTGAAACCTCCACTGCCCCAGGCTTGGCCGCCGAACCACAGTCCGGTGAACACCCGGGCAAACTCGGTGACCTCCCGGTTGCTATAGGTTGGGATCGGCTGGCCGAGGGCATTGAGCCTCCAGGTGCCGTCCGGGTTCAGTTCCCACAAGCCGATGGAGAAGAGTTGCTGCACTTCCCGGGCATAATTCTCGTCCGGATACTGGTTGATGCTGGGAATGGCCTTCTGGTTCCCGACATGGCTGAGGTAGTGTCCCATGGCGGCATGGAGGGTCACCTCATGCAGGACATCGTAGTAGTTGCCGAAGGCTTGCTTGACGAAGATGTCGTAGTAGTCGGCGATGGCGAGGGGGCGGTGCAGCAGGTCGCCGGTGCGTCTGGAGACGACCAGGATCTGGCTCAGGGCGAAGGCCACCCGCTGGCGCAACTGGTCCGGGCCCCGGGTTGCGGCACGGGCGAAGCTGGTGAGCACGTTGGCCCCGCGCGCGAGACTGTCGTTATCCAGGTAGCTGTACGTCAGATCCTTCCGGGGGCCTTCCAGATCGCTCACGACGTACTGTAGGTAATCCGAATGCAGTGTGGGCGGTTGGTTCTGGATTTGGTCGTCAATCCAGGGAGCGAAGCCCATATGTTGCACCCGGTCCAGTTCCGCGGACGTGGGGCCGAAGGTCGCCTGCCGAAGAAAGCGTGCCGCCTGGCTGCGCGTCACCTGGTGCACGCCCAAAACCGGTGCTTGGCGGAGACGCTCGACGAAGGTGGCATAGTCGCCAAACACGGATCGGAGCACCGTGCCCGTCGCGGTCATCACCCGAACCGGGAGACGGCTGCTGTTGGGGTCGAACGGATCGGTGCCGAGGATGCCTTCCGCCCAGTCGGAAACCCCGTCGCCGTCGGAGTCCATGTCCTCGGTGTCCACGCGGTAGAGTTCACCGGGGTTCAGGCTGAGCCGGTTGGCCAGGATGACCTCGGAGATCCCGTTGTCGGTCAGCGGATCGGCATCATAGGCCACCCAGGTCGAGGCATTGGTCGTCCAGAACAAGGTCTGCCTCTTCAACGGCTGGTGCGGCCAGTTGAGGTGGATGTCGGGGGGGGCCACATTAACCGCCAACGAGATCTTGGAGGCCGGATCAAACGGATTCGTGCCCCAGAGCGCTTCCTGAGCATTGTTCTGGCCGTCGCCGTCATTGTCCGCCGTCGGACTGACTCCGTACGCGGAATACCGCGCCTGCCAGGCGTCGGGCAGGCCGTCGTTGTTCAGATCCTCCCCGGTTGGCCAGACGAATCCTGCGTACACCGGACGGCTGATATCGCTGGCAGGATTCGACCGGCTGCTGCGCTCGACGCCGTCGGGGATTCCGTCGCCATCGGAGTCCGGATTCCTGGGATCCAAGCCGAGAAGGTACTCATCGCGGGCATTTACCCCGTCGTTGTCGCGGTCGTTGAGCGCGTCCGTCGCGACGGACGGGTTCATGCCGTTGGCGACCTCCCAGACATCCGGAATGCCGTCCTTGTCGGTGTCTTTGTAAGCGGCGTATTGCGGCCGCGTGTGCAGCGGCGTCGGCGTAAAGAAGACCCCCACTCCCGGCGGCGTGGTCACCGAGGAACGGTTCACGACATTCTCCGCGCTCATCCATCCCGCCGTGCCGTTGTCCACCGAGGCTGCGGCGGTGCAGTTGGAATAGACGCGCTGGAGAATGCGCTTGTTGCGGGTCTGATTCCAGATCTCGTAGGTCAGGGTCCAGGAATTTCCAGTGCCGCGCTGGGCGAGCAGCCGGAAACGCAGTAGATCGGAGATATCCGCGGTACCGTAGCCGCTGAATCCGAGACTGGAGGTCAGGTCGTTGATTCGGCCTCCGATGGGCGCCTCTCGGAGCGTGCTGCCCGGACGGCCCGAGTCGCTGAATCCTCCCCCTGCCTGGGAATAAAGCCACGGAGTCAGGAGACCCTTGTGGTACCGGATGCCCATACGGAATGTACGGAAGTCCACACCATTGGCATTTCGGACGGTAAAGTCGAGGAGGTAATTTTCGTTGTCCTGGCTGGGCGAGAGCGCGCCGGCGCCGTGATCCCAGACCAATTGAACGTTCTCGAAACTCCATTCCCACTGGGTGGAAGCCGAACGGTAAAGCGGCGTCCAGCCGGTGAAGGTGGCGCTGTTGGATTCCCGGTATCCCGGATCGCTGAAGTACTGGTTTTCCGTCTTGTCATTCACCCCGTCCCCGTCGGTGTCGGCCACCAGGGGATTCGATGGCAGGACCGCGGTCTGCTCGTCCAAGTCGGCGAGTCCGTCCCCGTCGGTGTCCCACTTCAGGGCGCCGGCGGCGGTTTCGGCGCCATCGGTGATGCCGTCGCCATCAGTGTCTGCTTTACGCGGATCACTGCCGCGCTGGTATTCGGAGAGATTGGAGAGACCGTCGCCATCCGTATCGGCGGACGCCAGGGCAGTGGATCCCGGTTGGAGGGCATACTTGAACTCCCACCAGTCCGGGATGCCCGAGCTGTCGGCGTCCAATTGGGTGTCCACGATCTGGATGGCGTGAATGCCCACGGCGTATCCGGACAGGCTCAGGAGGTTCACCGTGAAGGAGGAGGATGTCAGGTTGGAGTATCGCACCAGGTTGCCTGGCTGATTTTGCGTGTTGCCCGGCAGGATTTCGATGAAATCCGCCTGCGGGGCCGTTGAGGTCCCCCGGAAGAAGCGGTCGGTGGATGTCGAGGATCCTAATCGGACGCGTCCGCGATAAGCGTCAAAGACCGCCCCGACGACGACGTACACGTCGTACTGCGAAAACGGCACATTATTTACCGTCACCGAGGCGGTGGTGGTGGTGGAGGCCCGAATCAAACCATTCATTAGCAGGCTGTCGGGGGTACCGCTGTTGCGGGTGGTCATCGCATTGTCGCCGCTCCAGGTCATCTGGACGTTGGGCAGATTGGTTCCGTCGCTGCGAACAATGGATCCGGCGCGCGGGGTGAGGATGTCTGCGGTGCTGCCGGTGGCTTTGTTGCCCACGGGCAGGGCGAAGGTCTCATTCCAGTTGATCTGGGGGACCGGACCGGCGGGCAAGTTGGTGCCTACGCGACCGGTCGGATCTGAAATCGAGACGAAGTTGATGCCGATGCCTCCGCGGAAGGGATTGGGCTTGGACGACGCACTGGAGGGATTGGTGCCGAAACGGCGCTCGACAATGTCGCGGACTCCGTCGCCGTCGGTGTCGGCCAGCAAGGGCGACGAGGCGGGAGAGCCGTTGACCTCTTCGGCGTCGCTCAGGCCGTCGCCATCGGTGTCGGCAAGGTTTGGACTGGTCCCGAGGGATCGCTCCGCGGCGTCGGACAGCCCATCGCCGTCGGTATCGAACCGGTGGGGATCCGAGGAATCCACGCCGCCATTGTATTCCTGGAGGTTGGTCAGACCGTCCCCGTCGGGGTCGAGCGCCGCGTCGGCGGCGTTGCCGTCGTCAAGATGGTTGTCGGCCTCCCAGGCGAAGGGCAATCCGTCGCCATCGCCGTCGCTGAGGGCGTTGACGTCAGATTCCAGGTTCACATAATCCATCGCCAACGAATAGGTATGGCCGGACAAGAGCGGTCCGGTGCGCACAAACTCGATCTGGTTGGCGCCCGCGGAGGCGTTTACATCCGAAGCGGCGAAGTTCACGGTGACCTGGGTCGGCTGGCTGATCCGGTTGGAGTAGATCACGGTGCCCTCACCCTGAAGGTTTCGGAATCGTACCACCACGTCATGGCTGTTGAATCCGGGTACCGTGACTCCGTTGCTGATGGCGCTGCCCGAGGTGAACTCAAACCGCAGCTGGAGTTGACCGGTCTCGTCGGCCTGCTCGTCACGCAACCGGAAGTGGAACCGGTTGGTCCGGTCCCCGTGGGTGAGGGTGCTTTCCCAAGAGGTGAAGGGCTCGTCGTTGGGCACTACCAGATAACTGGTCAGGCCGTTGTATCCCCGTGGATAGATGCCCCGGGTGTAGAAGTCGTCGTCCCGGGAGGCCGGTGGTGAGACGTACTGCGGATCTGAGGGCAGGCGGGTGACCTGTCCGGGCGGGGCATCGTTGAGGTTATTGGCCGTACCCAGTTCCGCCGTCGGCTGGTAGGGGACTTCCAGCGGGCTGTTGTCCACGCCGATCCACCAGCTATTGCGAGGCTCCATGGCAACGCTGCTCGCGATGACCGTGAATTGGTTGGTGGCGGATAGCGAAGGTTCGCCGTCGTCGGTAACCCGCACGATCACCACATTGGTGGATGGCAGATCGGCTTCGTCCGGAGTCCAGGTGACCAAGCCTTCCGGGGAGACCACTAGCGCCGCCGGGCCGCTGATCTTGTCGTAAAGCAGCCCGTTGGCCGGCACGTCGGGGTCGGATCCGGTCAGTTCGATGGAAAGCGGTGTCAGGGCGTCCACGGTCGCCGTGGACACCACGGCCAGCGTGGGCGGTCGGTTTACCTCGCGCACCACGATGGTGACCGTGTTGGTGGAACTCATGGGCGGGATGCCCTTGTCCGTCGCGCGGATCAACACGGTGTTGGTGGTTCCTCCGAGAGTTTCGCCTGGAGTCCAACTGAGCTGCCCGGCCGCTGTCACGGAGACGCCGGCAGGCCCGGAAATCAAAGCGTGGACCAATTGAGCGAAGGGCGTGTCACTGTCGCTGGCGCTGACGTCGGCGTTCAGAGTCGCCAGCTCGTTCACGTGCAATGGACCAGTGGCCGGGAATACCGGCGGTTGGTTGCCGCCCCCGTCCACCACCACGCGGATAAAGTCGAAACCCAGGTAGTAGCTGAATCCCGATTCCGTCGGTCCGGTGCGGACGAATTCCAGGGTGTTAGCCCCGGCGGATGCCGACACGTTGCTGAGGGGAACCTGGACGACGACGTTGGACTTTGCAGAGATCCGTCCCGAGAACAAAACGTTGCCGACGCCGGACTGGTTGCGAAAACGGATGACAAGGTCGTGGACGCCGAATTCCAGCCAGTTGGTCCCACTCTGCTTGCCCCCGCTCGAAAAATCCGAGGTCAGTTGCAGCATGGAGTTCGGCACCACTTGGCTGGAGTCCAGGACCAGGTGGAACCGGTTGGTAAGGTCGGTTCCCGTCAGGGCCCTTTCCCAGCCGGTGGCATAGGGCTCGTCCGACGCCACGTTGAGCGCCGAGGTGAGACCGTTGAATCCCGCCGGATAGTTGCCCGCGGTGTAGAAATCGTCGTCGAGGACCGTCGGGGATCCCGGGGGCTTCTGATTGCCTCCACTTTGCAGGGCGAAGTCGCTCATGGCTTCGTTGTCCACACCAATTTCCCAGACTGACCGCGGTGCGGAGCCCGTGACCGTGACCGTGAATTGGTTGGTGGCGCTGGCGGCGGGAACGCCGTTATCGGTGACGCGCACCTTCACGACATTGACCGAGGGGATTTGCGCGCTGCCCGGGGTCCAGGTGATGAGTCCGCCGCCGGACACGGCGATCCCGGCGGGTCCGGACACCAGGCTGAAGGCAAGCGTGTTGGCCGGCGAATCAGGATCGGTGGCGGTGGCAGTGACGGAGAGGGAGCCGCCGCCCGCCACGGTCTGGTTGGCGATGGTGTTGATCGAAGGCGGCCGGTTGACCTCAAGCACCTGCACGGTGAACTCGTTGGTGACGCTGCGAGACGGGGACCCGTTGTCGGTGGCCCGTACCCGCACCACCACGTTCGCCGGGCCCTGAGTCTCAGACGGCGTCCAGGTCAGGAGCCCGCCGGAGGTCACATTCATGCCTGTCGGGCCGCTGACGAGCCCGAAGGTGATGGCATTGGCCGGAAGGTCGGGATCTGAGGCGGAGAGATTGAGGCTCAGGAGAGCCAGTTCCTCGACCACCTGGCCTTCAATGGGAGCGAAACTGGGCGGGAGATTGGACTCCAGGACCGTCACATTGAAGGTATTGGTGGCGCTCATCGGCGGGTTTCCGGTATCGGTGACTCGGACGGTCACGGTGTTGACCGACGGACCAGTGGTTTCGTCGGTCTGCCACTCCACAAAGCCCGAAGGGGTGACAACGAGTTCGCTGGGGCCGGACAGTTTCTCGAAGGTGAGTTGATTCACCGGAACGTCGGAATCACTGGCGACGAGCTGAAGCCCGAGCGTCGCATCTTCAACAATACTTGGGGCGGGGGAGGGGGCGGCAATGGTCGGCGCCGCGTTTACCTCCAAGACGACCACCGTGAAGCTGTTGGTGGCTTTCAGCGGCGGCAGACCGTCGTCCGAGACTCGGACGATGATGACATTGGTGGACGGCCCCTGGATTTCGGAGGGCGTCCAGGTGAGATGACCGCTGGGGCTGACCACCACGCCGTCCGGACCCGAGTCGAGGCTGAAGAGCAGATTGGCGAGCGGTGTTTCCCCGTCGAGGGCCGAGAGGTTGACTGAAAACAGGGACAATTCGTCCACCTGTCCATCCGGCACTCCTTCCAGAAGGGGAGGTGTGTTGTCCTCGAACGCCGATTCCAGTCGCAGGTAATCGAACACCAGCCAGTGCTGGGTGTTGGCAGCCGACGGGCCGAGGCGTTGGATCTCAATGGCGTTGGGTCCGGCGGTGGCGGCGACGTCGGGCGCTGGAAGATCGAGAAAGACCGTGGTCTCGGCGGAAATCAGGTTGGAGTACACCACGGTGCTGGCGCCTGACCCGTTGATGAAGCGAATCACCACCTGGTGGTCGGAAAAACTTCCAGTGGGTGTTCCCCCGACTGCCGAGCCTCCGGAGGGAAGCTGCACGGTCAACAGCAACCGCGCGTTCAAGGCAATCTGGGCGCTATTCAAGAGGAAGTGGAAGCGATTGGACGGATCCGCCGTCGTCAGACGTCCTTCCCACGCCGTCGCCGGCTCGTCCTCGGGCACTTGCAGACTGGAGGGAAGCCCATTGTAACCGGATGGGTAGGTGCCAGCGAAATAGTAGTGGTCATCCGCGAGGGGATTGGATCCGGCATTATAAAGGGGATCTCCCGGCCGCCGAGTGACGGCCCCGGGGGCGGGATCCGTGGCGCCATTCGCCACTCCAAACTCGCCGTCCGGGACAAAGGGCAGGGAGCCGGAATCATTATCCACACCGATTTCCCAAAGCAGGCGCGTTGAGGGCCTGGCAACCACGACCAGGAAGGAACCGGCGTGGCTTTGGGGTGGGCTGCCGTCGTCCGTCACCTTCACGGCGACCAGATTGGTCGAGTCATTATAGGCGGGCAGCGGCGTCCATTCCACCAGGCCGGTGGCGGACACCGTCAACCCGACGGGGCCACTGACCAATTCGTAGGTCAGCACATTGGCTGGAATGTCGGGGTCCACAGCGCCTAGGCTGACGGAAAGTGGATTGATGCCGTCCAGCATCTGGGTGGGCGGCACCGTGAGCGTCGGCGCGACATTCACTTCGCGGACCACGAGGGTGAACGCGTTGGTGGCGGCCCGTGGCGGGGAGCCGTTATCCTGGATCCGGACGGCGAAGGCATGGCTGCCCGGGCCCGTGCCCTCAGATGGCGTCCATTCGATCAGACCGGTGGAGTTGATGGTGGCCCCCGCGGGATGAGTGATCAGGCTGTAGGTCAGCACATCAGGCGGCTGGTCCGAATCCTCTGAGGGCACCTGAATGGACCATGCCACCAACTCGTCGGCCGGCGGCGGCGTCAGCGGCGTTGTGGTGGGAGCGGCGTTGGCTTCCCGGACGACAATGCTGAACACGTTGGTCGCGCTCAGCGCCGGCTGGCCGCTGTCGGTGACCTTCACGGTGACCACGTTGGTGGAAGGCCCCTGGGATTCGGAGGGGGTCCAGGTGACCTGTCCTCCGGGCGCGACCGCGAGTCCCGCGGGACCGCTGATCAGGGAGAAGGTGAAACTGTTGGCCGGCAGATCGGGATCCGACGCCGTGAGGGTGAGGCTGATGGGAGTCTGCTCATCCATCTCCTGGTCCGCGACTGGATTGAAGGAGGGAGGCGCATTGGTCTCGGCCACGGCGATGACAAACGAGTTGGTGGTCGAACGCGGCGTGACGCCCGTCCCCGGAATGTCCGTGACGACGACGGAAACGGTGTGGTTCTGCGGCCCCTGGGCCTCCGTCGGAGTCCAGGCGACCTGCCCGGCCGGCGAAACAGTCAGGCCCGGGGGGCCGCTGAGAAGTGCGAAGACGTGGCTGTTGGCCGGGAGGTCCGGATCACTGGCTCCGAGCGTGGCGGTGTAGGGGGACAATTCCAGCGCAGTCAAATTTGCCGGCGCGACCAGGTCAGGGGCGGTGTTGGCCTCGAGCACCGTGATCACGAAGGAATTGGTCGCCCGCATTGCCGGGCTGCCATTGTCCTCGATGCGAATGCTCACCGGATAGACTCCAGGTCCCTCCAGCTCCGTGGGCGTCCAGGACACGACGCCGGCCGAACTGACCGTGAGGGCGGTGGGACCGGATAGTTTACTGTAGCTGAGCGTGTTCGCGGGAATGTCGGCGTCGTCCGTGACGGAATTGACGGTCCAGGCGGTCACCTCGGGAATGGTGAGATCCGTGGGCGCCACAGGCACTGGGGCTGTATTCACTTCCTGGACCGTGATGCTGAAGTTGTGGTTGGCCGAGCGGGGCGGTGAACCACTGTCGGTCACCCGTACGGACACTGCGTGGGTCGCCGGACCCTGCGATTCGGACGGGGTCCAGGACAGAACGCCATTCGAAGCGACCGACAGACCCGCGGGACCGCTGATCAAGGTGTAGGTGAGTTGCTGCGTCGGAACACTGGCATCGGTGGCGGTCAATGTCCGTGTGTACGGCACTCGTTCGTCAATCGTCGGCGTGCTGAAGGTGACGGGCACGGGCGCAGGGTTGCCGTCGAGCGCGGCTTCGAGCAGCACGTGATCGAACGCCCGCCCGATCGAGGCTCCAGACGCCTGGGGAGTGACGGACACCCACTCCAGGGTGTTGGGGCCGAGCGTCGCCTGCACATCGGTGGCCAGGAACACGAAGCTGATGGTTGTGACGTCGGTTATCCGATTGGTCGCCAGCGGTGTCACCAGTCCATTCCCGTTGCGAAAGTTGATCACGATATCCTGGACCCCCCATCCGTAGGAGACGTTATTGAAGTTGGACCAACCGCTGAAGATCCTGTAGGTCAGGCGCAGCGCGGATGATCCAATGATCTGGTTTTGGGCCAGGACAAAATGCAGGCGGTTGGTACGGTCACTGCCGGTGATATTGCGTTCCCAGTCGAGCGTGTTTTCATCCACAGCCACCGATAGCAGCGCGGTCAGGCCGTTGAATCCGGCCGGATAGATGCCCGCGAGATAGTGATCGTCGTCCGCCACATAAGTGGTCGAGGGGTTGAACTGGGGATCGGTGGGCGCCCGCCAGACGGTGCCTGGGGGGGGATTGTTGGAATTGTGGGCACTGAATTCGTCACCGGCCGCTGTACCCGTAGTCGCCTCGATCTCGCCCACCTGCCAGACGTAGCGGACCGACCCTTCACGGGTGACGACCGTAAACTGATTGGTGGCCGAGAGACTGGGCGACCCGCTGTCCCTCACCCGGTACACCACGGTATTGGTGGAGGGGATCTGGGCGGCGTTGGGAACCCACTCCGCAAGGCCTCCGGCGGAGATGGTCAGCCCGGTGGGTCCGCTCAGCCGCTCGAAGATAAATGTATTGGCGGGCAGATCTGGATCGCTGGCGGCGAGTTGGAGAGACAGGGGGGTCGAGGTGTCCACGATTTGCGTGGGCACCGCTGTGGCCGTCGGAGGCGAATTGACCTCCTGAACGGTGATCGTGAATTGATTGGTATGGCTCTGGTTCGGGCTGCCGTTGTCGGTGACCTTGACCACTACTGTATTGACCGAGGGGCCTTGCTCCTCGGTGATGGGCCAGGAGACGACGCCCGCCGAAGAAACCGTGAGTCCGGTGGGCCCGCTGACCCGGGCAAAGGTGAGGGTGTTGGCGGGCAGGTCCACGTCGGAGGCGGACAGATTATAGGTGAAGGTGGTGTTTTCGTTGACCGTTTGGCCGGGGACGGAGGCCAGCACCGGCGGGGTCGCCACCTCCTGAACCCGCACGGTGAATTGATTGGTGACCGACAGGGGAGGCGATCCGGAGTCGGTGATCCGGATCGCCACGGTGTTGGTGGAGGGTCCCTGGGCCTCGGTCGGGGTCCAGGTCACCACTCCCGACGACGACACGGCCACACCGGCCGGCGCGCTGGCGATGCTGTAGGAAAGCGTCTGGGCAGGGAGATCCGCATCCGAAGCGACGACACCGACGCTCAGCGTCGCCCCCTCGTTCAGGGTCTGGGTGGAGATGGACGACGTGGTTGGCGGGCGGTTGACTTCGTTGACGACGATGGTGAAGGAGTTTGTTGCCATCATCTTGGGAATGCCGGCGTCCGAGACGCGGTAGGTGACGACGTAAGAAGCTCCTCCCTGGCTTTCGGTGGGGGTCCAGATCACATTCCCGGTGCTCTGCAAGCTCAATCCGGCAGGGGTGGAAAGCGGAGCGTACACGATTTCATTGGGAGGCGTATCGGTATCCGTGGTCTGCAGGACCAAGTTGAATGGTGCTGTTTCGTTCGCGTACTGGGTGGGCACCGGCACCGGCACCGGCGGCGTGTTTCCGCTGGCGTCCACCTCGAGTTTGACGAAGTCGAAGCGGAGGGCCTGCGAGGTTCCGGGAATATCCACGCCCGTGCGGATGATTTCGATGGTGTTGGGTCCTGCCGCGGCGCCGACAAATGGAACGGAAAAGGTCGGGATCAGCTTGGTCGGCGCGGTCACTACATTGGAGGCAATCTGAGTCGTCTTGCCGCTCGCCGTCTTGAAGTTGACGATGACGATGTGATTGCCAAACCCCAGGTTGACCGAGTTGCTCACAACGCTGCCGTCGAAGAATTCCATGGTCAGCCGTCCCCGGGAGTCCGGTGCCACCTGGGCGCTACTGAGGATGAAATGGAATCGGTTGGTGCGATCCCCCGGGGTCAGGCTGCGCTCCCATTGGGAGGCCGGTTCATCGGATGACAGCACCCGCTGGGAGGTGAGACCGTTGAACCCCGCAGGATAGGTTCCCTTGGTGTAGAAGTCGTCATCCACCACGGAAAGCGCGCCCGGCGGCGGTTCGTTGGCGCCGGTGTGCGCCCCGAATTCATTGCTGCTGTGCGGCTCGTCATCGGTCCCGATCTGCCACACCTGCGGATCCGCAGCCAGGCAGGGAAGCACCGTTGCGATGAGCATCGCCAGAAAAGCGCCGAATGTGCGTTGGGAGGTTGACATAAGTGAGTTATCACAAAGACGAACCCACTTTCCATCCCTGGGCAAGCATAAATCCAAAAGTGGGTGTGCCCGTGAGCCCGGGGCGCCTCTCAGAATTTGAGTGGGCCAACGAGCCTCCGGCGAGCCGTGCGCTTCGAAACGCGCCCTGCGTCGTCCGCTCGTTGAAAACTCACCCTGCCCGGTGTGGGTCGCGGCTCTCTTGAAATGGGAGCCCCTGGACTGGGGGCCATTCCCGCCTCATCCAAGAAATGGGGATGCGCCCGCAGGTCCGTTGATTCCCGTCACGGCTCGCGCGGAGGGACCCCGGGGGGAGCCGCGGCCGGCTGTTGCCTTGGGCGCCGAATTGCTTGGAAGGACGGCGCGGAAGCGTCAGCGTCCCACCCATGGCCATGCCGCAGCCGGAGGGCGGGGAACCGGCACCAACGATCCCGCGCGCAAAGGGAGGAGGCGGATTCCGAGAGCGGGTTCGCCGGCTGGGGCTTGGACTGGCGTGGATCCTCCTGGGCACGGCGGCATGGCCGGCCGAGCCGCCGGGGGCGGCGGGACGCCCGGTGATCCCCGGAGACTATTCCCGTGCCAAGCCGTTCACCAATTCCCTCGGCATGCAGTGGGTGCCGGTGCTGGGGACCGGATTGCTGTTCAGCGTCTGGGAGACGCGCGTCCGCGATTTCCGGGCCTTCGTCGAGGCGACCGGACATGACGCCACCGGAAAGATGTACTCGATCGGTCCCGATGGCTGGAAATTGCGCGGGCGTACCTGGAAGGATCCCGGGTTTCCCCAATCGCCCGGCCATCCCGTTTGCGGCGTCAGTTTTCACGACGCGAAGCGCTTCTGCGAGTGGCTGACCGGCAGGGAGCGGGCCGCTGGTTTGATTGGGGCCGGAGACCGGTTCCGGCTGCCGACGGACGCCGAATGGTCGGCGGCCGTGGGTGACACCTTGTACCCCTGGGGCCCCGAATGGCCCCCGCCGCACATGGCGGGAAACTATGGAGATGCGGACTCGGATCTCAACCCGAAGATCGCCGGCTACAGGGACGGATACAGCCGCACGTCCCCGGTGGGAGTCTTCACTCCCAACCGTCACGGCCTCTACGACCTTGGGGGCAACGTCTGGGAATGGTGTGACACCTACTACCAAAAGGGCATGAACACGCCGGTCGCGCGTCAGCGCTTTCCAGGGTTGGAGGAGGACGGCGGCGGCACCCAGTACCGGGTGCTGCGTGGAGGTTCATGGGACCGTGTAACCCCGATCTTTCTCGAATCCGCCTGCCGCAACAACGACAGTCCCGACGGCCGCGGGGATTTTCTTGGATTTCGCTGCGTGCTGGAGCCAGGAACATCCAGGCCCTGACGGGCGGCCAACGGGATGGGGCGGCGTTTGGGATGCGCCGGCCGCCGGCGGAAGCGGCCGGGAGCGACACGGGGACGTGCCGCGACCCTCGGTTTCCCACACGGAGTTGCGGTGCCGCGCCTCCACCGATAGGGTCCGGTCAACGGCCTGTGCCGACCTCCATGAAGAAACGCCTGCTCTACGCCGCATTCCTGGCCTGCCTCGGAGCCTATGTCTTCGTCGGGTCCCAAGTCTTCGAGGCCAGCGCCGCCAAGGACAAGTCGGACGACGCCTATGAGCAATTGGAGCTGTTTTCGCGCGTGTTGGAACGGGTCCGGCGGGACTATGCCGATGGCGACAAGCTGACCTACGAAGACCTGGTGCACGGCGCGCTCAAGGGAATGCTCAATTCGCTGGACCCCCACAGCGAGTTCATGGAGCCGGTGGCATTCGACGAGTTGAAGGAGGACACGGAGGGACAATTCAGCGGGGTGGGGATGCAGGTGTCGCAGCGCGAGGATCAACTGGTCGTTCTCGCCCCGATGGAAGATACCCCGGCATTCGAGGCGGGAATTCTGTCCGGAGACCGCATCGTCAAGATAGACGGCAAGTCCACCGAGGGTTTTTCGGTGGGGGACGCTGTGAAGCTGCTGCGGGGCTCGGCGGGCTCGAAGGTCACGGTGACCATCGAGCGCCCTGGGACGCCGGACACCCGGGACATTCCGCTCGTGCGTCAGCGCATTCAGGTTTACACCGCGAAGGACATCCACAATCGCCGCGAATTTCCGCTCGATGATTCCAAGATCGGCTACGTCCGCCTCACGCAATTCGGCGAGAAGACGGCGGAGGAACTGGAGGAGGCCCTGCGCAAGCTGGAGCAGCAGGGGATGAAGGCGCTAATCCTGGATCTGCGGGGCAATCCGGGAGGCCTGCTCGACCAGGCGGTGGCGGTGAGCGAGAAATTCGTGGAGAAGGGGCGCCCGATCGTCTCCACCCGGGGGCGCAATCCGGGCAACGATGTGGAGCGGCGCGCCTCCGGCGGCGGACGCAAGCGCGTGGCCGACAAGCTGCCGATGGCCATCCTGATCAACGGAGGCAGCGCCAGCGCCTCGGAAATCGTGTCGGGCGCTCTCCAGGACTTGAAGCGCGCGGTGGTGGTCGGAGAACAGAGCTTCGGGAAGGGTTCGGTGCAGAGCGTGATGCCGCTGCCCGACGGCTCGGCGCTCCGCCTGACCACGGCCAAGTATTACACCCCGAGCCAGAAGGTGATCCATGGGCAGGGAATCACGCCGGATATTCCGGTGTCGTTGTCGGAGGACGAGGAGATTGCCATTCAACTGGCGCGGCTTCCCGGCGGACCCGAGCATCGGGAGATGGCTCTGAAGGCATTTCCGACCGACCGCCAGGAGCGGCTTCGGGCACTCGTCGCCGAAAGCCGGGATGCCCAGGTCGAGCGGGCGCGCGATGTGCTGAAGGGCATGACGCTGTACGGCCGCCGGACCGGCGATGGCACCCCGGAGAAGGCGGGAGAGGTCGCGCGTCCGGCGGTGAATTGAAGGTCCGGCGCCATGGTGCTGGCGATCGAGACGTCCTGCGACGAGACCAGCGCGGCCGTCGTGCAGGAGAGATGCATCCGGTCCTCCGTGGTGGCATCCCAGATCCGGCTGCATGCCGAGTATGGCGGAGTGGTCCCCGAACTCGCCACCCGCGAGCATCTGAAGCATCTGCTCCCGGTCTGCCGGGCGGCATTGAGTGAGGCCGGTGTTTCTGCCGGAGAAGTGACCGCCGTGGCCGCGACCCGCGGGCCGGGGCTTCCGGCCGCGCTTCGCGCGGGATTCACGGCGGCGGCGGCGCTGGCGTTTTCCCTGAAGGTTCCCCTGTTTGGCATCCACCACCACGAGGCCCACCTGTATTCGCCGTGGATCGCCGGCCGTCCGCCGGTCGCGGAATGGGACCGATTGGAGCCGAATGTGTCGTTGATCGTCAGCGGAGGGCACACCCTTCTCGTCGCGGTGCAGGGTGAACTGGAACACCAGGTGCTGGGCGGCACATTGGACGACGCCGCCGGAGAGTGCTTTGACAAGATCGCCAAGCTGCTGGGATTGCCGTATCCGGGAGGGCCCGAGGTGGACCGCCTGGCATCGGAAGGGGAGGCGCGACGATTTGAGTTCCCGCGCCCACTTCTCGGCCAGCCCAACGACGATTTCAGCTTCAGCGGCCTCAAAACGAGCGTTCGCTACTTTTTGGAAAAGCATCCGGGCCTTTCGGAGAATCCCCAATCGTTGCGCGATCTCTGCGCGGGGGTTCAATCGGCCATCGTGGAGGTGCTGGTGGCCAAAACCATCGCGGCTGCAGGACGGTTGGGCTACCGCTGGGTCACCGCCAGCGGCGGGGTGAGTTGCAACTCCGGATTGCGGCGGGCGCTGGGGGCGGAATGTGCCCGGCTGGGAATCACGCTTCGCATGGCCCTCCCCGCGCTGTGCACGGACAATGCGGCCATGGTGGGTATTTTGGCGGAGCGAATGTGGCAGCGCGGGGTGCCTGCCACTCCATGGGACGTCGAGCCCATCCCGGGTTGGGAACTGGCGTCCGCGACGCCGCCGAGACGACCCGTGGCGGCGGTCGTCGGTAGCCCATGAACCCGGAATCCATCGTCAGCCAGCAACCTCGGTGATGATGGATTCCCGGATCCATGCCACAACCGGGGGAGTTGCAGTGAGATCGCTGCGGTTTGCCGCTGGGAACTGGACTTGCTGCTGCTCGTCGCGCCGCAGGTGGCTGCGGTGTAGGCAGTCAACGTCCAGCGCCGCGCAGGTAGTCGAGCGACACCTGCAGCAACGCCTTGAGGCCCACGTCCAGCGCCGATTCGTCGAGGAGGAATTCCGGCGAGTGGTTGCTGGGTGCGGTGAACGGATCCTTGTCCTTCGATGTCGCGCCGACGAAGAAGAACATCGCCGGCGCCTCGCGCCCATATAGGGAGAAATCCTCCGCGCCCATGGTCAGGCCCGGATCCATGACGTTGCCCGCGCCGACCACGGACTCCAGGCTGCCCCGCATGCGCGCCGTGAGCGTGGGGTCGTTCACCGTCACCGGCGTGCCGGGTTGGTCCGGCACCTTCGCGACCACGGTGGCGCCATGCGCGGCGGCCACGTGCTGGGCCACGTTCTCGAGGTCCGCAAAGGCCTTTTGCCGCATTTGCTCGTCGAACGTGCGGATCGTCCCGATCAACTCCACCTCGTCCGGGATGATGTTGAAGCGGATGCCGCCTTTGACGGCGCCGAAGCTCACCACCACCGGGAGCTTCGAAATGTCCTGCCGGCGGCTGACAATGGTTTGCGCGGTGCCGATCATGTCGGCGGCCGCGGCGATGGGATCAATGCCGCCCCAGGGCCGGGAGCCATGCGTCTGCCGGCCCTTGACCACGATGTTGAAACGGTCGGCGGCGGCCATCAACGGCCCGCCCCGGACGCCGATTTTTCCGGCGCTGATCCCCGCCCAGACATGCAGTCCGAATACGGCCTCCGGCTTGAACTCCCGGAAGATACCCTGCGCGAGCATCTCCTCGGCGCCGCCTTTCTCACCATCCGGCGGGCCTTCCTCGGCGGGCTGGAAGATGAACAGCACTTCGCCCGGCAGGTCCTTCTTCATCGCGGCCAGCGCTTCGGCCACACCCATCAAGATGCTGGTATGGGCGTCGTGGCCGCAGGCGTGCATGACACCGACCGTTTCGCCGCGGAAGGTGGCGGTGGCCTTCGAGGCGAAGGGCAGGCCGCTGCGTTCCGTGACGGGAAGCGCGTCCATGTCGGCTCGCAGCGCGATGCGCGGCCCGGGTTTGCCGCCCTTGAGCAGGGCGGTGACGCCGGTGGTGGCGATGCCGGTTCTCACTTCGAGGCCGAGCGCGCGCAGATGGTCCGCGACCAGCGTCGCGGTGCGGGTCTCGCGGTTGCCCAGCTCCGGGTGCTGGTGGATGTCGCGCCGCCAGGCAAGCACCTTCGGTTGCAGCGTCCGCGCGGCCGCTTCGACTTCCGGGGCGGGCGGCTTCGCCCCCTCGGCGGCATGGGCGGCTGAGGGCAGGCCGGAAGCCAGCACGGCAAGGAACAGCAGCGTTCGGGAGGTCGTCATGGCGGCAGCGGGATTCGATATGCGCCTGGCAGGGAGCCCAGCTTACCGCAGGGCCGTGGTCATTGATAGGAATTTGGCTTTTGCGCTGCGCCGAGGAAAGGCGGGCTTGGATGTGACCGGTCCGGCGCTACGAGTTGACGTCGTGCTCAGCGGGTGAACCCTGCCACCTCATGGCGCCCTGGCTTGGATCGGTTGCGTTGCTCCGCGCTGACCGTCTGCGCGAATTCGCAGGACTGCGGATGCCAAGCTACGGGCAATCGTCCGCGCTGCGTTGGAATGGGGACGACGAGCCCAACCTGGTCGTGTTCGTATCGCACCGTTGGCGGACAACGGCGCATCCCGATCCCGACGGGAGAACTCTCCGCACGATCACGAACGTCCTCCGCGCATTGGATCGCCTTGCGCGCGGACTCGATCCGACGTGCGACGCGCCGGTCCCGAGCCTGCGGTTGCCCGGGATGCTGCACGCCAGCGTGTTGCTTGAGCGCCTGGTGGAACGCTTCGACGGAGATCTCGCGTCGGCGCTTGATGGTGTGGCCATTTTCTACGACTTCAGTTGCATGCCGCAGGGAAGGGCGCAGGAGCACCTTGGGCGGCTGAAGAACGGGCTCGCGAGCTTCCCGTCAATGATCCCCGATCGCCGGGTGGCGTTGCTCGCGCTACGCCAGCCGCAAGACGGCTATGAGAACCGGGCGTGGTGCGTGGCGGAATCGGTCCTTTCGTTGAACTATGACAGGGAGCGCTCCTGGGCCGACACGTTTCCTCTTCGGATTGATCTTGAGCCGAGGGAGAATGTCGTGACTTTCAAGCCCCTCGAAGCCGCGATCGAAGCGTGGTCTCGAGGGGTGTCTGGTCGGTCGCGCATCACGAGTGCTCAGTTTCGGGACTGGCTTGAGCTGGTCCGGCTCTGCGCCGAATGGTATGGCCAGAGTCGGAAGGATGCGGTGGCGCATCTCCACCATTCCGGAAGCATCAGCGAACGCTCGTTTCATCTGTGGTTGGCCACGACGATCCGGCTCGCCGAGGCGGGCGACTCCATCGTCAATATTGGGCCGCTGCTGTGCGAAGTCATGGCGTCCAGCAACCTCCTCTGCACCGACCCGGACGATATCGTTCCCACGGCGTTGCTTATCCTCGCAGGACTCCGCTGGGAGGAACTCAACCGCAGCAGCGGTTCCCTGCGAGTTTCGCCGGAGCCGGGGCAAGATTTCTGGCGCCAGTGCCTGTCGCGGTTCCTCGAGGGACGCCCGCTACGCGCCTCGATTCGGTTGCGAAAGGCGCGGCTCGACGGGACCTTGGTCCCACCGGCCCTCTCGCTCCTGCCGGACTGACGCGCCGGTGCGCTCGAACGGCGGGAATTGGTCTTCCCTGCTTCGCCGCAGGAAGCGTCGCGCCGGGGTCAGCGGGTTTCGTCGTCAGACTCTGAGGCAACCATGCCCACCCCCATCCCAAGGCCCATGCCGCCGCCTATCGCGGCGTTGCCTTCTCCGCCTTTGTCTCCACGGCCACCGTCGCCTTTGCCACCCCCACCCCCCTTCGATGCGCCGGGGCGCGCGGGCCCCTGCCGGGGAATGGAGACCGAGGCGGGGATGGCGTCGAGCTCCAACACAGAGCGGATGAAGTCGCGCAGCGAGATGACGAGATCCGATGTCTCGACGGTGCGTCCGGCGACGAGTTCCGACGCGGCGTGCGCGGCCAGGCGCACCTGCTCTTCGGTGCCCAGGAGCACGACGTCGGCGAGCGCGGCCTCCACCGCGTCACGCATGCGGCGAGCGCGATCCGACGACTCCGGAGGGAATTCGCCCTTCTCTTCCTTCGCCTTCACGTCCTTCAGATGCGTGGGGTCAACATGGAGCGTTCCGGTGAACGAGCCGCCCAGCGTCTTGTACGCGGCGATGAGCGTCTTTAGCCGCTCGTTGATCTGCCGGTTCTGTCGTTCTCTCCGCTGCTGCACTGACTGCATGACGATCAGCCGTATGCCCACGCCGATGAGGGTGATGAATGCGAGGCCTGCAAGCGTGGAGAGCAGCGCCGGCCACGAGCTGAAATCGAGGTTGCGCATGCGTCAGAGGATCAGCTTCGGAGGGCTGTTAGAAACGCGTCGAACGGCCGGCCTGCAGGCCGGCGGCGGCTGAAGTCCCTGACGGGAGCTTGGCTTTTGCGTTTCGCCGGGAAAGGGAGGTTTGGTTTGCCCGTGCTGACCATGGGGTGGGTGTACCACGCACGGGGATGCAGAGCAACGGCCGGTGCCAGGGGTTTTGGGCCGGGAGGGAAATTCAGGTCAACCGCGAATGAACACGTCTAGGGGGTGTCGTTAAACGGGTTTGGAGGACGTCGGGCGGCGTCACCATTGGAGGACAGATTTCCCATCGTACTCCATGCGGCTTTCTCCTCTGAGATTCGCGTTGATTAGCGTCTCTTCGCGGTTCGCCTTTGCAGGAAAGCGGATGAAATTTGCATTGGGTGGACTTCTGCCTATCCTGGCGGCGATGTTCCGGCGGACTGACAGCACCCATGCCTTGGAGGATGCTCTCCTTCAGGCTTCGCTGTTGATTGCCGCCGGCCTCAACCGGTTCTCAGCCGGCCGCGCCTAAGGAGCCGCGCCCGGAACCGGGCCGCGGCTCCCTCCTTTCGACCACCTTATCCTTCACGTTTCCTGCCAAGACGATGCGGATTCCGCTGCGTCCTTGGCGCTCATCTCCTTGCCCACGGTCCGACTCCATGAAATCGCCCATCTTTGTCAGTGATCACGATGAACGCCGGCTCCGCCGGCTGATCGAAGCCCGACGCCATTCCGCCCTGGCGGGCGCCGACCGGGAGCAGTTGAACCGGCTGACGGCCGAGTTGGACCGCGCCCGCATACTTTCCGCCCGGGAGGTGCCCCCGGATGCCGTCCGGTTGGGCTCGATGGTGGAGGCCGAAGATTTGGAAGACGGGGAGATTCTCACGGTAACGCTGGTGCTGCCCCAGGAAGCGGATGCCGCCGCGGGGCGGATCTCCATCCTCGCCCCGCTGGGCGTCGGCCTGCTGGGATACCGGGTGGGTGACGAGTTTGAATGGCCCGGGCCCGGCGGGATCCTCCGGATTCGCGTCCGCCGGCTTCTCAACATTCCCGCCGGAAGACCCTGATTCCCGCCGGCCAAAACGGATTGCCAATGTGGACTTCCCTGAGTTAGCACAAAAGGAGTCACCATGACCGATATCTCGAAATGGATCATCAGCACCCGCAACCATCTGAAGCTGGGGGCCGGCCTGGCTGGCGTGGCCTTTTTGCTGCTGCTGCTCAAATTTTTTGAGCAAGGGGAGATGGAGCATATGGATAGATCGTTTATGTCCATCTATGCCGACCGCCTCGTGCCCTCCACGGCCATCTTCGACATGCGGGAGCAGTTGTACCAAAAGCAAGAGATCATCCAGGACCTGCTGGCTGTGAAAAGTCCCGATGTCGCCGCACTCTCCGGCTCCCTGCAGGCTCGAAACGCCGAGTTGGGCGATTTGCTAACCGCATATAAAAAGACCCACTTCCTGCCTAAGGAGACGGATTACTTGCGGGGATTCGAAGCGAGTCTGCGAGCTTATACCCAGTGCGAAAACACAATCCTGGACTATATCACCGACGGCAAGGCCGGCGCTGCGGCCCGGCTCTATGAGCAGGAGGCCGTTCCTCATTTCGTCCAAACCGTACAATGGCTGACGGAACTCAACCACATCCAGTTGGAGATCGGCAAGGACATGCTGGGCGACTCTCAGCGAACTGCCGCGCGCTTCCTGTTGCTGGCCAAATTGGAATTGAGCCTGATCGTGCTGTTCGGCGTGCTGATCCACGTCCTGATCCATGCCTCCAAGGAAGTCATCCAGCGCGGGTTCGACAAGTTCAGCATGAACTGAAATCGGCCCGGCTGCTGAAGTTTTTCCGAGCCGTCTCCGTTCCGCTTCCGGTTTGATCCCCGTCGCGCGCGGTCTGCGCCCCGTTCTCCAGTCGGCGGGTCACAGCGCGCCGGAGTTCATGCGCGTGAGCCGTTGTTTCCAAGCGGTGCGTGACCGTTTCCCGCGGCCGTCAACCTCCAGATCCGGCCGCCGCCACCAGTGGCGGGGCACTTCCCAAGCGGATAGACGCCCGGCGAGAAATCGCCGGAGGTCCTGTTCCGGAATCTCCCGCCGCGTCACATAGACCACCCCCACCGCTTCGCCCCGTCCTGTGCGGTCGGGGACGCCAAACGCGAGGCAATCCGCCACGTCGGGATGGGCCGCCAGCGCCTGTTCCACCGCCTCGGGAGCCACCTTGCGGCCGGCCACGTTAATCAGATCGCTGGCTCTTCCGTGGATTCGCAGAACTCCTTCCGCATCCATGGAGACCAGGTCGCTGGTCTGAAAACGTCCCGCGGACAGGCGCGGATTGGATTCCGGCCAATAGCCCGAGGCCACCGCCGGCCCGGAGACTACCAGGCAGTGTTCGTCATTGACCGAAAGTTCGACACCCTCCAGGGCCGTTCCGACCATGCAGGGATCGGAACGCCCCGAGCCGGACCGATCGTAGGCGATTCCGCCGCATTCCGAGGCGCCCAGAAAATTGTGGATCTTGAGACCATGATCTTCGAGGACGGACTGTTCCAAGGTGAGCGGGAGCGGCGCGCCCGCCGAGATGGCGAGGTGAATGCGTTGCGGGAAGCATCCTGACTCCCACCATGCCCTCCACAGCGCCGGCACGGCCGGGAGGGTGGCCCCCGGCCATTCGCGAGCCGCGACCGCCACCGGTTGGGGCAATGCCGCAGCGACGAGGATCAGCGGAATGCCGTGCAGAAGGAGCGGGGTCACCAGATTGGAGAACCCATAGCTGTGGCACACCGAGATGACGCCAAGGTTCGGGTGCGACGGATCGAGTCCCATGGTCGCCACGATCTGGTCGGCGTCTGCCGATACCTGAGCTGCGGTCATGGCCACCGTTTGCGGCGTACCGGTGGATCCCGAGGTTCGTTTCAAAAGGGCGATGTCCCCATGCGGCAGAAGAATCGGGGGCGCCGGTTGGTTTGCCTCGAGCGGACAGATGGGGAGCCCGGCCCGCCAGGCGCGGAGGACATCCAAGAGAAAGCCCACGTCCCGCCCCTCGGGAAAGCACAGGCCGTCTTGCGATTTCGCCGGCAGGGCGTCCGCGAGCGCCTCCAGTTGGGCGAAGGTCCATGACTGTCCCGAACTCTGGTCGTGAACCGCGAGATCTCGTCTCCGGGCCCGCACCAACCGGCGCCAGCGTTCTTCGAGAGGGGCATTCGCCGTGGCCGTCATGGCGTATGGGTGATCAGAACTCCCGCGCGTCTGCGCCTCCGCAGGGTTTCCCTTCCGGCCAGTTCATGCGCGACGCTCCCGCACGGCTTGAGTCATCATCGCCACATTGCGAAGGACCTTTTCGGCCACTTCCTTGTCGGTGATTTTCACCCCGTACTTTTTGTCCAGGGCGACCACCAATTGGAGCGCATCCACCGAATCCAGTCCCAACCCGTGGGGGCCGAACAACGGCCGCTCGTCGCCGAGTTCCTCCGGTGAGAGTGAGAGCATCAACGTCTCGATCACCATCGCCCGTATTTCCTCGTTGAGGGGACTTGAATCCATAGATCGCCGGACGGGCATAGCCGGATTCGCCCCCGGCTTCAAACGATACCGCCGTCCACTTTGATCTCCGCCCCGGTGATATAGCTGGCGTCGGGCGATGCGAGGAACCGGACCACCGCCGCCACCTCGTCGGGGCGACCGAATCGTCGCATCGGAATCGTTGCCAGGGCCGCCTTCCGGCGCTCGGCATCAAAATGGCCCAGCGCCTCGGTGTCCACGTAGCCCGGACAGACCGCGTTGACGGTGATGCCGATCCTGGCGACCTCTTTGGCGAGGGAATGGGTGAGACCCAGGACGCCTGCCTTGGCGGCGGCATAGCTGGTCTGCCCCGGCGGTGCCAACAGCGCGCTCAGCGAAGAGATGTTGATGATGCGGCCCGACCGGCGGGAGATCATCCCCGGCAGCGCGGCCTGGCATCCATGAAAAACACCGTCGAGGTTTGCGGCAATCACCCGGGACCACGATTCCGGCGGCAGGGTCGCCAACAATCCGTCTTCGGCGACGCCCGCGTTGTTGACCAACACGTCGAGTCGCCCCGCGCTCCCTTCGACCGCGGCCACGGCATGTCCCCAAGCGGATCGGTCCGTGACGTCGAGATCGAGAACCTGGCATCGCCCGGCAAACCGAGCCGCCAGGGAATCGGCGTGGTCCCGGCGGCTCCGTACTCCCAGCCAGACGAGGGAATCTGTTGCCGCCTCCAGAAGAGCCTGCGCGATGGCAAGGCCCAGGGCGCCATTGGCCCCGGTGACCAGGGAAACCTGCATGGCCCCGGATCGAATCAGTCGCCGCCCAGCCGGACAACCGCGAACCGATCCCAATGAAGCCGGATCCCGGAACGCCCATCCTGCGATGGCAGCCTCGCCAACAGTGCCTCCGCCTCTTCGCTCAGTCCGCCCGGGCAAATCCCGCGCCGATGGCTTGAAGATTGGAACCGATCACGATGGCCGAAGCCGCGGTGGCACGACCGCGACGCACCGATTCGATGGCGGCGACGCAGGCCCATCCACCCGCCGCCGCCAGTCCATCCCCCAGTTGCGGCTCCAAGGCGTCGGGATCGGACGGAATCCCGCTGGTGAACGATATGCTTCCCATGCGGTTCCCCAGTTCCTTCCGAATCCTCGCCGCCTCCCGGGCTGGATTGCGTCCGCGGACGAAGGGATGGGGATCGGTCACCGCCGTGAGTTCCACAGGGCCGGGCTGCCGGCGCAACCAGACTGCGGCGGCTCCTTCGGACAGTGGAACCCCTTTGGAAAACTGCCGCGCGGCGGCCGCGGTTACCCAGTCGGCCTCCTCACAGGCCACCACCAGGCAGGAATCCGCCCTGCCTTGGACCAAGCCGTCAGCGGCGACCCCGAGGGCGGCCACGAATCCGGACTGATCGGACACGTAGGTGGTGCTGGCCGCCTCGTTCGACAGGATCGCACCGAGGTGGGACGCCGGCGCATTGAAGACGGTCTCGGGGAAGAGGATGGGGCTTGCACTGGAGGGCGCGGCCAATACCTCGCCGAAGAAGCGCCTGGAATGCCCGATCCCGCCACACAGGGCGCAGACGAGCACTTGGAGGCCGGGCATTGGCACCCACTGTCCCGGAGAACCCAGTGCCTCGAACGCTGCGGCCACTGCATAATGTGAAATCGGTCCGGCCCGGCGCAGCCGCGGGTGGGCCATCCAACAGGAACGTCCCTCCAAAGCAGGGACTCGACGCACGGGCAACGGGGCGCCATCCGGGCGTGTGAGCGCAGATCGTTCCGCATGACGAATCCCGTCGAGCACATCGCAGAAGGGTTCGATTCCCCATCCCGCGGGGGACACCACACCGCAGCCATGGACAAAGACCCGGTTCATGGAGCCCTGGAAATGACCAGGCTGGCGTTGGCCCCGCCAAATCCGAACGAATTGCTCAGCACGTGGGTCAGGTGGGTGAACGTTGGGCCTTCCACGAGCGGAAAGTGGCAGGCCGGATCCTTCGCGACGCCTCGGCAACCGGGAGGCAGCCACTGGCCGTTCAACGCCAGGATGCAGGCAACCGCCTCGACCGCTCCGGCCGCCCCCAGCAGATGTCCGATGCAGCCTTTGGTGGAGCTGACGGGAATCCGAGGGGCATCTGGACCCGCCCATCGGTTGATCGCCAGGGCCTCGGCAGCGTCGTTCAGCGGAGTGCCCGTGCCATGGGCGTTAAGATACCCGATGTCTTGCGGTTCGATTCCTGCCTGAGCGCAGGCCGACTGCATGGTCGCCAGGGCGGCAACCCCCGAGGGATGAGGCTGGGTGAGGTGGTGGAGATCCAGGGCAGCTCCATATCCGCGGATCTCCGCCAACACCGTCGCGCCCCGTTCGCGGGCTGCAGGGAGGGACTCAAGCGTCAGAACCGCTGCCCCCTCCCCGAGTGCGAGCCCGTCGCGGTGGGCGTCGAACGGCCGGCAGGAAGTCGTGGACAGGGCCTGGAGGGAGTCGAATCCCGCGAAGACCAACTGGCTGATGGCATCGTAGCCGCCCGTCAAAACCCGGGCGGCCCGGCCCGACCGAATCATCTCGAACGCCTCGCCGATGGCGTTGCTTCCGGAGGCGCAGGCGTTGGCAATGATGCGGGAAGGGCCTGAAAAATCGAAAGCTTCCATCAGGTCCAGTACCTGCCGTTGGGGTTGATAATGGATCACCCGCACCGCCTGCCCGCGGTTCTGCGATGGGCACGCCGAGATGCGACGGAAGAATTCCTCTCCCAGACTCATGCCACCGCTGGTGGTCCCGAGAACCACGGGCAGGTCGTCAAGGCCGGTGTTCCATCCGGACTGAGACCAAGCCTCCGCCGCCGCGATCAAGAGCATCCGTCCCGCCCGATCCAGCCGCCGTTCCTGCCGTGCGCCCAATTGGGTGGACGGCAAGATGTCGGGAACATCCACCTCGGCCGCCATCCGGGCCCGTTGATGGGAGACGTCGAAGCCGCGGACGGGGCGGAACGCGCTGCGCCCGCTGCGGAACCCCTCCGAATGCGCCGGCTTTCCGACGCCCAATGCGGTCACCACCCCGACGCCCGTCACGACAACGCGGACCGGTTCGTGCGGTGCCTGGGAAAGGGGAAATCGCATGAATGTCGGGATCTTCGGCGGCTCACTGGCGGGGACGTCCACAGCCACACTCCTGCTCCGCCAGTGCCGGGACCTTTGCGTGGACCTCTTTCCGGATGGAACCCGGGATCATCCGACGGCGGCCGCCTCCAGAGCCGGAGTTGCCGACTCCTCGAGAAAGCGGACCAGGCTGGTCTGGGAGGGCTCCAGACCTTCCTCTGCGATCGCCTGGAGGATGCGTTCCTCGGTCATGATGAAGCGGTCCCGCTTATAGAGCAGGTAGTCGTCTCGGATTCGGTTTGGCGTGAGGTTGATCGTGCAGAGATTGGCCCCGGCGGCGAGGCCGCGTCGGTAACCGGATCCCGGTTCCGCCAGATTGAGGGCGCTCACGGACGGGATGATCCAATCGGGTTGCAGGATCCTCATGGCGGCCATGGTGTTGAGAGTGGGTTCGATATCAGCCATGGGCTCGCCGGACAGCGGGGTCGTCTCTCCGGGAACGAACGGGCTGACACTGCAGCCGATGAGCGGAAGCGATGCCGCCAATCGGATGTTTCCGAGCCAAGACTCCACATCCTGTCCCGGCAGGCCGCCAATGAATCCGGAGCTGACCTTCCAACCCTGGGAGGCCAGCCAGCGAAGGTGTTCGAGACGTTCCGGAAGGGTGCCGGGCGCTTCCAGGCGGCGGTAGAGAACCGGGTCGGAGATCTCGAACTTCAGGATGTACATCGTCGCGCCGGCTTCGCGCAGATCTTCGGAGAGGTCCCGGGAAAGGGTTCCGAGGCAGACGCTGACGCCGAGTGGGGTCTCGCGTCGCAGGGTTCGGACGAGAGGCAACACCACTTCCCGGGCGGCCACTGGGTCCTCTCCCGATTGGATGTTGATGTCGGTGAGACTCGCCGGCCGGTGGTGGATCAGCATTTCGGCCAAGGCGTCGTGATCTGCCCGGTACCGGGACAGTTCCCGATCACTGCGGCGCATTCCGCAATAGCGGCAATTCTCTCGGCAGAAATTGGAGACCTCGACGACCCCGCGGACGAAGACCGAATGTCCGAATCGGTCCCGGGTGATCTCGGAAGCGTGCCTGTGGAGCGCCTCCTGGGACTCCCCGGTCGAATTCAGATCGTCTGGTTTGGGGAACCACCGGTTCGACATTGGTCAAAAGGCTATCAGGGCGGTCCAAAACCGTGCAAGGTTCGGGTGTTTCGCCCCCATTTCGCGCCTCTCAGTCTTTTGGAGACTGCGGGAACAAGTCCCCGCCTTCCGCACGCTGTCGAAGGACCCGGACCCGGATTTCACGGAGAAGAAAGGGCTCCCTCTCCGCAGCCCTCCGTGTCCCGTCGTGAAATCCGTGTCTCGCCCTCCTAGTCCTCCGCTCCCGTGGGGAGCAACAGAAAATGGTATGGGAAGCGATGGAGGCAATGAGTACGGACTGCCTCGGGGTGCGTCATGGCCGCGGGCGAGCCCGGTGCCAGCGCGCGGCCGTGAATAGGCCCATCAACAAGGGGAGCGCCAACATGCCACGAAGCCGCCAGGGGATGCGAAGGCCGGCAAGCCAATTCGCACCAATGGCAAGCACGAGACCTGAAATGATCGTCGCTCCTGAAAGAAAAAGCCCCACCCGCGGGGCTCGGGTCAGGGCGGCCTCACCACTGCCGAAAATCACCCTATGCCGGAGGTCGCCGAACCCCAAAGCTCAGCCACCGCCGGTGGCGCGCACAAGGGACCACCGCGCGGACGGCGCTCACGACAGTTGACTGCGCTTCATGGTTAAGCGGTCAGACTGCCCCCATCCCAATGGTGTTCAGGGTCGGGGTAGAATGTGAGGCCCCTGGCATTGTTGGTCACCAACAGAAGCCAGCCCCCAGGAACTTTTGCACGATAGACATCGCCCAGCTTGAAGAATCCGCCTTCTGCCCGCGACGAATTCAATTTGTGCCAGACGAGTTGTCGTTGTTCTGCCTCCTGTGGCGTGTGCGTGCTCTTCTTCATGTTCGTTATCCAGTCCCTTTATTGGATGCCAATTGGTGCGAATCGCTTTTGACACTCTATGACCTGCTGCCGCCTAGACCCAAGCTCAGCGACCTGGCGCACACGGCGCCACGATGGCAACTGCGATGCTCCCGCCGGGTTCGTTGCCGCGCATGGTTGAACGAAGTCGCTGCGCAGGGGGCTCCGCCGAAGGGGGCCATGGGATGAGGCTGGCTCGGAAGGTGCCAGCCTATGATCAACTGCTCAGGCATCGGTTCCTCCACTAACGCGGGCTTTCCTTCGGGCCGCGTCACGCCGCTGCGCCAGCGGTTCGTGGAACACCTGGTCCTGCGGCAGAAGGCTCGGCGCACCGTGCAGGCCTACACGGCGTGAATTTATGACCTGGCCAAGTTTCACAGGCATTCTCCGGATCCGCTCAAGCAACCCGAAGTTTGGGCTTGGATACTCCCCTTCATCACCCAGCGCAATCTTTCGCCCTCCTCCATCAATCTGGCCATCAACGCGCTCCGGCCGTTCTACCACGGGCTGCCCGGACAGGAGCACCTGGGGGTTCGACTCGGAATCACCGCCTTGTTGCACACCTGGGGACAAAACCTGATGGATCATCCCCACCTCCACTGTCTGGTCACCGGCGGCGGTCTCACGCAAGAAGATCTCCCGCAATGGAAGGGACCCTCTCAACGCCACGACCTGTTCCCCGTACGGGCCGTGACGGCAAGTTCCTGGCCGGACTGGAGGCTCTTCACACGGGCGGCGATCTGAAGTGGGAAGGACGCCTCGTCCCGTGGCGGGATCCTGCCGTGTGGCAGCGGACGCTCCACACCCTGTGCGGCACGGCCTGGGTCCTCTTCGCCAAGGGCTCCGTTGCCGGTCCGCACGCCGTGCTCCAATACCTCGGCCGCTACACCCATCGCGTCGCCCTCAGCAACGGTCGGCTCCTGCGCATGGACCAGCGGACCGTCACTTTCCGCTACAAGAACTACCGCCAGGGCGGTGTTCTCCGCGAAATGACCCTCGACGGGGTGGAGTTCGTCCGACGCTTTGCCATCCATATCCTCCCGTCCGGCTTCACCAAGATCCGCCACTACGGACTCCTGGGGAACAACCGCCGGTCCAAAGATATTCCCGCCGCACGCGCCGCCCTGGAGCGTTCCCCCTGGCGGGTGGATCTGGCGCCCGCCAAAACTCCGCCACTGC
>Ga0268299_1001936_pt1 | contig 29204 bp, 27 predicted proteins | sample NOBtaG_FD_193484 | JGI IMG/M metagenome (GOLD analysis project Ga0268299, IMG submission 193484) | Activated sludge microbial communities from bioreactor in Nijmegen, Gelderland, Netherland - NOB reactor | ecosystem: Engineered > Bioreactor > Aerobic > Activated sludge | place: Netherlands...
CCTAATGCTACCAATTCCACCATCTGTTGGCGAAACTCCGCCGGGTAGGCAGGCTTATAGTTTTGAGTCATCTTTCATCTCCTTTAACAAGAACATAATGTGTCCGTTCAAAGGGGACAACTCCAAAGGCAGTAAAAGAATGGCGTGCTATCGAAACAGAGACAGATAATGCGCAGAACATGGTCGCTAAAAACATGGCCCAGATAAATTTTCTCATTAAATCCACCTATGCCTCCTCCGCCCATCAGAAGAGATTAGACCAAATATGTAACCTACAGCGCGGTCGGTTTACTCATCGCCCAAGAAATGATCCGAAATTTTTCGATGGGAAATACCCATTCATTCAAACTGGAGACGTCGTAAAGGCCATTTTTTCGAAAATACCATACACTCAGACCCTCAACGAATTAGGCCTTACGGTCAGTAAGCTATTTCAACCGCCCGTTGTTCTCATAACAATTGCTGCCAATATCGGCGATACCGCAGTTTTGGACTACCCTGCATGTTTCACGGACAGCGTTGTTGGACTGATTACGGGAAAGGATATTGATGCTCGTTTTCTAGAATTGATGATGCGCAAGCAAAAGAAGCACCTCAATGAAGTTGCTCCTCAGCTTGCTCAAAAGAATATCAATCTCGAAATTTTGAAACCGATAAAGGTGCCGGTCCCCTCACTGGCCGAACAGAAGAAATTCGTCGCCAAGGTCGAAGCCCTGGAAAAACAGATTGCCGAGGCCCAGGCGATCATCGACGCCGCCACCGCCCGCAAAGCAGCGGTGATGAAAAAGTATCTGTGAGAACGGCATGAGTGCGCAACAAAACGACCAAACCAACCCCACCTGTTGGATCATCGCCGGTCCCAACGGCGCGGGCAAAACCACGTTCGCCATGGAATACTTACCCAGGGTGACAGGTTGCTTTCATTTCATCAATGCCGATCTGATTGCCGCCGGGCTTTCGCCGCTCGCCCCGGAGCGGGAATTGCTCACCGCCAGCCGACTCTTTCTGCGCGAGATCAAAGCGCGCATAGCGGCCCGTGAAGACTTTGCCTTTGAAACAACGCTGGCCGGGCGAACTTATTTGCATTTAATTGAGCGATTGCGCCGGGACGGTTGGTGGGTAGCACTGATTTATCTGGCGCTGCCCAGCGTCGAAATGTCGAAATTGCCCGTGGCTGAACGGGTCGCCCATGGCGGGCATAGTATCCCAACAGCGGATATCGAAAGGCGCTTCCCCCGCAGTTTGCGCCACCTGCTGAACGATTTCAGTTATCAGGTCGATGCATGCACCTGTTTCATGAACGACGGGGAGCATCCGGTGCTGGTCTTCGAGCAACGTGGGGACAACCGTGATATTCTGAATGAGAATTTTTATCAGCATCTGCTGAAGGAAACTAAACGATGAACGTTAAACTAAAAACCACGCCATCCCCGGAAGGACAAAAGCAATTGGAAATACTTCGCCAGGCCGTTGGCAAAGCGCTGGAGAAAAAGCGGCGTCTGGGCCAGTACGCCGTGATCTGGCAGGACGGCAAGCCGGTGATGACTGGAGATGACGCACCTCAAACACATGAAAAACCGGCTTAAACACTTTCATTAAAGCGATTTCTAACCCTGTATTCCGGCCTACAGTGCCGTCACCCTGCTACTACACCAACGCCTGCTCAGAATCCGTAACGCACGAATATATAAACGTTACTGTTGTTGCGGAACTGTCCGAAAAAGGTAGCTGCCCTCAAGTCTGACACTGAGGAATGTTGTCAATCAGACAGTCTGCAACTGACAGCATTCCCCTAACGGAAACACGCGGTGATCAGAATGTTGTCGATACCGGAAGAAAAAATTTTCATTTGTATATTTCATCTGCATAAGGCAAGATTTGATATTTTTACACTGAGAAAAGAATTCACCGTGATCTGTTATGAACACCCCCTCAATGAACGTATCCGCACGCTGCTGAGACTCGAAGATCTGTTCAAAAGAATAGACTTCTTCTCCGCTAAAGACTCCCCGATGCAACATCATGCTTCTTTGATGACGCTTTTTGAAGCGCTGGAAATCACCGCACGCGCTGACATCAAATCCGATCTGCTCCAGGAGCTGGAGCGTCAGAAACAGATCCTCGAAGGTATGCGCAAGAATCCGAACATTTCTGAAACCGCACTGGAAAATGTACTTGAGAACATACAGTCAACCTTCCGTTCCATGCTGGAAATTTCGGGTAAAGTCGGCGAGCATCTGCGCGATAACGAGTGGCTGATGACCATCAAACAGCGCAGCAGTATTCCCGGGGGCGTTTGCGAATTTGATCTGCCTTCTTATCATTACTGGCTGAGTCTGGATCCGGCCTTGCGCCGTAAAGACTTCAATGAATGGCTGGCTCCGTTGCTACCGATACGCAACGCGTTCGGCATTGTGCTTTATCTGCTCAGAAGCAGCGGCAAAACAACGCAGTGCATTGCTCAACATGGTATTTTTCAACAACCAAGCTCGGACTATATGGCGCATATGCTGCGTGTCAGCGTAAACGAGGATTTTCCTTGCGTTCCTGAAATCAGTGCGAACAAATATGCGTTGAATATCCGTTTTATTCCGTCGCAATCCGGGCAACGGATAAAAGTTTACGAGAAAGATGTCGCTTTTGAACTGACCTTCTGCAATCTGTAATGCCGCAACCCATCATTCCGGCGGCTCGAGAAAAGCGGCGCGCCTGATTTGATGGGCGGAGGAGCCACCCTATCCCAGTTTTTTCAGCTGCTCATTCAGGCTGTTTAGCCGCGAGCTGAAACCTGCCAGACGTTCTTTTTCCTGTTCAACTACGCTTTCCGGTGCACGTTCAACAAAACCCGGATTCGACAATTTACTTTCCGCCTTGGTTATTTCCGCCGTAACACGCGCAATTTCCTTGTTTAACCGTTCCCGTTCCGCCGCGACATCGATCTCGACGCGCAGCATCAGTCTGAAATCATCGACGATGGCCACCGGCGCATCCGCATCAGGCAGTCCATCCGCGAAAATTTCAATCCCGGAGAGCTTGACCAGCGACTGCAAGTAAGGCGAGAAAGCGGCCAGTATGCGTGGATCGCCCGCGGCCAGCAGCGGCACTTTCTGCGCGGGTGACAAATTCATTTCACCACGCAACGTCCGGCAGGCATTCACCATTTCCTTAAGCAGGCGGATATGCGCTATCGCCTGTGGATTTATTTTTGCCGCTTCCGCGACCGGATACGCCTGACGCATGATACTGTCGCCGGACTTTCCGGCCAGTGGCGCAACTTTATGCCAGAGTTCCTCGGTAATGAACGGAATGATCGGGTGCGCCAGCCGCAGCATCGCTTCAAGCACACGGACAAGCGTTCGGCGTGTCGCGCGCTGTATGGATTCATCCGGGCTGTTGAGCTGGACCTTGGCCAGTTCAACATACCAGTCGCAATATTCGTCCCAGACCAGTTCATAAATTTCCCGTGCCGCCAGATCAAAGCGATAATTCGTGAAAGCCTGCGCAACGGCGCTTTCCGCCTGCTGCAACCGGCCGATCATCCATTGATCAGTCTCCGAGTAAGTACATGGCAGGCCGTCATCCAATCCGCTATCCTGTCCTTCGCAGTTCATCAGCACATAGCGCGTCGCATTCCACAATTTGTTACAGAAATTGCGGTAACCTTCACAGCGTTGCAAATCAAACTTGATATCACGCCCGTGCGAAGCCAGACTGGCGAAAGTAAAACGCAGTGCATCCGTCCCAAAAGCCGGTATTCCATCTGGAAAATGTTTGCGGGTTGTTTTCTCGATTGACTCGGCCTGTTTTGGATTCATGAGTCCTGTGGTGCGTTTGGCGATCAGTTCATTCAGCGTAATGCCATCGATCAAATCCAGCGGATCAAGTACATTGCCTTTGGATTTACTCATTTTCTGGCCTTCGGCATCCCGGATCAGACCGGTGATATAAACTTCGCGGAATGGCACCTTGCCGGTGAAGTGCAGAGACATCATCACCATGCGCGCGACCCAGAAGAAAATAATATCGAAACCGGTAATCAGCACCGACGTCGGCAGAAACGTTTTCAGCTCGGCTGTTTCATCCGGCCATCCCAGTGTCGAGAAAGGCCACAACGCTGAAGAAAACCAGGTATCCAGTACATCCTCATCCTGGCGCAAATTGGTTTTTCCTGAAAGTTGCTGTGCTTCCTGGAGGCTATGCGCAACCGTAATATTGTCATCTTCATCGTACCAGGCCGGAATGCGGTGCCCCCACCACAATTGCCGCGAAATGCACCAGTCCTGAATATTTTCCAGCCACTGATTGTAAACATGCGTCCAGTTTTCCGGCGTAAATTTGACCTGACCACTGGCCACCACTTCAAGGCCGCGCTTCGCCATATCCTCCATTGACACATACCACTGGTCGGTCAACATCGGCTCGATAATGGTATTGGTACGATCACCGCGTGGCGCCATCAATTTATGAGGCTTTGTTTCAGCCAGATAACCCTGTGCTTCAAGATCGGCGACAATTTTTTTCCGGGCGTCAAAGCGATCCATGCCCTGATACGCTGTCGGCGCAAGGTCATTGATTTTTCCATCCAGCGTGAAAATATTGATGGGTATCAGATGGTGTCGCTGTCCCATCTGATAATCATTAAAATCATGCGCCGGCGTAATTTTGACGCACCCCGTGCCGAATTCCGGATCCACGTAACTGTCCGCAATCACCGGAATACTGCGTTCGCACAATGGCAGGCGTACATGGCGTCCGATCAGATGTTTGTAGCGTTCATCCTCCGGATGCACAGCAACGGCGACATCGCCGAGCATGGTTTCCGGCCGCGTCGTGGCGACGACCACCGCTTCGTCCTTGGAAATTCCGCCATCGTCAAGTTCCAGCGGATAGCGGATATGCCATAACGAGCCGTTTTCCTCCGTGGCAATCACTTCCAGATCGGAAACCGCGGTCTGCAATACGGGATCCCAGTTCACCAGCCGCTTGCCACGATAAATCAGTCCATCGCGATAAAGCCGCACAAACACTTCCGTCACTGCGCGAGACAATTCCGCATCCATCGTGAAACGCTCACGCGTCCAGTCACACGATGCGCCCATGCGCCGCATCTGACGGGTAATGGTTGAACCCGATTCTTCTTTCCATTGCCACACACGCTCAAGAAATGCTTCACGGCCAAGCTCGCGGCGATCAATATTCTGCTGATCAAGCTGGCGCTCGACGACAATTTGTGTCGCGATGCCAGCATGATCGGTACCCGGCTGCCACAGCGTGTTGTCACCCAGCATACGATGATAACGCGTCAGAGCGTCCATCAGCGTATGCTGGAAAGCATGTCCCATATGCAGCGTACCGGTGACATTCGGCGGCGGCAGCATAATGCAATAAGCCTTTGCAGCATCAACCGCTTTTGCATTTTCAGGTTTGAAATAGCCGGCTGTTTCCCAGACCGGATACCAGCGGTTTTCTATTTGCTTCGGATCAAAGCTTTTCGCAAGTTCCATGTGAAAGATGAGTTATTTGATTGTAAGGATGCAGGACAAAAGTTCGCCATTATAAGGGATGACGCGGATTGCAAACCATGCTTTATGATTTGACTTAAGATTTGGCCACACGGACTAAGACGTTGTATTTTCTCCCGGGGTATCTTTTTCCTGCACCAGGATACGGTTCTCCAGCGCCTGTACCAGAGCCTGGCGGTCTGCGAAATCAAGATCGACATGCGCATCATGCAACGCGGCATCGAGCAACAATCGCAACGGCGATAATTCGCCAAATTCCGGTTGCAACGCTTTTGATCGCAATCTGACAACTTCAGTCAGCACAGGTATATTGTCAGCATCGATCAATTCCTGCATCTCGTTGACGACACTATCAGGTTGATGATACTTTTCGATCAGGAAATTAAACTTCTCGAGAATCCTGTCATTCTCGAGCTCCAGTTCAGACTTGCCAGTACTGTGCATAAAAGATCAGTGCGCTGTCAAATCATAATGATGCAGCGCATATCCTGTTTGTTTATATAAACGATAACGATCGCGGGCTGCCAGCTTATCCTCAGGTGATACACCTGCAATTTCAATTACACGATCAAATTGCTCAATCATCTGTGGACATTGCACATCCAGATTGATCAGTATGGTACAACCCTGCGCTGCTGCAATCCGATTGCTCAGAATAATCGGTGTTGATTTGACCAGTTGCTCATCGTCATCTATTGCGCAATGCGGAAGGAAGCTGGTCTGTTGATGAACCCAGAGTTGCCTGTCAATTTTCTCGAGCATCTCTGTATCGGTGGAATAAATCATAATCCGCGCATTTTGGGTTAATGCCTTGACACAAAGCCGACATGCCACGTGCAATTTATCCGTAGCACCTGAATAAAAAACGATCTCGGTCATCACGTTTTATCAACAACAAGAGGCATTCTTTCAGCCAGTTCAGGCCTCAGACTGCATGTTTCAGACTTTGGCAGCCGCAGCCCGGTTGATCAGAAACTGTGTTAATAAAGACACGGGTCTGCCAGTTGAACCTTTCTCCTTGCCGGATTTCCATGCCGTTCCGGCAATATCAAGATGCGCCCAGCGAAATTTTTTGGTAAACCGCGACAGAAAGCACGCTGCTGTAATCGTGCCGCCCGCGCGACCGCCGATATTTGCCATATCCGCAAAATTGCTTTTCAGCAACTCCTGATAGTCATCCCACAACGGTAGTTGCCAGACACGATCCGCCGCCTGCTCGCCAGCTTTGATCACTTCCTGCGCCAACGCGTCATCGTTACTCATTAAACCCGTTGCGATATTACCCAGTGCAATCACGCAGGCGCCTGTCAGCGTGGCAATATCAATGACAATCTCCGGATCATAGCGCTCCGCGTAAGTCAACGCGTCACACAGTATCAAGCGGCCTTCCGCATCGGTATTGAGTACCTCGATCGTCTGTCCGGACATGCTGGTAACCACATCTCCGGGTTTGGTTGCACTGCCGCCGGGCATGTTTTCCGTTGCCGGAATGATCGCCACCACATTGACCGGCAGATTCATTTCAGCGACGGCCTTTATCGTCCCCAATACGCTTGCTGCGCCACTCATATCGTATTTCATCTCGTCCATTTCAGCGGCAGGTTTTAATGAGATGCCGCCCGTGTCGAAAGTAACGCCCTTACCGACCAATACCACCGGTTTGTCCTTCTTGCCGGCGCCCTGATATTCCAGAGCGATCAATTTGGGTGGTTGATGACTGCCGCGTGCGACGGCCAGCAAAGCGCCCATTTTCTGTTTTTCCATCTCTCTCTTGTCGAGTATGGTCGCCTTGAGTTTATAGGTCTTGGCAAGTTCCTTAGCCTGCTCAGCCAGATAGTTTGGCGTACAGATATTAGGCGCGAGATTGCCAAGATCTTTGGTCAGACTCATTCCATGCGCGATGGCCGCGCCTTGACCGAGCGCTGTCTCACCCGCCGTTAAATCTTCAGTACTGCTGATGCAGATTGTTATTTTGCGCAGAGATTTTTTATTTTCTTCCGGCTTGCTTTTAAGTTGATCGAAACGATAATTGCTTTCAACAGCCAGTTTTGCAATTTGCATGACTTTCCACGCAATATCTCGATTTCCTAACGGAAGATCAGCCAGAAATAATGCACAGTCTGCAATACCCGTATTGTGCAGTGTACGGAACACCGTTTGCACGGTGCTAACAAAGACACTGTCCTTAAACTCCTGTTCTTTCCCCAGCCCGACGAGCAATACGCGTTTGCTCTGAACATTCGGAACCTTGTACAACAGCAAAGTAGTATTAGCCTTGCCTTCAAGATCACCCTGGCTGATGATGTCCTTGATATATCCCCCGGAAAGATTATCCAGTTCTTTCGCGGCGTCGGTCATTTTCTTTGACTCAAAAACGCCGACCACGATACATGACCCACGCTGCTTATCCGGGGATGTCACTTTAATTCCAAATTCCACAACTCACTCCTTTATCCTTGCCAACGACTATTATCAAATTCGCATCCAAACAGCTCAGTAACTTGCTCTGCATCAAAAGTCACACCAGTTGAATACTATAGCATTGTATGCAGAAAAATTGACCAATTATAATGACAATAATATTGTAAGATTATGCTTACAATATTATTGTCAATTAAACCGACAGTCCTTGTAATCTGAGAAAATCACCAATTCTAGAAGCAAGTCCGATTTGCATGAAAGTCGAGTCAACTGATGAGAGTCAACTGATGAATGAGCATATAGCCAATCAACTGCGCCACTGCAAAACCCTTCCAACGTTACCCGCGATTGCCATTAAAGTCATAGAACTGGCCAATGATCCAGATATCAATCTTGACGATTTGTGCAAATACATCATGCTTGACCCGGCGCTTTCAGCAAAAATACTGAAAATGGCCAATTCACCGCTCTACAAAAGCCGCCGTTCGGCTTCAAATATCCGGCAGGCAATCAGTATTCTGGGTACGCATACAATTATTGTTATCGCGCTTTCGTTTTCATTGGTAAATGCATTCATAAAAAATCCGATAAAAGGAAACGGAGTAATCGACAACACGCAGTTCTGGCGACGGGCAATCGCATCAGCGCTGGCTTGCCGCGCATTGGGTGAAAAACTGGGTCTGCGATTTCTTGATGATTTATTTCTGGCGGGATTATTACAGGACATCGGTATTCTTGCTTATATGGCGATCATCCCAGATGAATACGCACCCATTTATACATCCACAAATGATCACGATACTTTATTAGTAAATGAGCGGCTGACATTGAGCTCAGGTCATGATGAAGTGGGTTATGCGCTTCTAAAACAATGGCATATACCGGATCACATCGCCTTAACGTGCATAGTCAGCCACTGCCAGCCTGAGCCCCAAATGGCTTCGGCGCCCAACCTGTATTCCTGTGCTGCTGTTTCGCGCTATCTGGCAGAATACTTTTTAACACCGGACAGACCTGAAAATTTAATCAATCTGATTCGTTCAGCTCGCGCCTGGCTCGATATTGATGCAAATACACTATTGGAAGTTTTTAACTCGATGATCGAGGCGCTCGATTCTATCGAAAATTTGTTTGAAATCACTTTTTACACACCTGCTGAAATTGCCGGAATTCTGGACGAGGCGAAAGAGTTACTGGCGTTACAAACGGTAACCAAAGTCAAGGAGCTCGAAGAAAAAACGCAACATGACGGATTAACCGGAGCAATGAACAGAAAATTTTTCGACGAGACGATGCAACGCGAATTCCATCTCTCTTCACAACACCGCTTCCCGCTCACGATTGTAATGATCGATATCGATCACTTTAAAAAAATTAACGACACATATGGTCATGTCGCCGGAGATGAAATTCTGATTTCGTTTTCCGGCATCATCATTAAGCAGATTCGGGAAGAAGATTTTTTTTGCCGTTACGGCGGCGAAGAATTTGCCTTGATTCTGCCGGGAACGCCACTCGATGCTGCCAGAAACATCACACGCCGCCTAAAGGATGCCATCACGATGCATTCACTTAAAACCGATGATGGCACCGAAATCAGAGTCACAGCTTCATTCGGTGTTGCATCCTGCCTAAATGACAAGCCCTGTTTTGAAAAACCCATTGATTTAATCAAAGCCGCCGACTCAGCGCTCCTCACTGCGAAGAAAGCAGGCCGCAATTGCATCGTTGAATGGAATCAACCCTGAACTTAATTCATTAAACTGATAAAATCTCAGCCTTATTATTGTAAATCATGAGAGAGATAATTGATGCATCTCATCATTCAAGGTACTGAAATCGAAAACAGCGATTTACGCGCGCTTGCAAAACTGGCTGTTGCTGATCAAATTGATAGAATTACAGGAGAAGCCTTCAGGCTTAAAAATATTCGACAGCAAACAGGTATCGCTGAGTATTGTGCCGAGGCGAATCTGGATTACGCTTTTGTGGATGCTCGCAAGCGATTTTCCGATTTCAAACTGATTGCCATGGATATGGATTCAACGCTGCTTGCGATTGAAACCATTGATGAAATAGCGGACATGCATCAAATCAAGCCGCAGGTCTCGGAAATAACCCTGCAAACCATGCGCGGCGAAATCAGTTTTGAAGAAAGCATTACGCAACGCACCGCCTTGCTGGCAGGTTTGCACGCCGACGCGCTGCAGAAAGTCTATGACGAACGCGTCAGACTCAGTCCCGGTGCAGAAATTTTACTTGGAAAAGCACGCAACGCCGGTATAAAAACAATGGTTATTTCAGGGGGCTTCTCTTTTTTTACTGATCGCATCAAGACAAGACTGAATCTCGACTATGCTGTGGCAAACACACTCGAAATAGAGGAGAACAGGCTTACCGGAAAATTAACGGGAAAGATTCTTGGCCGGGAAAGCAAAGCCGAAGCAATCAAAAAAGTATGCGAGACACTCAATATTCAATATGATCAAGTCATTGCCATAGGCGACGGCGCCAATGATCTGGACATGATGGCGATAGCCGGTGTCAGTATTGCATTTCACGCCAAGCCCATAGTACAGGAAAAAGCCACCTACGCCATCACGCATGTCGGTTTGGACGGCGTTGCGAATTTATTCGATGCGTAAATTCTGAATCTGCTTGACATGAACTCCGCCGACCTTTCCGGTACACAGGGCACGCAGCGGCGCATTAAAACTCAACCAGCGGTTATTTCAGTAAACCGGATCATACATCAGCGATTGAATGTAATCTTCCAATTGATCCGGTAACTTTTCTTCAATCAGGCCTTCCCGCACGGCAACTTCACAGACGGATACCGCGATAGCTTTTGAGACCGTTCTGACACGTTGCAAGGATGGATAAACCCTCCCCCTGCTGATTTCGGCATCGGTCACCAGTTCCGATAGCACCTTTGCTGCCGACAAAAACATACTTTGTGTAATCAAACGCGCTGAACTGGCGTAAACACCAAGCCCGACACCTGGAAAAATATAAGCATTATTCCCTTGCGCCGGCTGAAAATAATGGGTTCTATAACGCACGGGCTTAAAAGGACTGCCGCTTGCATAAATAGCCCGCCCGTCACTCCAAGCATAAGCTTCTTCCGCTGTGCATTCAGTATGCGATGTCGGATTGGATAGCGCAATGATTACCGGACGTTCATTCACTTCGGACATTTTGCGGATCACTGCTTCGGTAAATGTGTTTGCTACCCCCGTCGCACCAATCAGCACATCAGGCTTTACAACTTCGATGGCGTCCACGAAATCACAAGGCGGGTGAACATGCGCGAAAAACTGAATGCGCGGTTTGATTACTTCATTTGTCGATACAACCAAACCCTTCCGGTCAACAAACCAGATACGCTTCCGAGCCTGCGGCGCGCTTAATCCTTCGTTGCAGTAAGCCATAACCATCAGCTCGGCAGTACCGCTCGCAGCAGATCCTGTGCCAAGAAACATAATACGCATATCTGAAAATTTCTTTTTTGTGATACGCGATGCGGTATAAACACCCGCCAGCGTCACGGCAGCGGTACCCTGTATATCATCGTTGAAACAACGCACGCTCGGGCCGTATTGATCCAGAAATCTGAATGCATTAGGGGTCAGGAAATCTTCAAATTGAATTAGCGCTCGAGGGAAACGCGCACGAACAGCCTGAATGAACTCATCCACCAGTGTATTATAGGCCTCGCCTTTCAAGCGCGCATGAGGATAACCCAGATAAAGCGGATCTTCCCGCAAAGCTAAGTTATTCGTGCCGACATCAAGCATGACAGGCATGCAATATTCGGGACGAATACCGGCGCAAGCGACATATAAGGCTGTCTTGCCAATCGATATACCCATCCCGTTGGCACCCAGATCACCCAGACCCAGTATACGTTCACCGTCGGTCACAACAATGACGCGGATATCTTTTTCCGGCCAGTTGTCCAGAATAGCTGCGATATCTCCGCGGTCTTCCGGCGTAATATAGAAGCCTTGCGGCCTCCTGAAAATATGTGCAAACGCTTTACACGCCTCTCCGACCGTAGGGGTATAAACCAGCGGCATAACCTCTTCCATATGATCGATCATGATACGGTAGAAAAGCCGCTGATTGCGCTCCAGCAAAGCGTTCAGAAAAATATACTTTTCAATATCATTCGTCTTGCCGCGCATATTCTCAAGCGCACGTTCTTTCTGTTTACTGATACTGGCGACATCGTAAGGCAATAGCCCGCGCAAACCATATTTTTGTCGTTCCTCGCGGGTGAAAGCGGTTGACTTTGTGCATGACGCATCATCCAATAACGCTTTGCCATACAGATTTTTCATAAACCAGCCCCTCGGTTATCTGATTCATCTAACAAACATGAGTTACGGCGCTTGAAATAGACCACAGAACCTAAAATAAACTCTTGAAAATGATACAATTCTGAATCCTTTATCTCAGCATTAAACGTTTAATACGAGCGCATTGGCAATATTAATCACAAATCATTTATTTTTTTAGTGTATACCGATTTGGAAACTTATTATGCGTATAATTAATCTCAGTTATTGCCGAAACACAGGTTTCGTGCGTAAGTAACCTATTTTTATTCGATTTTTTATTTCTAATATTATGAATCAATCACTTTTTCCCACACCTGATCCGGACTTATATACTGAAGATGAAATCTCAAAGCTCGTCCACGAATTTTATGCAAAAGCCAGAAAAGATCCTTCTCTTGGTCCTATTTTTGAAGCACATGTCATCGACTGGGATGCGCATTTTATTCAAATGATTAATTTCTGGTCAGCACAGCTGCGCGGCACAAGCCGTTTCCGTGGAGCGCCAATGCCCAAGCATATCGCTTTGCCGGATTTATCCGCCGAATTGTTTCTTCGCTGGCTGGCGCTTTTCAAACAAACCACACGCGAAATGGGAAATACAGCCTTAGAGCAGCACGCCAATGCAATCGCAACATTTATTGCAAACAGACTCTGGCAAGGCTATCAAATGGGTAACTATCCGGATCAGCACCCGGAAACATTACAAACCGTCTAATTGGTTGACAGTCAATCAGGTAAATAAAGGGGTATTTGTCATCGTTTTCCCTGCATTGGAATTACCAGGTTAAGCTATAAATTAATTTGATTTTTCTCCCAAGTAAGGTAATTTCATTGAAAAGTATCAAAAGTAAAATTTTCGTGTTTGCTTTATTGGCAACACTGATACCTTCTCTTATACTGGGATTGCTCTCATTTCAACAGAATGATAGCTCGATCAGGGAAAATCTTACGCGGGAATTACGTACCCTTGCCAATCATGCCAGCGGTGAACTGGTTTCCTGGATCTATCGAAATATTCAAGAAGCAGCTCCACTGACAACCTCTAGAATTATGACTGAAGCACTGACTAACGCTACGAACCTGCAGCGTAACGAAACACAGTCACTCGATATGCTCACCAGCTATTTGCGCCTGCTCCATGCAAGGCTGGATAAATTTCTGGAGCTAACGGTGATTGACACACAGCAGGAAATTATTGCAAGCAGCTCAGATCAATCATTTCTGGATAAATCATTACTGAATAATCTGATCAGTCTTGACGCATCGCAACAAAGTTTCATTCTGCCGCCCCTGACAAATGAACAGTTTGATACGGTAACTATCAGCATCGTTTTGCCCATCTTATCTAATGATAATTATATTCTGGGGCAACTGGTATTAACCTATGATTTACAATCGGTCAGGCCAAGGCTGGAGGATCCGGTCAAATCTTCACGTGGAGAAATCCTTATGGTGGATACCCGCGGCCAGCTTTTATTGACCAGTCACGGAGTCATTGATCCGACAGCACGATTGAGTCCTGATGCTTATCAATCTTTGATGGGCAATCCGGGTGAATTACATCATTTTCAGGATTTCTCACATAATCAGGTTATTGGCCTTGCGCAGAAAATCACTGCACTGCCGGTTATCATTATCGCCGGAAGAAAATATGAAGAAGTTTATGCCGCAAGAATAGAACAACGCAATTTTTTTGTAATCCTGGTTTGCACATCTATTTTCATCGTGGCAGCTACTGCAATTTATCTGGGGCGATCGATTGTAACGCCCCTGCAGAGCCTGATTGACGCAACGAACCAGATCGTTAAAGGAAATCTTGATATACCCTTAACATCAGTCATCCGAAAAGATGAGCTAGGCAGGCTTGCACAAATGTTCAATCATATGACGGAAAAATTGCGCCAGAGTCAGGCTGAAATTCTTACCGCAAACGAAGAATTAAGGATAAAAAATCAGTTGCTTGAGAAATTATGTGTAACCGACAGTCTTACCGGACTCTATAATCGCAGCAAACTGAATCAAATTATCAACGATGAACTCTCCAGATCGCATCGTAACAAACGGCCTTTTACTATTCTTATGATCGACGTTGATTACTTCAAGGAACTCAATGACAGTCTGGGTCACATTGCCGGCGATGAAATATTGACAACCGTCTCCAGAACGTTGACACAATCCATTCGATCTATTGATTTTGCAGCACGTTATGGTGGTGATGAATTTATTGTCGTTTTAACCGAAACAACCGCAAAAGAAGCCACAATTACCGCAGAACGGATTCGTGTCCAAGTATCCGAAATATTTTGCAGTGTCGTTAACAAACCAATCAATGTCACATTAAGTATTGGTATCGCACAATCTGAACTTAAAGATGCATCACCCACTGATCTTATAACACGTGCGGACAACGCATTATATGAAGCCAAAAAAGCCGGTCGCAATCAAGCGCGGGTTGTCGGCTCAGATATCTAAAATTCACTATCCGTTGTTAATATTTTTATAAATGTATTGGACACCCACCCCTGCATGCTGCCTTCCGTCTGAACCCTCAGCCAATTCCCCTGATAAGCGGTTGCTGTCAGGGGGGTTCCTTTTTTCAATACTGTTCTGATAGCAGCCTGTGCTCCTGGAGTCTGGCGTAAATTAACATTTGCTGTCGTTTGCAGCTTGATCGGCAAATTAAAAACCACCGTGGACCGATTAACCATTTCCCGACTGGAAGCAGCGGCCATAGCAGTCATATTAATGAATTCGATCGACTGGGATGCATAGTGTGTCGCGGCAGCATAATCATCTTGAGAAAAATATAACCCTGCGGTATCTAACAACTGTTGCGCCTGTGTCTTTAGCTGTTCATCAAACAGACGACCGGATTGCCGATTCAAGGCATCCATAGCAACCTCTGCTTCAGCGATCAAGGAAGCAGAACTTGATCTTGTCGCCAGCCGACGGAGCTTGATCTGAGTTCGTGCGATTTCTTGACCTGTTGCCTCTATAATCTGCTCCTGTTCTTTTTCACGAATACTCTTTTGCCTGATCTCCGCATTCTTTTTTGTCAACTGCAGTTCAAGTTCTTTTATATTTTGTTGCTGCTCTTCTATTACACGCTGCTGATCCTCAATGCGTAATAATAATACTGCATCGTTATTAGCCGGCAATTCCTCGACAGGCGTTTCAACTGTAGCGCATCCAGGCAGATGAATGATATTCACAGCAATAAACAATCCGCACAGAATCAAGCACAAACGCCTATTGTTGTATTTCCTCTGATGCGTTCTAAATTGTATTTGCGATTTTAAAGAATACATAATCCATGATCTCTGAAAGATTTATCAGCTAAAAGCATAAGAAAAAGCAGGGCCAGAAACATACATCACAGTGGACACAAAATGATCAGTATTCCATAATTTTTGAATGTTATCAAAAACAAAGGGGGCGCCGAAGTAATCGAAGCGAGACTACGCAATGAAGAATTGAAGAAATATGAACCGCTACTCCATTAACGCAGTAGATTACTCGATGTCAGACAAACTTATTTAGCGGCTCAAAATAATTTCAAGTACAAATTTGCTACCAATATAGGCCAGTAACAACATCGTAAATCCGGTTAATGTCCAGCGAATCGCTATCCTGCCTCGCCAGCCGTAAAACTGCCGCCCAACTAACAGAGCAGCAAATATGCCCCAGGAAATGAATCCAAACAGCGTTTTGTGGGAAAATGTAACAGACTGGCCAAAAACTTCTTTTGAAAAAACTACCCCGCTGAGCAATGTCAATGTCAGCAAGATAAATCCGATCCAGATAATCCTGAACAATAGTTTTTCCATGGCCAGCAAAGGTGGCAGATTGGTCAACAAGGAACGTGCAGCCGGATGGTGCAGCTGATATTCGGCAACCGTCATCAAAGTGGCGTGCAGCGCGGCAATGGTCAAAAAACTGTACGCTGACATCGCAACGATAAGATGCGCCTTGAATGCAGGTAATTCGGTATTATCCAGTGGCTTTAATGACGGAAATATAAGCGGCAATACTACCGCAATTGCGGCGGCGACGGCGATTGGAGCGAGTAGTGTCTGCAATCCCTGGTAGCGACTGAAAAAACCGGAAAACCAATAAATAAAAGCAGTCAGCCATACTATCAACGAAACCGCATTGCCGACACCGAGATTCAGCCCCGCGCCCGCCAGAGTCGATTGGTATAGTGTTACTGCATGAAGCAATAATGGCGCCAGCATAGCCATCTGCACACGGTCACTCGCGACAATAACATTCTCATTCACTTTTGCTCTTAATGGAAAGGATCGCTTCGAAATATTGCACCAAACGATCCAACCAACCAGTATATAAAGCAAAAAAGCAGAAAGATAAGTTAAAATGCCAATCATTGAAATAATCATTCATTAAAGATATCGACAAGCTGTTTAGTCTACATGGCGCTTTGATAAATTCAAAGTATCCTTCTCCATATTTCATCAATTTTGTCATACAGCAGTACACTTTATACATTTTTCCGAGGTTCAAGGTATGTTTGAAAATCTTACAGGTCGTCTTTCAGGGATCATCAAAACACTCAAGGGTGAGGCCAGGTTAAGTGAAAGCAATATACAACAAGCATTAAGAGAAATTCGTCTCGCTTTGCTTGAAGCAGATGTCGCGCTACCTGTTGTCAAAGAATTTATTGCGCGTGTCAAAGAAAAAGCCGTCGGCCATGATGTTCTCGACAGTCTGACTCCCGGACAGGCTCTGGTTGGCGTTGTGCATCAGGAATTAATCGCCATCATGGGCGGAGAAAAAGAAGAACTCAATCTCGCAACAACGCCTCCCGCCGTTATTTTAATGGCCGGTTTACAGGGTGCCGGCAAAACCACAAGCAGCGGCAAACTGGCCAAATGGCTCATCGATCAGAAAAAGAAAAAAGTTCTGCTGGTATCCTGCGATATTTACCGTCCTGCGGCCATACATCAACTGGAATTACTGGCGCAGCAAACCGGCGCAGATTTCTTCCCGGTTCAGGATGGCCAGAAGCCCGGAGAAATTGGCCTTGCCGCACTGGATTATGCGCGCAAACATCATCACGACGTCTTAATCGTCGACACCGCAGGCCGTCTGGGTATTGACGAAGCCATGATGCAGGAAATCAGCGAACTTGAAACCTTGCTGAAACCGATAGAAACCTTGTTCGTTGTTGATGCCATGCAGGGACAGGACGCGGTTAATACAGCAAAAGCATTCTCGGAAGCATTACCGTTAACAGGAGTTGTGCTCACCAAACTCGATGGCGATTCACGCGGCGGCGCCGCATTATCTGTCAGGCATGTAACCGGGAAACCCATTAAGTTTACCGGAGTCGCTGAAAAACTGACCGGATTGGAAGCATTTTATCCTGATCGTATGGCCTCACGGATTTTAGGCATGGGCGACGTTCTCGGCTTGATCGAAGAAGCCCAGCGCAGTACTGATGAACACGAAGCAAAGCGGCTTCTGCAAAAAGTCAAGTCAGGCAAAGGGTTTGACCTGAACGATTTTAAAGCACAGTTTCAACAGATGAAAAAAATGGGTGGCATGAGCGCCATGCTCGATAAACTGCCTGCACAATTAAGTCAGGCTGCGCAGAATGTCAATATTGATGAAAAAGTCATTAATCGATCTGAAGCGATCATCAATTCCATGACCGAACAGGAACGCACCAAGCCCGATATACTGAAAGCATCAAGAAAAAGGCGTATCGCTGCAGGCGCCGGTGTTTCAGTTCAGGAAGTCAACCGGCTGCTCGCACAATTTGAGCAGGCAAAAAAAATGATGAAAATGATGAACAAGGGCGGTATTGCAAAAATGATGCGCGGTTTAAAGGGGATGCTTCCGCGACTACATTGATAGATCAACATCAAATGTCAAATATTATTCAGCAGCGGGAGCATGCTCAAGACCGGCGACATATTCTCCCGCTTGAATTTTTTTGTGCGCAAACCAGCCACGATTCACTTCCAGCGCATATTTAACCGGACCGGCGGAATAATGCGCGACAAGTGTATAAGGTTCCATATCCGCAATGTTAAGTATGATCCCTTTTTCATCGATAAACGCCACACTCAGCGGAATCATGGTATTTCTCATCCACATACCATAGTAAGCGCTTTGGGGGAAAATGAATAGCATGCCGGCATTCTCAGGCAGCATTGGTTTGAACATCAAACCATGCGCACGGGCTTGCTGCGTATAAGCAACTTCTACATGCAGTTCATGATTTGCGATTGTCAGCGGAATTTTCGGCAACGCTGGAATTTCCGCATGCGCGACACAGCTCATGACAGTCGCCAGAAACACAAAAATCTGAATGCCCGTGCGGCGCATCAATGCTTGCCTGTGCTGCCAAAACCGCCTTCCCCGCGGTGGCTTACATCAAAATTCTCAACAATATTAAAACCGACTTGCACCACCGGCACGACAACCAGTTGCGCAATGCGCTCCAAAGGTTGCAATTCAAACGGCGTCTTACTTCGATTCCAGCAGGAAACAAAAATCTGCCCCTGATAATCCGAATCTATCAGACCGACAAGGTTGCCTAAAACAATGCCATGCTTATGACCCAGACCTGATCGCGGCAGAATGATTGCCGCCAGCCCCGGATCAGCGATATGAATGGCTATGCCGACAGGAATCAACAACGTCTGTCCACTGTCAATTGTTTCCACCTTGTCAATACAGGCGCGCAAATCAAGACCGGCCGATCCCGGCGTAGCATACGCCGGTAATTGTTCGCGCAAACGGTCGTCAAATATTTTGATATCAATGGTTGTCATGTACCCTTCAAATTACTGTTAATGTTGTTGCGCATAGAGCACTGCAATATGCTCGACCAGCCTGCGCGCCTGTACTGACTTTGTCGCTTTGGCAAAATAGTGCCTGCCTGCATCATCAAACAAAATCAATTCCGCCTCATCAGCCTCCAAGGTCTCTTGTGCTTGATTGGCAACCAACAACGGCAAGCTTTTCTTGGCGCGCTTAAGCATGGCATGCTGTTCAAGATGATCTGTTTCAGCTGCAAAACCCACACAGAAAGGCGGATTGTCTCGATCAGCCACATGTTGCAGAATATCCGGATTCGGTACTAATTCCAGCTGCATTTTCTGATTGGACTTCTTTAATTTTTGCGCACTAACCGCAGTCACACGATAATCCGCCACAGCAGCAACGCTGATAAAAATATCCGAACCGGCAATTTCGACATCAACTGCTTTAAACATGTCCTGCGCACTCAGCACATGGATTGTTTGTGCGGCTACCGGTGGGCTCAAACAGACCGGACCGGAAATCAGTGTAACTTTTGCACCGGCATCCAATGCAGCCTGCGCAATGGCATAACCCATTTTTCCGGAACTTCTGTTAGTAATACCGCGCACAGGATCAATCGCTTCGTAAGTCGGACCAGCCGTAATCAGTACATGCTTTTGCCGCAACTGGGGAATAATTGCCGATCTGGCGTTCAATACCTCCTGCACTGCTTCCAATAGTGCATGCGCTTCAAGCATTCGCCCCATACCGACTTCGCCGCACGCCTGTTCCCCACTGGCCGGTCCGATAATCCTGATGCCATCATCCAGCAGGCGCTGAATGTTACGCTGTGTAGCAGGATTCATCCACATTTGTCTGTTCATCGCCGGAGCCACCATCAATGGACAGTCACGCGCAAGACAGAGCGTACTTAATAAATCATCAGCCATGCCACCGGCAAGTTTCGCAATAAAATTGGCACTCGCAGGTGCAATCAGAATTAGATCCGCGTTTCGTGTAAGCTGAATATGCGCCATGTTGTTTGCCGCATTGGTTTCCCATAATTCTGTATATACCGGTTGACCGGTCAGCGACTGAAACGTAACAGGCCCGACAAAACGGCATGCTGACGCAGTCATCACAGTTTGCACCATAATCCCAGCCTGAGTCAGCAACCGCGCGAGCTCCGCAGCCTTATACGCCGCCACACCACCGGTTACCCCCAGCAGCAGACGCTTTTTTACGTCCTCCCTACAATTCTCTGATTGTTCTTTTTGCTTATCAACGTTTGGAAACACAGTATCCGTCTTTATTCATTAAATAAATTTTACTTACCCGTAATGCTTGTATATATTCACGAAGGCCAACTATTATATAACCTATAAAATCGTTTAAAGCATTATGCCTGTCAATATTTCAACGTTGCTTCCTGAACATTTATTACACATATCCGGTATTAAACTCGGTATTGCAGAAGCTGGTATAAAAAAACGTAATCGAAAGGATTTATTGGTTATTGCGCTGGATGGCGGCACGCATGTTGCCGGCGTTTTCACGCAAAACCGTTTCTGCGCCGCGCCTGTAGTTGTTTCAAAAGAAAACCTGGCCAAATCCTCAATACGCGGCCTTGTGATAAATACAGGCAATGCCAACGCCGGAACAGGCAGCAACGGCATACAGCATGCACACGCGACCTGCGCAGCGCTTGCCGGATTGCTTGACTGCAAGCCGCAGCAGATATTGCCGTTCTCTACCGGTGTCATCATGGAACCGCTGCCGATCGACACAGTAATCAATGGCCTGCCGCTTGCAGTCGCCGATCTTGACGAAAACAACTGGTACGATGCAGCACAGGCGATCATGACGACAGACATAGTCCCCAAAGGGGTATCCCGGCAAATAAAATTACAGGACAAAACAATTACTGTCACCGGCATCGCCAAAGGTTCCGGCATGATTCGGCCAAATATGGCAACCATGCTGAGTTTTATTGCCACCGATGCTTCAATTGATCAGTCGTTGTTGCAAAAGATGATGCTCGATGTGGCGGATCAATCGTTTAACCGCATTACCGTTGATGGTGACACTTCAACCAATGATGCGCTCATCTTAATGGCCACCGGACAAGCCGAAAACCGTAAAATCTGCAATTCCGAAAGCCCGGAATTTATTCAGCTGCAGGAAACGATTATCGAGGTTGCTACAGAATTAGCGCAAATGATCGTTCGCGATGGTGAAGGTGCGACAAAATTCATTACTATCCAAGTCGAGTCAGGCAAAGATGTTACTGAATGTAAACAGGTAGCTTACGCCATTGCGCATTCTCCACTGATCAAAACAGCCTTTTTTGCATCCGATCCCAACCTGGGAAGAATATTAGCCGCCATTGGTTACGCCGGACTGACAGATCTGGATGTTAATCAAATCCAGCTTTATCTGGGCCATGTGCTGGTTGCCGAGAATGGCGGACGGGCATCGGGATATCGTGAAGAAGAAGGCCAGCAGGTCATGGACGAAGCTGAAATTACCGTGCGTGTGGCACTGAATCGCGGCAGCGCATCGACGTGCGTATGGACCTGTGATCTATCCTATGACTACGTAAAAATTAACGCCGACTACCGGAGTTAATTCAATATAGCTTGTATGGACAAACTAGAGCAGTTATGTAGCCGGGCAGAGAAATTGCTGGAACAACTGGAGCGACTTCTATGCGCTGATTACCCTGAACCGGACTGGCAAAACGACGTGGCTTTCCGCTGGCGGAAAAAAGCTGATCATGGCCACATTGAATCAGTCAGGCATCCCGATCGAATTTCACTGGAAGCATTACGCTGCATCGAACCGCAGATTGCACGCATTGAGCTGAATACGCGCCAATTCGTGCAGGGTTTTTCCGCGAATAACGTCCTGCTGACTGGTGCGCGCGGCACAGGAAAATCATCGCTGATTAAAGCATTGCTGAATAAATACGCCCAGTCGGGGCTACGCCTTATTGAAGTGGAAAAACACCACTTGACCGATTTGCATGATATCGTCGAAATTATTTACCAGCGTCCGGAGCGTTTTATTCTGTTTTGTGACGATTTGTCTTTTGAATCTGATGATCCAGGTTACAAAGCGCTCAAAGTCGTCCTGGATGGCTCTCTCACGACGATCTCCGAAAATGTATTGATTTACGCAACCTCGAACCGCAGACACATGATACCGGAATATATGCTTGATAATCTCGCAACACATCATTCAGGCGAGGAAGTACACCCCAGCGAAGCAATCGAAGAGAAAATTTCTCTCTCGGAACGTTTTGGTTTGTGGATTTCATTTTATTCCTTCGATCAGGAACAGTACTTAATCATTGTGCAATACTGGCTCGCGTTTTTCGGTATAGTAGAAATAACACCCGAAACAAGACAAGAATCCCTGCAATGGGCGCTGGAGCGCGGCTCACGCAGCGGTCGCGTTGCTTGGCAGTTTGCCAGAGATTTCGCAGGCCGGCAGAAGTCGGCCATTTAGCATACCTTTAAATTCCATGGAAGCATTACCCATCGTAGAGGTGGCCGCCGCTGTCATTGTCAGACCGGATGGAAATTTTTTGCTGACTTGCCGCCCGGAAGGAAAACCCTATTCAGGCTACTGGGAATTTCCGGGTGGTAAAGTTGAAGCTGGCGAAGCACCGTTGCATGCGCTCGATCGGGAGCTGCAAGAAGAACTGGGCATTCAGATTGCCAGAGCCAAACCCTGGATTACGCGCAAATTCACCTATCCCCATGCCACAGTTCGTTTGCATTTTTATCGAATTACAGAATGGCACGGCATTCCCTATGGACGTGAAAATCAATTGCTTTCCTGGCAGCAGCCCTGCAATGTTGATGTTACACCAATGCTGCCTGCCAATTCCGCAGTATTGCGTGCATTGATGTTGCCGCCCATTTATGCCATAACAAATGCTTCAGAAGCCGGTATTGATATAGCTTTGCAGCAAATAAAACATGCGTTGCAAAATGGCTTGCGATTAGTACAGATACGCGAAAAAAACATGAATGAATCGCTTTTCCTGAGTTTCAGCGAGCAAGTTATTGCGCTTGCGCGCAGTGCCGACGCACAAATTCTGATTAACACCGATACAACTTTCCGGCATAAGATGAATGCGGTATATGCCGATGGCATTCATCTCTCGTCCGCGCAACTCATGGCACTGACCGCACACCCCGAATCAGACTGCGGCTGGCGCGGCGCTTCCTGTCATAACGCTGAAGAGCTCTATCAAGCAGAGATATTGGGGCTTGATTTTGTTGTCCTCGGTCCGGTTTACCCGACGTTAAGCCATACAGACGCAAAGCCACTAGGCTGGCAAAAATTCGCCGCACTGATCCGCGATTACTCGTTGCCGGTTTATGCTCTGGGCGGCATGACCCATAAAGATCTGACGACGGCTCAGGAAATGGGAGCGCATGGCATAGCAATAATGCGGGGCATCACTGAGCTATAATCAGCATGAAATCATTATGCTTAATTTTCCGTTTTGTTTTCCGGTAGTGGTATACGATAAGATTCCTGTGCCCACTGCGCAAGATCCATAGTCTTACAGCGTTCAGAACAAAAGGGGCGAAATGTGTTATTTGAATTCCATAAAACAGATCTTCCACACCGAGGGCAGTCAACGACAGGTTTCTTCATAATCAGGTCCAAAAAAACAATTTGATTTAAAATTTAACTATTAAAAGTTCATTTTATCATTGCAACACAAGGACGAAAACGTTTGATACAGCAAAATACACAGTGTGAGTAACAGCTTAATAAATCAACCACCTCCCGTCATCTTCCTGATAGGACCAACCGCAAGTGGAAAAAGTCATGTGACTTTGGAAATTGCCAAACAATTTCCGGTTGAAATAATCAGCGTAGATTCTGCTCAGGTTTATCGTTTTATGAACATTGGCACTGCCAAGCCTGCCCCGGAAGCACTGGAAAGCGTTCCGCATCATCTCATTAACATCATTGATCCCACAACAAGCTATTCGGCGGCAAAATTTCGAGAAGATGCGCTTTCTGCCATGCAGGAAATCACCTGGCGCGGCAATATTCCGTTACTGGCAGGCGGCACTATGCTTTATTTTCAGGCACTTCTAGAGGGGCTTTCGGATTTACCTTCGGCAAATAACAAACTGCGTCAATCAATTGAAGATGAAGCGAAAATTCTAGGATGGCCCGCCATGCATGAAAAACTCTGTAAGCTGGATCCTGAAATTGCACAACGTATCAAACAAAACGATTCCCAACGTATTCAGCGCGCCTTGGAAGTATGTCTTATAACAGACCAGCCTATGTCCAAATTACTGGCATCATCCAGAAATTCACCCCTTCCCTATCAGATTATTCTTTTGGCTTTGCAGCCTTCGGATCGCGGCCAGCTCCATCTACGTATTGCCAACCGTTTTGAAACTATGCTGGATCAAGGATTGATTGATGAAGTCGCAGCGATTCATGAACAATTCCCTGTTACTTCTGATTTGCCTTCCATGCGCTGCGTCGGCTATCGGCAGGCATGTCTTTATCTCAACCAGAAAATTACGCTGAAGGAACTGCACGACATGGGCATTGCCGCAACCCGGCAACTTGCGAAGCGACAATTAACCTGGTTACGCAGTATAATACGAAAGCATGAAGCCATTGAATTTGACTGTTTGGCTGATGATCTCGCAAATCAGATTTGCATTCGACTGCATTCGATCGAATTATTGAAAGGCAAAGTATAAAACAAAAACCCAATTACTTTTGATCAATGTCAACTTGCGATGTGCGGTTTTCTGGGAATCTGTTTTTCTAGATAAGTTTCTTTTGATTTTTTTAAATCGTGTATTTTTTAAGAGGAGATATAGTATGAAATATTCTTTGCTGATACTTTTTTTTACCATCTTTGCCTTAAGCGCTTGCGGTGAACCTAGACGGACTCCTGATGGGCACTTGATGGATAAACCAACGCCATCTGCATACGACCGGGACGATTTTGATACAAGCCCAAGAGACTCTGAATAAGCTGTAACCGTTGTTTATTTACCAGTAATCTTTACAAACATTGGATGATTAATATGGCTTTTTTTATTGATCATCCAACGACCAAGGCAACAGGGCACATCGAAAAACTTTATTGATCAACCAGAGACAAGATGCGCGAAATACAGAATACGAAAATACAGATGAAGTGGAATTTCGACAGCGTCGTATATCACAAATTTCCAGATCATCCGCGCAGCATAACAAATTCGCCACACTAAAAATTTTCCCAAGTACCCGGCTAGCTCACAGGTCACGATCCAGAAAAATCCTCCGATATGCCAGGATCCATATCCGAGATAATACATTGTCCAATGCTTCATTTTACTATTTGCTTTTAAATCTGCTTATCGGAGCTTCTAATACGACTTGTCTAGGTTTATTCATTGGCGTTATGATGAACAGAGAAACACACACAATAGTAAGTAGTAAGCACATCAAAGGTAAATACAAATACGAAAGGAAAAATTTTATGCTCAGTCGATACAATTCACTAATCCCTGCCGTTGCATTCATCGTCTCATTAATCCTCGGCGGGTGTGAAAATTATGCTGAAAGAACTCATGAATCCTGGATTGAAGCACCATCGGGTATTGCTTATGACGACTCGACGATTTATGCAAGAATTGCTTATGCGGTTAATACAGACCCTGAATTACAGGGCAGCAACATCGACATCAAGGTTGACCAAGGCAAAGTCCTATTGACTGGAACTGTTGTGAATCAAAACCAGATTATGCGTATAAACATGCTTTCATGGATGGTCGATGGCGTTAAAGAAGTTGACTTACAGGTTGGTACTCAGTAATCAAAAGCTTTTCCTCCGGTCACTATCAATTCATCATTGAAGAAATGGATTGTACATGTACTTTAGTTACACAGCGCTGCCCGTTGCCCTCGATCCACTCTAATCTGCTTTAATATCAATAGACCAATGATGAAGTAACTACCGGTTATCAACATTGCCAAACGATGATCTCCATTTGTGATCCAGCTTACTGATCCATAGGTAAGCGGACCAAGAATGGAAGAAAATTTCACAGCCAGTCCCCATAAGCCAAAGAATTCTGCACGACGGGAGACTGGACTGAATAAAGCTGTCAGTGCACGACCTGCGGATTGAGAAGCGCCAAGGCATAAGCCTGCGAGATTAGCGGCTATCCAGAATGTTGTTCGATCTTCCGCAAACCAAGTTATTATTATCATGACAATCCACCCAACCAACGTCATTGCAATAGTAGTAAGATGACCCAGTTTATCTTGTATATGGCCAAAAGCAAATGCACCGAGCGCTGCCGTGAAATTCACGAGAAACACCACCAGTATTGTCTCCTGCGTATCAAACCCCATTGCTTGTTGCGCATAAATTGCAGCTAATGCGATAACTGTCTGAATACCAGCCTGATAGAATACGAGGCAAATCAGAAAGCGCATCAAATCCTGATACCGTCGCACATCCTTTACGGTGCTCCTCAACCGCAAAAAGGATTCCTTGATTATTTTACTGCCATAGAGATGCGGTTGCGGGACTGCGCGCTCTTTAAGATAGATGAAAGTGGGCAAACTGGCAGCTGCAAAAATCACAGCAGTGATGACCATAGTCACAGGCACATATTCATCGGGCTCATGATTCAATGTTTTTGCCCATGTAATATATGCGAGACAACTCCCCAGACTAAAAATACCTCCTAAATAACCCAATCCCCATCCCCATCCTGAAACTTTTCCGAGCGATTGGTTTCTAGCGAGCTCTGGCAGAAATGCCGCAATCAGATTCTCCCCACTGCCAAAGAAATAATTCGTAGCGATGATGAGTATTACAGCCAGCCATATATCCCCCTTTCCAACAAAGTAAAGTAATGCGGTAAATATGACGCAACCGATAGTACTGATAACGAGTAAGGGCTTTTTAACTGCGTACGCATCGGCATAGGCCCCAATTAAAGGGGCTGTCAGTATAATGAGAGCATATGATGCTGCTAGAGATGCTGTCCAGGCAAATGTCGACCAGCTTTCGCTATTAGCGACAACTGAAACAAAATATGCATTAAAGATTGCGGTAATAACGACGGTGGTATAACCTGAATTGGCAAAATCGAACATCGCCCACGACCATACTTCGCGCGATGTCACACCTTCAGTCAGATTACGGGAATGAGTTTTTTTCAACTAAATCGGCTAATTTAGATCAAATTGATTATCAGCAAACACCTACTTCTCAAACTCGATCACTTTAGACGAATTAATCAAAAACTATTTTCAAGTAATATTTAAAAAAGCAAATCAAACCTCTGATTTATTAACACATTTATTACGCTTAGCAGAAGGAAAAAATAAAACAGGTAACATTTTAAAAGGAAATTTTCTTTCTTTAGAGTCTAAAGGCGTATTCTTCGATTTTGATTTAGGTTTAACTTCCGGTTTGTGAGAAACATACGGTTGTGTAAACAGTGGATCCTGTTCTACCATGGTTTGAGCATTTTTTCGAATAGAACGCTCTCCGTTAAAAAAAATCACTTCCGCACAAGAAGGCTGAGCTATCTCAGCACTCTTACGATCTCTGGGCAAGTGATCGCTTTTGTCTGAGTTTTTAGATATTTTTTTCTCTGGAAGTTCATTAGTACGCGACAACGGAATATCATTGAGAAAGACGGACTTGATCTCTATTTTTTTTTGAATCAGCTTTTCAATATCTTTCAAACGGTTTTGTTCTTCCTGGCTAACTAACGATAAAGCATATCCTTTCATTCCAGCCCGACCTGTACGACCGATGCGATGAACATAATCTTCTGGATTATTTGGTAACTCATAATTAATAACGCAGGTTAATTCTGCGATATCGAGACCTCTTGCAGCCACATCAGTGGCCACAAGCGCTCGAATAGTTCCCAACTTAAAATCATTTAAAGCTTGACATCGCTGCTGTTGATTCTTATCCCCATGTATTGCAGAAGCCGTAATATCAGCTTTAATTAAATGATTTGTTAATCGATCAGACTCAGATTTCCTTTTCGTAAAAATTAATACCTGATCTAATTTTTGTTGTTGAATCAAATGAATCAATACTTTTGTTTTTTGCGTCGCTTCAACCGTATAAACTGAATGCGCTATTAAATCACTAATCGCATTTTGTTTAGCAGCCTCGACTAAAACTGGATTGTTCAGAAATTGCTTTGCAAGTTTTTTAATGTCATCAGAAAAAGTAGCTGAGAACATAAGATTCTGACGATTAACTGGCAAGAAATTAAGAATTTTTGCTATGTCCGGTAAAAATCCCATATCTAACATGCGATCAGCTTCATCCAGCACAAAAATTTCAACACTGGATAGCTTCACATTTTTTTGTTGAATATGATCTAACAATCGCCCTGGTGTAGCGACCAGTATTTCAACACCGCTGCGTAAAATCACAGTCTGAGGCTCCATATTAACGCCCCCAAATACAAGTGTTGATTTTAGTGTCGTATATTTACTGTAATTTTTGACACTGTCATAGACTTGCATGGCCAATTCACGGGTAGGCACAAGAATTAGCGCGCGCAGCTGGTGCTTTGCTGGCGACATGCTACTATTCGCATAAACTTCAAGGCGTCGAAGTAATGGAAGAGTAAAACCAGCTGTTTTTCCAGTACCTGTTTGGGCCGCGCCCATAACATCCTTACCTTCAAGAATAACTGGGATCGCTTTACTTTGTATCAGTGTGGGTTGTTTATATCCCGAGTCTGAAACCGCTTTTAAAAGCTCGTCGGATAATCCGAGCTGCTCAAATAACATCTATAAAACTCCTGTACATTCCTTCTCAGAAGAAATAAATCTGTAAATATTTAATGTATTGGTTGAAATAAAACAACCCGCATAAATTAAATTTAAGCGGGTTGTAAACTATACAATTAAATTTTGATCTATCATCAGTTTCAACGATAATCCGTTAACACCGAGACAAAAAACTAATCGTCGTCATCTTCATCGTCTTCATCTTCATCTTCATCGTCGCCATCTTCCTCATCCCAGTCATCCCAGCCATCAGCCTTTAATACCAGCTTCTTCTGCGCCCGACTGGCGTCCAGATCCGTCATCGGCGCTTCTTCATGCACCA
>Ga0268299_1001937_pt1 | contig 29192 bp, 18 predicted proteins | sample NOBtaG_FD_193484 | JGI IMG/M metagenome (GOLD analysis project Ga0268299, IMG submission 193484) | Activated sludge microbial communities from bioreactor in Nijmegen, Gelderland, Netherland - NOB reactor | ecosystem: Engineered > Bioreactor > Aerobic > Activated sludge | place: Netherlands...
AGTCGAACGGGAGGCGCGGACCCGAAATCTGACCCACGCCGCGCGGTTGGAATTGCGCCAAGCCACCAGTCAGCCGGTGATGGCCGCCTTGAAAACCCGGCTGCTCCAGATCCGCCAGCAAGTCACTCCGGCCAGCGCCCTGGCCAAGGCTTGTAATTACGCCTTGGGCCAATGGAGCCGCATGGAGGTGTCCCTCACCGATGGCGAGGTCGAAATCGACAACAACTGGTGCGAAGGCGGGATGCGGCCAGTCGCTCTGGGCCGCCGGGACTGGCTTCACCTCGGGGATAAAAGCGCCGGACCCAAGATCGCCGCCATCGTCTCGATCGTGGAGACCTGCCGACGACTGGACATCCACCTGCGCGACTATCTCAGCGACACCCGGGTCGCCGAGCTGACTCCCAGCGCCTGGAAAGCGACGCGCATCTCCTGACACCCAGCCAGCCTAGCCTCCTCCGCCAGCCCGACCAGACGCACTTCCCCAGACGGATACGCTTCACCGACCCTCAATGGAAGATCCCGGAACCCTTTCTCCCCCCTCCCAGCGACTTGGGGCGCCCGCGCACCGACCCGCGAATCGTTATGGATGCACTCCTCTATGTGACAAAAGGCGGAATCCCCTGGCGCCTGTTGCCTCGGAGCTTTCCCCCCTGGAAAACCATTTACGGTCTCTTTCGCAAGTGGGCTCAGGATCCCGCCTCGGAATCGCTCAACGCTCGGCTGCGAGCCCAAGTCCGAGCGGACGCCGGCAAGCGCTCGCGCCCCACGGCCGCCATTCTCGACAGTCAGAGTGTCAAATCCGACCCCCACGGCGGTGCCGTGGGGATCGACGCCGGCAGATTCCTATCAGTAATTTTGCGAAGGCACTGTGAAATGGCCGGCCGGCTGGTTGTCGCATTTCAAACACGCACGGATTCGGCCACACTATCCGGTCCGCGGATGCCGTCGAGTCTGGCATCAGGGCAGGAACTGGCTGATCATCGAGTTCACCACCTGATTGCTCGCCGTGGTCGCGGGGGTGCCGCCGATGTTAGTTACCACCACCACCGCCCAATGCCGGTTGGGTGCGATCCAGACGGTGGTCAGCCATTGCCCGGTGGTGCCGTTGTGGAAGAGTACTCGTCCGTTGGCCCACGGACGATCCAGAACGATCCAGCCCATCGCGTAATCCGAGTGAACGGGGGTGTAGAGCTTCGTAAAGGTGGCGGGCTGCAACAGCGTGTGCTCGCCGCGGGCGCCGGCGGTGTGGAATCCGATGTAACGCGCGAAGTCCACCAGGCTGCAATGCATGCCCCCGGACGGGGCGTGTGCCGCCGGATTATCCGAGGTGTTGCCCGGAGCCACCGGTACGGGCGTGCTACCCGAAAACGTGTGGCCCCAGGGCTGGTCCACGTAACGAGGTGTGGCCGGGACACCGAACCCCACCGTGGTCATGCCCAACGCGTTGAAGACCTTCTCCCGGATCAGTTCACGATAAGAGCGACCGGTCACCTTCTCAATGATTGCTCCCGTCATGGCATACCCGGAGTTGGCGTATTCGTATTGCGTCCCCGGCGTGTAGCGTGGCGCCAGCTTCGTTACTTCGCGGGTCTCCAACAGGCGCTGCTCGTGGTCCGTGCCGGGGTGGCTTTGCAACTGGCTCCAAATCCCGCTCGGTATCAGGTCGCCGGGCGCCCCGGCGCTGTGGGTGACCAGCATCTCCAGCGTGACGGTGTCCCAGCCCGGGTGCCGCGTGTCGGCATGCTCGGGAAAGATATCGACCAGTTTGGTGGTCCAGGTGAGCACGCCCTCGTCCACGAGTTTGGCGGCCAGCACTGCGGTGGTGGACTTGGTCATGGACCCGTGGTGCCAGCGGTCGTTGACGGTGACCGGTTCCGCGACGCCCTGCTTGCGGATGCCGACCACACCGAGCGCGACGATGCGGTTGGACATCACCACCGCGCACCCCAACGCAGGGAGGTTGTGGGTGGTGCGGATCGGCGCCAGGCGGGGTGCGAGATCCAGAACGTCACTGGTGACGACTCGGTAATAGGTCTGCTGCCCATCGGCGGGGAAAAACTGTTCGACACTCGGTGGTCCACCGAAGGTGCCCGGTGCGGCTGGTGACCAGTTGGCCAGGTCCGACGATTGTTCGAGCATCTGGTACTTGCCGGTGGCGGATTGAAATCCCACCTGGACGGCATGGTTGATGTCGATGGTCTGAGCGGGGAGCAGGATGGTCGAAACCAGGAACGCCGACAGGAACGCGACAGGGGATTTCATGGCCGGAGCATAGGTTGATGCCGGAAATCATCTCCAGCTTATTCGTGAAACCAACTGTAGAGCAAGCGGAGGAGCGCGTCGTCGCGGCGCCCGAGGGCCGTTTGAGCATTGATCTGATCAAAGATTCTCTGCACTTCCTGCCGTTCGAGGTAGCCCATCACGCGCCGTGCGTGACGTTTGAAGCGGATGGCCGCCAAACGATGGTTGCGAGTCGGCCCGGCGTTGTGGCGCTCATGCTCCAGATAGTCCAGGAAGCGGCGAACCACCTCCGCGTTCAGATCCCGGAGTTCCAAAGCGGCGCAGGACTTCCGACACTGTCGCGAAGCGAACTGCAAGAAGAGCTTCCAGGTGTCGCGATACGCCGGAACGGTGTGTTCGCCGAGGCCGCGTTGGGCGACGAGGTACTTTTCAAAGAAGTCCCAAATCAACGTCGGCAGGTCGGTCTGTTTCATGGGGAGGAGCCATATAAGCTCACGCTACACACAACACAACTTATGTGCTGGGGAGCATAAGTTATGCATGAAGACCACCGCATAGGCCCGCCACGATGGCGACTCGAAAAACTTCGCGCGGATGAACCAAGACGGAGTCCATGATTCCCATCCCGACAATGACGTGTCCTTTGATGCGCAAGCGGGCGTTCAAAAGGATCACCACGAAATTCGGCGTCCGGATTGGCCTGGACATGCAGCCCCCAATTGTCCGCCGCCTGTTGCGGTGTGTCACATTTCCGGATTTCCACGGGTGTCGGGCAATCCCGAAGCGAGACCAGTTTCGACTCCTGTGAATGTGTTTTTGGCTTGATGATACTCATGCACTGTCGCAGGCTCAGCATGGATTCTGGATAATGTTTATCGAGCAGCCATCGACGTCGTAGAGTTTGTCAGGTCATCCCGGATCAACTGTCAGACGGATGGCATCGCTCAGCCGCAAATTTCGGATCAATAGATCATTTCATTCGTTCCTCAACGCCACCATTGGATCCACCCGCGCCGCGCGGCGGGCCGGAAGCCAGCAGGCGAGTAACGCTACGATGACCAACAGCATCACCACACTGCCGTACGTCAGAGGGTCGGTCGCCTCCACCCCGTAGAGCAGGCTGGACACCAGCCGCGTCACAGCCAGTCCGCCCACCAGACCGATGGCCGCGCCGGCCAAGGCGAGCTTCAATCCCTTGCCCATCACGAGGGAAAGCACATCGCGTTGTTGCGCGCCCAAGGCGACGCGCACGCCGATCTCGCGCGTGCGCTGCACGACGGCAAAGGAGAGCACGCCGTAGAGTCCCAGGCAGGCCAGCCCCAGTGCGAACACGCTGAAGAAACCGCCGAGCTGCGCGATCAGGCGCTCCTGATACACTGCGCGGTTCATCACCTCATCCATGGTGCGCACGTCCCACACGCGGCGCGTCCGATCCAACTCGCGCACGACCCCGGCCAGAGCTGCCATCGTCGGACGCGGATCACCGCTAGTCCGCAAGGCGAAGGTGGCAAACTTGTCACGCGAATCCTGAAAGTAGGGAAGGTAGAAGGCGGGCGGCGACGGCTCCCTCAAGGACTGGTATTTGGCGTCCGGCACGATCCCGACGATTTCAAACCTTTGTTCCGGCTGACGGGTGAGAAAAAGTCGCTGACCCAAGGGATTCTTCTCGCCGAAGTAACGGCGGCCCATCGCTTGGCTGATCACCGCCGTGCCGGGAGCGGTCATGCTCACGGAGCCGATTGGCCGCTCGTCTTGCGGACCGAACTCACGACCCGCCAGCAGGGGAGTCCCCATGGTCTGGAAGAACTTCGGGCCGACACGATTTACCGCACATTCCACATTCTCGCCAGGAGCCGCCACGTCGCCTTCGACGGAAACCCCGTCAGTCCAATTGGCATTGCTCAAGTAACCGTGGGTAAACAGGCTGGCGGCAAGGACGCCTGGAAGCGCTTCGAGGCGTTCGAGCAGCGCCTTGTAGAGCACTGGCGGGCGTTCCAGTTCGGCCCGGTCCGTGAACGCCAGATTGAACACAACGACGTTCTCGCGGTTGAACCCCGCGTCGAGTCCCTTGAGATTGTTCAGGGTGCGAACGAAAAGCCCGGCGCCGATCAACAGCACCAGCGACAAGGCCACTTGCCCAACGATCAGGGCTTGATGAAACCGCTGGCGGGAGGCATGGCCAATGACGCTGCCGGCCGCTCCTTTCAAGGCCGACGCCACCTCGATCCGGCTCCCGCGGAACGCCGGCGCCAAGCCAAACAGCAGAGCGGTCAACAGCGTGGCCGTCAGGGTGAAAAGCAACACCCGGGGGTCAGGAGTCAGACTGAGGGAAATCCCATCACTGGGAAGTCGCATGACGCTGGTGAGCAGTCGGGTGCCGCCTTGCGCGAACAGCAGACCCAGCAGGCCGCCCAACCCCGCGAGCAGCAGACTCTCCGTCAGCAACTGGCGCATTAGCCGCAGCCGTCCGGCGCCCAGCGCGTTGCGCACGGAGAACTCCCGCTCGCGCGCGGCGGCGCGGGCCAGCAGCAGACTGGCGACGTTGGCGCAGGCGATCAGCAGCACGGCCGCGACGACGCCCATCAGAATGAACAACGGCAGGCGAAATTGATCGCGCAGGCCGGTCCAACCGGCGTGGCCTGATCGCAATTCCAGCTTTCGGGCATTGAATTCCGCCCGCCGGTCGGCGGACCAATTCACCGCGTGCGTCGCAAGGTAATCTTCGCGATAACGCTGAAAAACTACGGCCAGTTCCGCTTCCGCCTGTGGCTGGCCGACACCAGGAGACCGACGCCCCATCAAATTCAGCCACCACTGTTCTTTTAATCGTCCTGCTGCGAGATCCCGCTCCACTTGGGGGACCATTTGGATCGGCCACCATAGTTCGGGATTTCCTCCGGGTTGAAATCCAAAGAAGCCCGGCGGGGTGACCCCCACAATGGTAAATGGCACGTCATTGAAGGTGATGGTCTGGCCAACGACCGACGGATCACCCGCAAACCGTCGCTGCCAAAAGTGGTGACTGATCACGGCAACCGCCTGCGGATTTCCGGCACGATCATCCTCGGCGGTCAGGGTTCGTCCCAACAATGCCGGCACCCCGAGCACCGAAAAGAAATTGCCGGACACGGCCTGGGCACGGACAAACTCCGTTTCCGCGTCGCGGCCATTGGCCACCTTCAATCGGTCCCTCTCTCCCACCCAACCCGCTGCGAACAACCCCGATAGGCTTTGCCCGCCGTCGCGGAGTTGCTCATAGAACGGATAGGAGAACCCACGGTCATGCTGGCCCGACGGTCTGGTGACGACAACCTGGACCAATTCGTCGGGATTATTCACCGGCAGCGAACGCAGCAGCACGGCGTTGATGACGGTGAAGATGGCGGTGTTGGCGCCGATGCCGAGGGCGAGCGTGAGCACGGCCACGGCGGTGAAGCCGGGGTTCTTGCGCAGTTGCCGTGCGCCGTAACGGAGGTCTTGCCAGAGCGTCTCCAGCCAAGGCAGGCTACGTTGGTCACGACATGTTTCCTTGATGGATTCCACCCGACCGAACTGTCTTAGCGCGGCATACCGTGCCTCTTCCGGCTTCATGCCAGCCTCGATGTTTTCCTGCGTCTGCATTTCGATGTGCGAACGCATCTCGTCGTCCATTCGCGCGTCGAGCTTTTCCTTCTGCGATAGCGCGCGGAATCGAAGCCCAAATTTCTGAAGCCAGTTCATGGGAAGTCATGAGTTATGAGTGACAAGTGCATGGTCGCTTGGCTGCGTCATGCCGGGAGAGCGGAGACAGGCGTTGCTAACCATCTTTGTCCAGAAATCGCAGGAGGCTGATGATGAAGCCGCTGGATAGCCATCCGGCCAGGGGAAGCCAACGAGGGTGTTCCCGCCGCAACAACGCTGCCGCCCCCAAACACCAGCCCGTGAGAATCAGCACTTTCCCCAACGACACGATGACCCGGCCCGCTTCGCCCGGCGGCGCCGCCATGAACGGCTCGAAGACCGCCCCCGCGACCAGGGCGAATAGCAAGGCCGCCGGTGTGAGCGCCACTGAGAGGATGCCGCAGATGGGCGCCCTTCGGATCGTTAATTCTGTTAGATTGGATGATTCCATAAATATGGAAAATGTGATCCTCGTTTGAGCTTCTGGTCTGCCAATAGGTTCTGGCTTCTGATCATTCACTTCGCAACGCGACCATGGGATTCACTCGCGCGGCCCGGCGCGCCGGGAGCCAGCAAGCCAAGAAGGCGACGCCCATCAGCACGATGGACACCCCCAGAAATGCGAGTGGATCCAGTGGAGTGACGCCAAAGAGGAGGCCGGCGATGACACGAGTCGCAGCCAGGGCGACCACCAAACCGAGGGCCGCTCCAGTCAAAACGAGCCGCGCGCCCTGCCAAAGCACCAAAGAAACGACCACGCCGCGCGTGGCCCCCAAGGCCATGCGAATGCCAATCTCGCGCGTGCGCTGCCCCACGAGGTAGGCCAACACCCCGTAAAGTCCGAGCGCCGCCAGCAAGAGGCCCGCCCCGCCAGCCGTACCGACAAATAGCGCGCCCAACTTCGGCCCCAACCGCCACAAGGCGATGCGATCATTCAATGGACCCAGTTCAGCAACCGGAATCCGCGCATCCACTGCCGTCAACTCACGGCGCAAAGCCGGCAGTATCGTCCGGGGATCGGCCGTAACGCGGATAAAAATCGTCGCGCCGTCTGCTGCTTGCGGCGGCTCCGGCCGATAGAGAAAAGCGCGGCGGTCGCGCTCGGACAGAAACAGATAGTGACTGTCCTGGGCCACGCCGATTACCGTCGCCCAAACCGGCTCCGCTCCCGGCCCGTTCTGCCCCACCTTGAGGGACTGTCCCACCGGATCCGCGCCAGGCCAAAAGCGATCGGCCATCGTTTCGTTCACCACCACGACGGGCGGCCCAGCGGCATCCGCGGCGCTGAACGCGCGTCCCTTCACCAACGGCATTCGCAACGTGTCGAAATAGCCGGGATCCACTATATTTCCATGACTGAAATAGTTCGTTCCCAAGTCGGCCGGCAGAGTCAGGGCATAATAGTTGAAGTCCTCTTCACCCTGACAATTTCGGGCATAGCTCACGCTAATCACGCCCGGCAAACGACCTACGGCGTCGGCCATCCGCGCGCGCAATCCGCTCATTTCGGCCGCGGGAATCTTCAGCGCCTCCGGGCTCACCGACAACACGAGCAGGCCGTCCGGCTGAAAACCAAGGTCCACCGTGTGCGCTCGATACAGGCTGCGGGCGAACAGGCCGGACACAATCAACAACAGGAAACTGACCGCCACTTGAGCGATCACCAGAGCGCCGCGCCATGAGAAGCGTCCGCGCGCCGTTGCTTCGTGGGAGCCCTTGAGCGCGGACACCAACTGCGGGCGCGTCGTCGCCAGCGCGGGCGCGAGACCGAACATCAAGCCGGCGCCGAGCGCCATGAGCAAGGCGAAGCCAAAAACCGGCGGTTCGATTCCCGCGTCCAACCGGAAGGCGATTCCCGCATGGGCCGCGAGATTCCCGAGCAGGTGGGTCAACAGGGAAGTTGCCCAGAAGCAGAACAACAGGCCGAAACTCCCGCCCAGCAACGCCAGCAACAGATTTTCCGTCAGCAGTTGCCGCGCGAGCCGTCCCCGTCTCGCCCCCAGTGCCTGGCGAATGGCCATCTCTTGCTGACGGGTGGTGGCGCGGGCCAGCAATAGATTGGCCAGATTCGCGCAGGCAATCAACAAGACCAACCCGCCGAGCACTGATAGGAACAGCGCGACCGGAGCCGCGGCGCTCACCCGCGCGCGAATCGCCGACTGCTGCGATCGGACGGCTAACGGATGCGCCAGAAGCGTCAGTTTCGGGTACGCTTCGGCGATCTGCCTCGCCCGCACGGCCACAGCCGCTTCGGCCTGCGCCAGCGTGCTGCCGGCTTTCAGACGGGCCAGCCAGGTGAGCCAGGAGTCGTTCCTTTCCAGCAAGCGCTCCACGACGGCGTTTTCTCCAACGCGCGGGCCAGCTGCCGGGGAGCGGGGCCTTACCGCGGCGTGCATCGTGAGCGGAATCCAAACTTCTGAAGACATGAAGACCGGGTTCACGCGGAAGGGGGCGGCCACGCCGAGGATGGTGAAGGTGGTTCCATTGAGCCTCACGGTCCGCCCGATGACCGCCAGATCCGCGTTGAACATCCGGCGCCACAGCCCCTCGCTGATGACGGCCACTGGATCGGCTCCCGGAACCTGGCCTTCGTCCGCAGTGAAGCCGCGGCCCGCTCGCATGGGCACTCCCAACATCCGGAACCAGTTCGGGGTGACTAGCAACCCCTGGATCCTTGCCGTCTGAGTTTCATCGTTGACCGTGAGGTCGACAGCGCCCGACGCAGCCATGTCTGAGAAGACATCCACGCTCTGCCTCAGATCCACAAAGTCAGGATAAGAGAACAGGGGCATCCGGCGCGCCATTTCACCTTCTTTGAACTCGAAGGCCGCCAACTGTTGCGGCTCCGTCACCCCGCTGACCGTGCGGAGCAACAGTGCGTTCACGAGGCTAAAGATGACGGTATTGGCTCCGATGCCGAGGGCCAGTGTGAGCACGGCCACGGCGGTGAAGCCGGGGCTCCTGCGCAGTCGCCGCGCGCCATAGCGGATATCTTGGAACAGATTCTCCAGCCAGCACACACCCCGCTGGTCGCGACACGCTTCTTTGATCGCTTCGACCCGACCGAACTGTCTCAAGGCGGCATACCGGGCCTCTTCCGGCTTCATGCCAGCCTCGATGTTCTCCTGCGTCTGCATCTCGATGTGCGAGCGCATCTCGTCGTCCATTTGCGTATCGAGCTTCTCCTTCTGAAACAGCGCGCGGAATCGAAGCCGAAGTGGGTGAAGCCAGTTCATGGGAAAAGTGGCTGGTGGATAGTGATCAGTGGCGAGTGATGATCATGGGCAAAGAAATCTAAGTCGTCTTGAGGACCGTGTTGATGGCCGAAGAAAGGCGCTCCCAATTGGACCGTTCCTCGATCAATTGCTTACGGCCGGCCGGGGTGAGCTTGTAGAATTTGGCCTTCCGATTGTTGTCCGAAACGCCCCACTCCGACTCGATCCAGCCCTGGCCTTCCAGGCGGTACAACGCCGGATACAAGGAGCCCTGCTCGACTTGAAGGACGTCTTTGGACATCTGCCGGATCAGCACCGAAATGCCGAAGCCGTGCATCGAGCCCAGTTGAAGGGCCTTCAGAATGAGCAGGTCCAGCGTGCCCTGCAGCAGGTCCGTTTTTTCTTTTGGCATAAGCTTTCCTAGATGTTCGACAGGGAATAGCTTTGGCCTTTCCCTGTAGATTGTCAAGGAGGAGGGTGCCGGGAAATCAGCGCGTCCGGACACTGTTCCCTGCTCAAAGTGAGGTCTCACCGGCGGTCGTGCCGGGCCTGGGCCGGATTCCGAATCCAACTCACTCCGTCCGCCCTTGGTTGCTGCCACGCCCCTCTCAAGCCCTGCGGCATCGCCTCCCCATGCAGACGCCGACCGAACTGGCTCGATTCCTCCTTGTTGTCCACGATCAGCGCTCGACTCGCGCCTCCATTACCGCGCCAGCAGCCTGTCTATCATCGACAGATCCAAGGCCTTGACCGGACGTTGGATGCTATTCCTTCAAGCCCCGTCGAGTCGCTTGTTCCGGCCTGTTGACCCAACCGCTGCACCAGTCCATGGATCAGTGAAGGGCTCCCAGCCAACAGGAAGTAGCGAAGAACCTGTTTTGTAATGACCGAGAGGCCCACGGTGAACCCCTCTCCGTCCTCCCTGCAATTGTCTCCTGAGTGTTCCAGAACCCCACAACCAACCCTCGTACCTTCACGGATTTTCATGGCAGGGAAAAAGACTCTTGGGGACTCCTACCAGTGCGGCATCCGCAACCCCCAAGGGCGTCGTCACGCCTCAAATCTCCCGCATGCTCTGAGCAAGGCTCCGTCGGAGCCGCTCCCGATTCGCCGCGTCATGGAATTCCACCGGATTGAAATCGTCCGTCAGCACGCGGCCGTGCTCCGGATCGGGCTCCTGGGTGCTCGACAGCACGCGCACCACGGCGTCCCGGACAATCGGATGGACCGTCTGCGGATCCAACCGCCGTATCACCCGCAGGGGCGACGCGGATGCGGCGAAGAAGGCGTTGCCATTGTCCGAGGCGTGGAGTTCCACATGGGGAAAGGCCGCGCGGAGCGTCTTCATCAGGGAGGCCAGGAAGAAGTCCTTGCCCTGTTCCGTCCCGCCAAAGCAGTTGATGACCAGCACCCCCTCGGGCGCGAGCACGCGCCGCATGGCATCAAATGCCTCCCGGGTCATCAGGTGCGCCGGCGAAGAATCGCCGAGGAAGGCGTCGAGGATCACGGCGTCATAGCGATTCGTGCACCGGTTCAGAAACTGCCGGCCGTCCCCAAGGGTGAGATTCAACTTCGCTGGATCGAGGTCGAAGTACTCCTTCGCGACCGGAACGACCGCGGGATTGATCTCGACCACATCCACCCGCACCCCTTCCCGGGCGAACTGGCCGGGAACGATCCCGACGCCGAGGCCGATGCACAGCACCGATTTCAGGCTCTCCACATGCATCCGGGCGAGGCCGTGCAGCGCATAGGTGAAAACCGAACCGCTCTGGTGGGTGGCCGGCACGTACGTGTTTTGGATCAGATAGTCGTTCGCGTAGAATCGCAGGTTGCCGGAGGCCGTTTCCATCACCTGAAGCTGCCCGAAATTCGAATTACCCCGGTACAACTGGCGGACGTGGGTGAACCGGGCTTCGAAATCCCGCCTCGCCCCGAGCACGGCGACCAGTCCTACGGCGATGGCAGCCCCCGCCGCGGCCGCTCCCTGGCGTCCCCAAACCACGAAATGCACCAGGGACACCGCCGCGACGATGCCCGCGGTCGCCGCCATAGTCACCGAATTCGGCGCGAGGGGAATGAGCAGATATCCGATCGCCCCCGTGCCCAGCAGGCTGCCCACGGTGCTGAGCGACGTCAGCCGCCCCACGGCGCCGCCGACCGTCTGCAATCGCTGGGTCAGGAACCGGACCAGGAAGGGACCGGTCATCGCCAGCAACGCCAGCGGAATGAAAAACAGGAACAGCGACGCCACCAGAGCGCCGACTGGCAGCGGCAGGTCCAGACACCTCTCGGCGACGGGCCGCACCGCCACCACCGTGACCGCCAGGTAGCCCGCAGCCACCATCATGGCGCCGTAGAGCCGGTTCAACCCCGCGGCGGCATCCGACCACCAGCCGCCTACGTAGTACCCGGCCGCCAGCGATATCATGGCCATTCCGATTTGCGCGGTCCAAACGAAGTGGGACGTGCCCAGGAAGGGCGCAAGCATCTTCGCACCGAGGATTTCCACGATCATGATCGCCGCCCCGTTGACGATCGCAGTCAGGTACAGAAACCGCCGCTGGGCGGTGCTCAAAGCCGGAGATGAAACTGACACAGGGAGAAAGGCTACCCCATCTGTCGCCGGCTGGCGACTCCGGAACGACGGCCCTCAATTCCGCGGCGGCGGCACGTAGTTCGGGTCCGGCGAGACGTAGTATTTCTGCTCCACTTGCATCTCGTCGTAGAACTCCAAGCCACGGGATCCCGCCGGATTCAGCACGTACTCCGCGAGATAGACCTTCGGGGAACCCCCCTCGCTCGGAGCGGGTACCACGCTGATGTGGATCCTCGCGAAATGTTGGCCGCCCCGGGACTTGATGAAAAACCAGTCGTACACCTCCGCTGGAGTCGGATTCGCCTCCACCTTCCCGGCAATTTCCAGACTCGGCTGATAGCCGTCTTCCGGAGCTGCCGGAGGGCACTCGGTTCCTGCCTGGATGCCCCCGTTCGGCACCGAAAGCACCACCTTCCAGTCATACCAGCGGTCGCGGCCTTCTTCACGGATCGGCCCATGCTCGGCGTGGACCACCAGGTCCACTCCCGGTTCCGAAGCCGGCACCGCTCGCTGCCCCAACAGATCCAGATGCAAGTCCTCGCTCCCCGCCTTCATCCGAAAATCCATCCGATACCGTTTCACCAACGGCTCCGGTGGCCCCTTGCGAATCAACCGAAACAGCACAGGCCGCTCCGGATCGGGGCGGTGATAGGCAAGATCGCTGGGGTTCGCGTACTCGAAGCCAATCACTCCCCATCTGCAGGCGCGATATCCGTCACGCCAGACTCGAACAGTCAGGCATTTTCCGCGCTTGCCTTGAAGCTTAAACTTGCCGTTATTGTCGGTTTTTATGCTAACTGCACTGGTACCTTCGAATGAGTCATCGTTCCACTTCAACTCAACATTGGCATCTCCAATAGGACCATCATCATCACCTACGACAATACCCCAAAAATCAATAGGCCTTCTCCAATCCCATCCGGGATCACGCACCCGAGACGCCACATATTCTTGAACCAACTTGTTGGTGATAAAATATCCATTTCCATTCATTTCAGTCCAACGTGCATAATGATTTGTGTCCAACACTTCTGCAATTCTTGGAGATAATTCGACAACATCCTCCCTATCCTCGATATTTTCTTCAATCTCGGTCAATGCTCTCGGTCGAGCATTGACTTGTCGTCGAATCTCGGTGAGCAACACACCTGAAACTGCAATTCCTAAAATTCCCAAAAGATAATTACGTTTAGTCATTGCCCAATCCTCCCTTTAATTTCAATATAAATATCAACCACATCCTGAATAGGTCGATTGAATTGCCCACTGTGATCCGCCCGTGACGACTCAAAATTCGAAGCGCCCAAGTTCACAGTCGCCACAGGATTCAAAAATCCCTTCACCCTCCCGTCCGCACCAAGCGCCCGAGTTCTGGAACGCGAGATGAAAGCAAGAATTTCTGTAGGATCGAGAACCGGTCGCTTGGAAATAAAGCTTGTTGCCATTCGAATTCCAAACAATGGTTTGGAGACATCTGGGTTCCAGATATACCCGTGATAGGAATATCCAAATGGCAAACTAGGCTTCCGAACTTGATTTTCAAGCCAGTGAATATTCACTATCCCAGCCAAAGCTTTACCAGACTGTAGCGCATAGTCTAACGGGTTGTATAAATTTACAGAGCTGGGAATATTACGTTGAACCAGACCACCATAACCTCCCTCCTGCGCAAACATATTGGGCGTTCTGGAAAAATACAGGCCTGCATTCTCTCGTTGAATCAAGATAGGTTCCGATAGCAAGGCATTTGAATCATACACGCTTCCAGGAACTGCCGCCTGCATAAAAACCGAGGCATCCGGCTCTACTCCTCGTTGGAGCGCACTCGTCAATACCACCGCACCCAGGCTATGGCAAATCACCGCCTGCTTGGAGGCACCTTGTTTCTGACCAAGGAGGCGTTTCAGGCTCTCCCCATAGATCCAAGCCCGATGTTCGCTAAAGTTGAAGGAATCGAACAAGTCCGGGTCGGTCCATTCCCTGGATTTCAGCCTATCGGTGGGCCATCGGAACGCCATGAATTCCCCCTTGAATCCAGAATGCCACAGTCTCTTGAACATCGTTTCGGAGAAGTTCCATGTTTCTTCAGGGCTCATATTCCATCCATGCACGAACACCAGCCGATGCCCATTGCCATCCACCGCCGGGACCGCGGGGTGGCCAAGATCCCAAGGCTCGATGCTGGGAAGAATGCGCGGTGGCTGATCCATGGCATAGACATAGGGCTGGGTGAATCCATTCGCTGGGGTGGCCCGCGTCCGCCCGTACATCTGCTTGATGTCCAAAAGTTCCAGATGCAGCGGATCCGACTCCACCAGCACCTTTTCGCCTTGGAGAAGTTGGAAGACCAACTGGCCTGTGCCGGCACTCGCCGCTTCGAAAAGGAAGCAGTTCAAATCCTCCGGCCGATTCCAATACGAGTACGGAACCACAAAACGTCGGGCCGGGCCGATCTTGCGAGTGATCCCATCTTCGGCAGTCATGGCGTGCGCAAATCCTGTTTGAACTGAATTGGGCAGGACTTGCCTCGTCGCGGCGTCCCGGTTGAGGAGGTAACCCAGGCCACCGGCAGGATCGCTCGCCCGGTAGAGCTGGATGGCGGGTTCGCCGGAGGTAACATTGCGCCATTCGAAGGCAAATTTGAGACCTGTGGCGTTTATTCCCCTGTGAAGGCCGGCGACATCAATCCAGATTCTCGCAAAGTCTTCCAGATCGCGGATGTTGTCGATGGTACCATTCTGATGGTCCTGGACCGTGGAACCGATGCGTTCGGGCTCCTCACCACTGATGGCAACATCGTTGTCGTTGTTCACCCAGAACCGATAGGGGCGCTTGGAACTGGTCGCGTCGGAGTTATCGAAGCGGATCGTTCCATCGCGGTCGGTGTCCACAGCGAGCTTCGGACGCTTCAAGATGCGCAGGGTCGCCCGCCCGGTGTTGAACGTGGCCGCGTCCACCGGCCGGTTGACGCCCAGGAGGGGCTTGGCCGGCTCGCTTTCCACCACGATGAACCCCGGCGGACGGCTCGAATCCACGGGCTCGATCTGTGCGGTGTAGGTCCGAAGCGTGCTGGAGTTGGCGACATAGTTGGGGGGCGGGGTCAGGGCCACCGGATACGCAGTCCCCGGAGCCAGGAGAAGACTCCGCGACAGCATCAGTGACTGGGAGTCGGGCGCCTTCAGATGGGCCAGTTGCTCGAATCCGTCCAGAGTCATCCCGGGCGCATGACATTTGAAGCAGGAACCTTCCGCCGAGCGCAGGGTCGCGGCGGTGACCAGTCGCACGGGAACCAGATCCCGCGTGGTGAGTGCCAATCCGGCGTCCGCCACCAAAGGATTGCTTCCCAACAGAGATTCCAGGAAATCACCGACGCCGTCGTTGTCCGAGTCGGTGTCGTCGTAGCCGGTGCCCCGGACCCACTCAGCCAGGTCGAGAAGGCCGTCGCGGTCCTTGTCTGCCAGCGTCTTCGTCGGGGTGAGCGGATCCTGGTCGTGATCCACTTCATACGCATCGGGCAGCCCGTCCTGGTCGCAATCCAGCGGAGAAAATGCGGTGGACGAGTTGTCCCGGATCTGTACCGAAGCGTAGGGCCGGGCGGCGGTGGCAGCATTGTGAGCCGACGACAACTGGGCGGGATCATGGCGGATCACGAGGGTTTCAGTGCCCGGCTCAGACCGTCCATCCGCGGCGGTCGCGATGGTGATCGTGGCGGAGCGGGTGGACCCGGACGACGGGGTGGCCGGTATGGGGACGTCCACGAAACGGGATCCATCGCCATTGCTTCCCAGGCTGCCACCGCCCGTCACGGTGTAGTCGGAGACCGCCGTCGCCGTGCCGCCCAGCAGCAATCGCACGGTCGTGGGAAGTGTTCCCGCCGGATCCCTGGCCGCGGCGGTCAGCCTCACGGTGACCCGGGCGCCTTCGGTGACCCGGTGATCCACCCGCTCCATGGTCACCAGATGCCACCGGTCCAGGAACGCCACCGGATGGCTGATTTCGGCCGGGGTTCCGTTCTCCAACCGAAGCGTGGCGCCAGCCACCTCCGCCGTCGGCAGGGTGGCCTTGATTCCGACATCCATGGAGACAATGCCGCGCGGGACCAGCAGGGTGCCGGCCGTGCTCCCAAGACGTCCTCCGCTCACCGACAGCAAATAGTTGGCGGTCGAACCCGACGGGAGGGACTCGCCGAACGACAGAACCTTCCCCGAAGGAAGCAGCGTCCGTTGTCCCGCCACCTGGTATCGGAGGGTCATATCGGATGAGACTGTTCCGAGCCGCATGACTCGAATCAAGCCCGTCGGACCGTCCGCTCCGGCCACCGACGTCGGCTGGACCAACTGGCTTCTCCAGGTCGCCGCATGCGAATCATCAATGGTGACGAAGGCGGTGTTGGCCTCTCCAATACTGTAGTCGAGGGAGCCGGTGAGGATGACCTGCACCGTTTCCAATGGTTCCAACTCGGAATCCGCAATGGGCGTCACGTCCACCAGCGCAGAGGCGCTCCCCGCCGGAATGATCACATAGCCGGGGAGGGTCTGATAGTCTGCGGGGTGCGTCTTGTACTCCGGCGCTCCGGCACTGGCGGTGCCGCCGACCGCGTAGAACACCGTCAGCGGTGAGGTGGTGCCGCCGGTGCGAGTGAAGCGGAAGCGTCCGGGTTTCAACCCCTTCTCCTCGGCCATGGCCACCTCGGCCTGGACCGTCATCGTCGGCGGCTCGATGTCCCGGATCAGAACGCTGGCCAGCCCCTTCCCGGTGGTCACGGTGTATGGGGAAGTGCTGGTGGCCGGCACGATCTCCACGGCCAGCAGCCGGTCCCCGTTTGCCTGCCGGTTGTTGACGGGCACGATGGACAGCGACGCCCGTGTTTCGCCGGCCGGAATGGTCACCGAGGCGGGCAATGCGACATAGTCGGTTCCGGAGACCGCCGTGCTGTGGGCCGCCCGCCGGATCGGCACCACCAAGGCCTGTTCGGTCAGGCCCGACCGCCGCACCTCGACTCTGCCCAGGTTGCTGCGCCCCAATTCGGGTTCGGACGCGTCGGGGTCCGCTGCGTCCATGGAGACCGCGGGAAGGTCGGCATCCTGGATCGTCATCTTCGCGGAGTAGGTCGTGTTTCGCCCGTAGAACAGCCCCTGCCCCACGGTCAGGATCACCGGCTCATCCTTCTCATCCAGGCCGTCCACCAGAGGATTGACCGTGAAGCCAACTTCCGACGCACCGGCAGGGAAAGTGATCACCGGAAGCAATTGTGCATAGTCAGCCCCATTCACTGCCGGACCGGTCCACTCCACGAAGACGTCGAGCGGGTCCGCAAGCGGTGGCGTGCGGCGCAGGAGGAACCTCCCAGTGCTGCGCCCTTCCTGGACGGTGGCCGCGCTCGCGGAGACCGAGATCAACGGGATCGGATCGGCCCGGCTGGGATCCCGGCCATGGAGATACTCCAGGGCGTTGACGATGCCATCGCCGTCGGCGTCCTTGTGCCCGTCGGGGTCATTGGGATTGAGCCCGTACCGGGCCTCCCATCCATCCGGCATGCCATCCCCGTCCGAATCCGCGTTAGCAATACTGGTCCGGGACACGCGCCGCTCGAACTCATCGCTGAGTCCATCCGCATCGGCATCGGAGAAGGGCACGGCCAGGGCGAATCCGGTGGGAACCTTGGACGTCGCCAGGGAGAAGGGCGTCCAGTTCTTTCCCGAGGCGCCCACGACGGACTGGTCGAGCCACCACGGCCCCGACAGCGATCCTGCGGCAAAGATCTCATAGCGGACGCCGGACGCAGTACCTCGCAGCCATCCGCCGGGCACCCCGGAGACGGCTCCCCGCGCGCTCTCGATCCAAAGGCCGGACCGGAAGTTGGCCGGCAAGGTCGGAGATCCGAACTCGGGCGCGCCGGCCATGGAAGCGAGGACACCGGCCGAGGTGGCGCCGCTGCCTTGGGATGCCACCGTTGCGGCAAACTGTCCGGCCACTCCGGTTGCGGACAGGGGATAGTTCGCGGTCACCAGCAGATCGAAGTCGGCGCGCAGGCGGCGAAGGCCGGTGGCGTCGCCGCCCAAGCCCCAGCCGGCATGGGATCGTTCAGCCAACGCGGGCCAATGGGTGACGCCCGATCCACTGGTAACCCGCGCACCATTGACGTACAGCACGCTGTTCGACGGGGACCAAGTCAGGGCGAGGTGCATCCATTGATTGGATTTGAAGGCCACCGGCGCCTGCAGCCAGCTGACTTCCTGGCCTCGCGCCTGACCGAGAAACTGCACTTGGCTCCCTCCCGGATTCACCAGCCAGGCCCACCATCCCGTCCGGGCCGCACTGTGGGTGCCGACCTCCACCAACGGGGTCGCCACGGCCGGGGCCGACGGACCGCCAGGATTCCAGTCCGGACGAATCCAGACGCTCACCGTGCCGTTTCGCACGGAGAAGTCGCCATTGGTATTGGCCTGGCGGACATTCAACCGGAGGCAGGCTGGCCGGTCTGGAGAAAGGCGGACGGCATAGCCCCAGGGGGACGAGACAAGGAACAGGTTGGTGCTGACGATCGGGGCATCGCCCCGATAACCGGAGAGGTTGGAAGGCTGGTCAAACGGCCAGGCGCCCAAAAGCTGCGGGACTGCCTGGGCCGGCCAGGGGGCGGAATCCGGCGCGCTGACGCCGTCGGTGGACCAACCGAATGCCGGCGGCATGGGAGGTGGCAACTGGGCGACGACCCTGTCGGTCATAAGGAACGACAGGACGACGATGGAGAGGCGCCGGAAGGCGCGGGGCAGGAAGAGTGGGGTGGCCTTCATCGGGAGGAATGCGTTTCCTCCATGAAGGCTCGATTCGGCGCGTTCGAGTATCGCCAGATGTGACTAGCGAAATCGCTGTTTCACCCACCGGTCACCCGTTGTTTGGATTTTCCTGGTCGCCAGGTTCTCGCCTCAGAGATGCGCAATTGGATCGCCCCATTTCCGACGTTCCGATTTCTCCGGAGTGGCTGAAGACCCCTGGGTTCCCGACGTCGTGATATCGGATGATTCTCTTCGAGTCCTTCGCGCCCGCTGCACGGGCTACCGAAAGGGAAGCACCCCGACATCGGCGCGCCGCACCCAGCCAAAGCGTCCAGAGCCCGCTTCCTCCACCATCAGCCAGTCGCCGCGCCGGTCGCGATGGCGCAACTCCGAGCCCACCGGAAGGGCGAACGCAGTCCGCGCTTCTTCCAGCGGACTGACCCGCACCTGGGTGTCTGGCCGGATCACCAGGACATCCGCCCCGCGCCAGCGGCTCCAGGCGGCGGCGGCCGTCAAGGCGGAGGTGATCACGGCGAGCGCACCGGCGACGGCGGTCAGACGACGAAAACGATCCCGCCAGGCGGGACGCAATAGTCCGGCCAGCAGGAATCCGCCCCACCCCCACATGCCCACAAGGGCCAGCGCCGCCCATTCGTTCAGTGTCAGGCGGTGCAGCCATTCGAGCGCAGGGGATCCCTCAGCCCTCGCCCCGGGGATCCGCGGCGCCAGTTGATGCACCGCCCGGTGGACTGCCGGATCGCGCGGATCGAGCCGGCCGGCCAGGCGGAGGTGCGCCCAGGCGCGGCCGATGTCCCCGGCCTTGGCCAGGGCCTGGGCGCGGTTGTACTCAAGGGCGGCGGAGGTCCGGCCACCCGCCGCCAGCGCGTCATATGCCGCAGCCCCTTCCTTGAAACGCCCTTCCGCCGTCAGGCGGTTGGCCGCTTCAAAATCCCCGGAGGCCGGGGAGGGAGCCGGAGCGCTGGTCGCCAGAAAGACCAGGAACAGCAGCCCTGCCAACGCGGGAATGACGCTGGTGCTGCGTGATCGCCGGCCCAGCGATCGCCATCGCCCGCTGGAACGTCCTGCAATGCGAAAACCGCTCATTGGGGTTCCTCCAGCCGACGCAGGGTGCGGATCGCCGTCTCAGCTTCGGCGGCGCGTTCGGTAAGGCTGCCGGACAGCGATCCAGGGGCAAAGCGTGCCTGCGCCAGGGCGGCGAACAATCCGCGGAGCCGGTCGGCGTCCTCGCCGGACAATCCGCGCGGCACCAGACGGCTCTCGATCACTTCCTCGGTGTAGCTTCCCGGAACGCCTCCCAGGGTCAGGGCCAGTTGGGACTGAAGGGCCGCGTTCAATGCAGAATAAAACTCCCCGGAGCGTCCGGACGCCGCATGCACACCCAGGTTGGCCAGCGACTCGGCCACCGCATGTCGGGCCCGCTGGCGGGTGACCGCGGACGGATCCTTCCGGCGATGGCGGCGCCACCAGAGAAACGTGCCGGCGAACGCGTAGGCGGCGAGCGGCAGGCTCCAAAGCGTCCAATACCACCCCCGGGTCACCACCGACGCTGCGGGGGCAATCAACGTTCCGGCATCGGCCTTCAATGCGAGGTCGGACATGTCCGCAGCGGCCGGAGCCGCCGTCGGTGGCGGCATGGAGACCAGATTGCTTCCCGTGGGCTGCGCCTGGGGCGCCGTGCCCGGCCGCACCTGGATGCGCAGGGGACGCGGTTCGTCGGTGAGATATTTCCGGTCGGTCGGATCCCACGAACTGATCACCGGCCAACGCAGGGTGTGCGTGCCAGGCTGTTCGGGGACCAGCACCACTTCGAACGTCTTGGTGCCGGCCAATCCCAACGGGTCCGCCTCGGCGAAGGAATTAGTGCCGGGATACGATTGAAACGCCGACCCCGCCGGGAGCTCCGGAAGGCGGAGTCCGTCAAAATTCCCCGAGCCGGCCACCGAGACCCGCACCGTAATCGGATCGCCCAGGGCGACATTGGTGGATGATACGGCCACCTGCGTCTTGAAGCGGCCCACGATTCCATCGAAGGCCGGCGGCCGGCCGGCCGCCGGCGGGGAGAGCACCCGGATGCGCAACGGTTCGCTGGTGAAATTCAACTGCCGCTGCTCGATCCCGCCGAAAAAGCCCCGTCCAGTGTCAAACCGGTAGATTGTCTGCAGCTCGGCGGGTCCGATTTCAAATTCACCGGGCTTCACCGCGGTGATGGCCATGGACCAGCGCACCACGCCATGGTTGATCCCGTTGATCACTTCGGGCTGCAGATTTTCGGAGCGCTGGCGTCCCTTGAGGAATCCTTCCAGATTGAGTGTCGGCGGCGCCTGCTGCACTGGCGGGTAGCGGAAAGAAAACCGGATTTCCAGGGGGAATGTCTCACCGACATAGACTTCGCTGCGCGGCGAGGAGAGGCGCAGCACTCCAATGCCGGAGAGGTCGCGTCCGGGTCCGACCCGGAGTTCCAGCGGACGGCTGGTATAACGCTTTCCCTGCGCCTCCACCGTAATCGCCGGAATGGTCAACACGCCCTGCGCCTTGGGCGTCACCGCATACTGATAGATGACCGAGGAACTGGTGGAGAAATTGATGATCGCAGTGTGGTGGGCCTTGCCGCGGAAGGCCACCGTGGCATTGGGCACCTCGGGAGCCGCCGGGGTGGACACATCGTCGAGGTCCGTGAACACCAGCTTCAAGGTGGCAGATTCTCCCAGGGGAATTTCGTCCGGCTCGATCTCGGTGGTGAAAGCGGGCGCGGCGGCGGCCCAAACGAATGCCAGCAGGCAGGCCGCCATGGCCAGCAGCATCCGGGCGCAGCTCAATCGAGCCACTGCAATTGATGAAGGGAACGCACGCGTCTCGCGTGCAGCGGACGTGGAGTGGTCATCGCGTGGTTCGAAGTTACGAGCGGGGGCCTGCCGCGAAGCGACGCCTCCGACCTGCAGTTCCATCTTCCCCCGGCCAGCACGCGAGGCGCGTGCGCTCCCCATCCTTACTGCAGCTTCGCTGCGCCGTGTTGACTCCGGGGTCTCTTCCATGGTCTCGCGCCTCACCATGGTTTCCGGACGCGGGCCGCCCGCTCCGCCTGCCGGTTGCCGCCATAGGATCGGAGCATCAGCGCCTTCTCCTCACCCTTCTGGCCTTCCAGGACCTGGATGGCTTGGGCGCGGGTCATATCGCCCGACTCCGACTCCTTCTGCAAAGCCGCGGCAGCCTCCTCCCCCTTCTCCGAATGGGACTCGCCCGCAGCGCCGTTCCGGCCGGTTTCCGGATCCGTCCCGCCTTTCTCCGGCGTGCCCTCGCCCTCGTTTTGGGGATCGCCGGAGCCGTCTTTGCCAGACTCCGCGCTTTTGGAATCGCCGGGATTGGATTTCTGCTCCCCCTCCTGCCCCGAGGAATTGTCGGCAGATTTCTGCGGCTGATCCTTCGGCTGGGACGGATTATCGGAAGCCGAAGGCTGTGGATTGTCCTGATCCGGGGACTGCCCCTGATTCGAGTCCTGGGACTGGGACGGATCCTTCTTCTGCTGCTGCTGCTGTTGTTGCTGCTGTTGATCCTGATTATCGGAGTTGTCCGAGTTCTGTTGTTGCTGCGGAGGCGGCGGCGTCTGTTCCTCGAGCTCTTTGAGCTTCTGCCGGATAAACGCCAGGTTGCCGGCCGCTTGGGTGTCGGCGGCATCCAGCTTGCTGGCCGCGGTGAAATTGGTGAGCGCCTCCTGCCACAACCGCTGTCGTCCCTTGGGATCCGGCGATCCTTCCCCGAGCCGGTAGCGGGTGTTTCCGAGATTGTAGTACGCCTGCTGCTGGAGTTTCAGGTCCGGTGCCGACACCACCGACTCGAACCAGCGGGCGGCATTGGTGAGGTCGTTCCGGCGGTACGCCGCGGCGCCGGCGTTGAACCGCAGGCGGGCATCGTCGGGCTGCTCGCGCGCCAGCGTCGAATACTGTTCCTCGGACTGCTCGAACTGCCCCCGCCGATAGTTACGCATCGCCTCCTCGGGCGACGCGGTCGGCGGTGGATTGGGCGCGGCCCCCAACGCGGTGGCGCAGGCGCCGAGCACCATCCCGCAAGAAATCAACAACGTCGTTCGCATGACCCGTGTCATCCAATGCCTGCCGTCCGGGCCTCGCGCAAGTTCCCGGACACCGGACGCGCCGGCACCGGGCGGCGATGCTCTGGCATCAGGAACTCGAAAATCAACAGCAGGATCGCAATCCCCAGGGGCCACTGGAACCGCTCAAACCACTGGCGAGTCCTGCCGGCGCGGATGGCTGTGCGGGGCAACGGCTCAAGCCCGCGCTGATACAGGTTCTGCACCGTCTGCCGGTTCTGCAGTGGCAGGTAGAATCCGCCCCCGGCATCCGCCACTTCCTGGAGCAGCTTCTCGTTCAACTGCGACTTCACGGCATTGCCCTGCTCGTCCTTCACGAACACGGCGTTGCCGTAGGGATCGGTCATTCGCAGCACCGTGCCTGCCGGAGATCCCACCCCCAGCGTGAACACGCGGATCCCGTCCCGCGCCGCCGCCTTGGCTGCCTCGACGGCGCCCTCCTCGTGGTCCTCGCCGTCGGTCAGCACCACGATGGCCCGCGCGCCGGTGCTGTCCTTGCCAAACGCGGCCGCCGCCTCTCGCAAGGCCCCCGAGAGATCGCTGCCCTGCACGGGAATGATGTCGGTGTCGAGCCCCTGCACGGTCTGGCGAAAAGCCTCGTCGTCGAGGGTGAGTGGCGCCTGGAGGAAGGAGTCGCCGGCAAACGCCACCAGCCCCATGCGATCCGCTCGGGCGAGGCCGAGAAGGTCGTACACGGCCCGTTTGGCCTTCTCGAGGCGGTTGGGCGCGGCATCGGTGGCCAGCATGGAGCGCGACACGTCGAACACGATCATGACGTCCAATCCCGACGACAGCGATTCCTCGTCGCGGTAGCCCCATCGCGGACGCGCCAGCGCCAGCAGCACGGCAGCCACCGCCGCCCACAGCAGCACCCGTTTGGCGATCTGCAGGGCGCGGGACACGCCGACAGTGAGGGCCCCAAACAGCCGCGAGCGCACAAAGGCCCGGGCGGCCAGTTGCTTCCGCCGCCAGGTCCACCACAGGAACCCGCCCGTCAGCGGCAGCAGCGCCGCGGCCAGCAGCAGATATTGGGGGATGGCGAACGACATGTGCGATGGGAATCTGAAGCGCCGGACCGGTCAGGGAAGCTTTCTCCACACGGTCTGGCCGAGAATCAACTCCAGCATCAAAAAGCCCAGTCCAGGGAGGACGAACCAGCCCATGATCTCCTCCACATAGGCGAACTTGTTGATCTGGGCCTCGGTCTTCTCCAGGGCGTCAATTTCATCGTAAATCTTGCGAAGCGTTTCGGTGCTGTCCGCGCGATAATACTTCCCTCCGGTCATGGCCGCGATCTTCCGCAGGGTGTCCTCGTCAATATCCACGGCCGCCTGACCGTACACCTTGCGACCGAAGGCGTCCGTTCCGCGCGGCACGGGCGCCAGGCCCCGGGTGCCCACGCCGATGGTGTACACCTTCACCCCGAGCGCCGCCGCCGCCTCGGCCGCCGTCAGAGGGGAGATCTTGCCGGCATTGCTCTGCCCGTCGGTCAGCAGGATCACGATGCGCGACTTAGACTGGAGCCCCCGCAGCCGGTTCACGGCGGTGGCGAGGCCGGACCCGATGGCCGTCTGCTCGCCGTTGATTGTGCCCAACTCGATGCGGTCCATCACCCGCCGGAGGAAGTCATGGTCCAGGGTCGGCGGCGCGGCGACATAGGCCTCGGTGCCGAACACCACCAGGCCGATGCGGTCCGACGGACGGTTCTCCACGAAGGTGCGCAGCGTGTCCTTGGCGATCGCCAGGCGGTTGACCTGCTGTCCGCGAAGCTGGAAGTCCTCGGCGATCATGGATCCGCTGAGATCCAGGGCCACCGCGATATCCACGCCGCTGGCCTTGAGGGGCGCCTGGCCTCCGGCGATCTGCGGACGCGCCATCCCGACGATCAGCAGCGCCAGGGCGATCCAGCGCAGATTGGCCAGCACCGCGCCGGCGCGGCTGCGACGCAGTTCGGTAATGCCTTTCACCAGGGAAACGCTCGAGTACACGAACGCGCTCTCGGGTCCCCGCCGGCCGCGGAGCCATGCCAGGACAGGAATGGCGGCCAGCGCCAGCAGCCACCAAGGCGAGCCGAGGAGGAACTTCATCGGCCACCTCCTCCCGTGGCGGGTGCCACCGGGGGCGGCGTCATCACCCGGGGTGCGGTCTCCTCCACCAGGCGCATGGCGGCCTCGTGCAATCCGTCGAGTTCCGCCGGCCCCGGCTCCGCGCGTGCAAACTTCGCCAGGTCGCAGTTGGTCAGGAAGTCGCCCAGCAGCGCCTTGTGTCCCGATTCCAGGGCCACGCTGGTCTTCAATTCGGCCAGAAACTCCTCCGTGGTGCGGTCCGGGGCGTGCAGACCAAAGCGTTCTTCTAGATAAAGACGCACGATCTCCGAGACCCGCGTGGCAAAGCGCTCCGGATCGTGCCGCAGGTCCAGCGCCGCCGTGAGCCGCTTGCGGGCGCGGTCGGACGGCGATTCCCCCGGCCCCTGGGACGGCTCCGGACGCCGCCGCCACCACCACCAGAGCGCGGCCAATACGCCGCCGGCAGCCAGCAGGAGCAGGGCGATCCGGATCCAGGCGCCCGGAGAACGGATGTCGAGGGGCCCCTTGATATCGGCGAATTGGGCGGGGGCGGTCGAGAGGGCATTGGTTGCCGCGGAGGCGGCAGCAGGGAGTGCCAGCAACGCCCCCAGCCGGAGCCATGCGATAGGATTTCTTGGGGAGCGCACGCGCCCCGCGTGCCGGCCGGGGCGCCCTCGCCCCGGCCGCAGCGCGTAACTGCGAACTAAACGATGGCCACTCCACCCGCGCCTCGTGCGGACGGCGAGGGCGCCGTCCGCTGCACGCGAGGCGCGTGCGCTCCCCAGGAAGTTCACTGCATGGATTCGGCTTGGGACGCCGTACCGCGCAAACGCTAGGATGCGGAAGGCCAGCCCCTGCGATGGGATGCGATCAGCCACGGCGCCTCCTGCGTTCCCGCGTGTCGAAGAATTGCTGGAGCGCCCGGTCGTAGGCGCGATCCGTGCGCACCTGAATGGCGTCCACCTTGGCCTGACGAAACAGGCGTTCGAGTTCCCGCTGGGTCTTCTCCTGGCGCAGTGCAAACGCGGAGCGCCGGCGCAGGTCGGCCGCGTTCACCTCCACCACCTCGCCCGTCTCGGCGTCCTGCAGAACGAGGCGTCCCAGCGGCGGCAGCTCGAGTTCGAAGGGGTCGGTGATCTGGACCGCCACCAGGTCGTGGCGCCGGCTGACCTGCCGGAGGATGGCCGCCGAGAGGCGCCCGAGGGTCTCGTTGTGCACCGCCCGCCGCCGCAGGTGCGCCGCGATGGCGCTGCGGCTCGGATGGGTTTCCCCGAGGAAGTCCGAAAGCACGATCAGGATGGCGCGATGCGGCAGCACCCGGTTCGCAAATTCCAGCGCGCCGTTCATCGAAGTGCCCCGATGCTGCGGCTCGTGATAGAGGATGTCCCGGATGACCCGCAGCACGTGGCGGCGCCCCTTGCGCGGCGGGATGAACTTCTCGACCACCTCGGTGAAGAGCAGAAGCCCGACCCGGTCCTGGTTCCGGATCGCCGAAAACGCCAGCACGCAGGCCATTTCGGCCGCCAGCTCGCGCTTGGACTGCTCGCCGGATCCGAACAGCCCCGATCCGCTCAGGTCCACCACCAGCAGCAGGGTCTGCTCCCGTTCCTCCCGGAACTTCTTCACGAAGGGATGGTTCATCCGCGCGGTGACATTCCAGTCAATCGCTCGCACCTCGTCCCCGGGCTGATACTCGCGCACCTCGTCGAAGTCCATCCCCTGTCCCTTGAAGGCGGAATGATACTGCCCCGCCAGCGTCTCATCCACCAGCCGCCGCGTGCGCAGCTCGATCTGCCGGATCTTCCGAAGCAGTTCCTTCGGGATCATCGGATTCCCTCCCTTGCTGAGGGGACCGCAGGAGAGACGACCGCCGAACGGCTGGAAGTCTCCCCGGTTCGGAGTCCCTCATGGAGGCGCCTCCACAAGCGCACGGCTCGTCGCAGACTCGCCCCACCAGGACACTGTTGGCGTTGATTCGCGTCCATTCGCGGTTGAATGAAAGGAATCCCCGGCTCAGGGCACGGGCAACTCGTCGAAGATCCTCTGGACGATGTTCTCGGCGGTCTTCTCCTCAGCTTCCGCCTCGTAGGTCAGCGTCACGCGATGCCGCAACACGTCGAGGCCGATGCTCTTGACGTCCTGCGGCGTCACATAGCCGCGTCCGCGCAGGAACGCATGGGCCTTGGCCGCCAGCGTGAGGGCGATGGTGGCGCGCGGGCTGGCGCCCATCTGGATGAAATCCCGGATGCCGATCTTGTACGCCTCCGGATCGCGCGTCGCGCACACCACGTCCACGATGTAATCCTTCACCTTGTCGTCGAGGTAGAGCGCGTTGATGGTCTCGCGGGCTTTCAGGATGGCCGAGGACTCCACCACCGGCGACGCCGAGGGCAATCCACTGGTCCGCGCCATGAGATCCAGGATCAGGCGCTCCTCGTCGCGCGACGGATAGCCGATCTTGAGCTTCAGCATGAAGCGGTCCACCTGCGCCTCGGGCAGCGTGTAGGTGCCCTCCTGCTCGATCGGGTTCTGCGTCGCCAGCACCAGGAAGGGTTCCGCCAGCGGAAAGGTCTGGTCGCCGATGGTCACCTGACGCTCCTGCATGGCCTCCAGCAGGGCCGACTGCACCTTGGCGGGCGCGCGGTTGATCTCGTCGGCGAGGACGAGATTGGCGAACACCGGTCCGCGCCGGATGGAGAAGGCGCCGGTCTGCGGATTGAAGATCTGCGTGCCCACCACGTCGGCGGGCAGCATGTCGGGAGTGAACTGGATCCGGCTGAACCGGGTGTGGAGCGTGGTGGCCAGCGTCTTGACGGACAGGGTCTTCGCCAGGCCTGGCACGCCCTCCAGCAGCACATGCCCGTTGGCGAGCAGGCCGATGACCAGGCGCTCGACCAGATACTTCTGGCCGACGACGCAGCGGTTGATTTCGGAGAACAGCGGCTGAAGGAACGCTCCCGCTTCCTCCACAGCGGCATTGAGATCGGCTACGGACGTCATGTTGGCGGCACGTGGTATGCCGACGGACAGGCGAAGCCGCAAGGCGTTCGAAATCGGAGGCGCGGACTTTCGTCTTGGTTCCGACGCGGTTCGGACCGGACCCTGGCGGCGTGATCCGCTGCTTCATCGCCACGGGCAACGCCCACAAGGTGGAGGAACTCCGCGGCCTGCTGGGGGCCGGAATCTCCCTGGGCTCTCAACGGGACCTGGAGACCCGGGTGGAACCCGACGAAAATGGCGCCACCTTCGAGGCCAATGCCCGGATCAAATCGGCGGCCTGGGCCCGGCATCTGGGCGCCCTCCCGGATGGCTCGCCTGCCGACTGGGTGCTGGCCGACGATTCCGGCCTCGAAGTGGAGGTCCTCGGGGGCGCTCCGGGAGTGCATTCGGCCCGTTTCGCGGCCCTGGACGACGGGCGTCCGGGCAACTCCCCGGATGCCGAAAACAACGCCAAGCTGCTCCGCCTGCTGGACTGCGTGCCCGACGAACGCCGGCAGGCGCGGTTTCGGTGCGTCCTGGCCTTTACCCCCGTGCTTCCCGGCGCCGGCGATTCGGACCTCCAGGCGCGAACGCGATGCTTCGACGGCGTGTGTTCCGGGCGCATCGTCCGGGCTCCTTCCGGTTCCGGCGGCTTCGGATATGATCCCCTGTTTGTTCCCGACGGCTACGCGCAGTCGTTTGCCGAACTCGGCGAGGCCGTGAAGCGCCGCCTGAGCCACCGCGCCCGGGCCGCCGAGGCGCTCCGGCAATATCTTACAACGATCGTCCCGGCTGCCCGGTGAGAAAGGGCTCCTTCCTTTTTCTCTGCGACCCTGGCGACCCACCATCGGGATTGGCCATGCCTCACGCCCAGGGCGCCAAGGAAACGGAAGCCGAACGTTGGGAACCCGCGTGGCAATGAGGGACTCCCCACTCCGTCAGGGACTCGCGACGCTCGTCCCTCAGGGCGCGCTAGGCTCCCATGCCTTCTTCGAAGCTTCCGGCGGCGGCCGGCCAGCAGAGGTGATCGGCGGTGTACCGGATGCCATTGGCGCTGCAGTAATCCAGATCCTTGAAGGCCGATTCCGCCTCGACCACCAGCGGGGCGGTCTCGCACCGATGGAGCTTGCAGTACCGGTCGCGGTAGCCGACGTGCAACAGCAACTCCACGTAACGCTGCATGTTGAGGTCGCCGCTGGGCAGGTCGGTGAACTGCATGGCGCGCCGCGGCCAGGAACCTTCCATGACCCGCAGGGGGAGCCCCGGCCGGACCACGAAATTCTTCACATGCGCGGCGTAGATGTAGGGACCGACCTTGAGAAACCGGCTCTCCCAGCTCTCGCCCTCCCAGCAGTGGGAAGGATCGGCATTGACCGCCAGACAGGGATCGTTGTCGCAGATCCGCACCAGCATCAGGAAATCGTCGGCGCACATCGCGCCCGTGCCCGGATGGATCTCGTGGCACAGCTTGATGCCATGCTCGTTCGCCGCCTTCCGAAGCCGGGCGGTCTTCTTCACGAAACGCTCCTG